>Ga0256837_1000440_pt1 | contig 35185 bp, 51 predicted proteins | sample 4562384metaG_FD_185976 | JGI IMG/M metagenome (GOLD analysis project Ga0256837, IMG submission 185976) | Hydrothermal vent microbial communities from Guaymas Basin, Mexico - 4561-384 | ecosystem: Environmental > Aquatic > Marine > Hydrothermal vents | place: Mexico: Guaymas Basin | collected... | reverse complement strand
AGTGCTCGAACCTTATACATTTGGGGGTATAACAATACCAGTAGGTTATGAGACTAATGGTGCTGATGTTCCATTATTCGCCACTCTTATCATACCTAGATACTTACCAAGTAATTTACCTATGGTTGCTATGCACGATTATCTAACTGACCTAGGTAAATATGAGTTGGCTGATAATATGTTTGAGGGTATGTTTAGAGCTGATAAATGGACTACACGTCGAGCTTTAGCTGTTAAAGCAGTTAGATTTTATCATAAGATTAAATACGGAGTTAATTGATGTCTGAGGATGATATTAGAAATTTGTTAGCAAAACATGATACAACTTTAGATCATCTAATGGTAACTCAAACTGAAACAAATAAACGATTAGAGGAGATTACTAAATTCTTAACAAAGCAAGTAGTGTTTAGTAATAAACTTGAAAACATGGATAGAGATGTGGCTGAAACTTTTAAACGTGTTCATGATGATATAACCAACTTGTATAAAATTCAAAACAGTACAGATGGTTGTAATAGTGTTAGATTACTCACAAAAGATATAGAAGCTATTACAAAAGATTTAGCATCTATAGTTAAAATCACAAGTGAGCAGCAAACAGCTATTAAAAATGTTGCAGCAAATCAAAGTAATTACCCTACTCCAGCTACAATAAGATGGGGTGTTGGTATTTTAATTTTAGGCGCTGTAAGTTTTAGTGGTGTGTTTATTCAAAACATGAATACGAACACGGTACTAGCAGAAATAGTAAAAAGTAACAGCCACGACACAGGCTTACTTATGGAAAAAGTTTTTATACATAATAAGGATAAATAATGTGGAGTTCTATAGCAAGTATTTTTACAGGTGGTGTTTCATCTACAATAGGTGATATAGCTAAAGAGTGGATAGAAACAGATAAAGAAAGTGCTGAAGCTAGAGCAATAATGGTTAAAACCTTAGATCCTAATGGCAAGATGCGTAGAGATTTATCTATCTTTGCTTCAGTTGCTTATGGTTTTTATCTAATTGCAGCTACAATTTTAGTATTTTTAGTATCTTTTGGTGTTGGAGATGTTGATGGAGGTAGAATAGCCTTAACTGAAATGACATCATTATTCTTACCAATTACTACATCATGGGGTGTTATAGTAACAGCTTCGTTTGGTGTAAACTATAAAAATGTAAATAAAGGTGTTTAAAAATGTGTAGAGAATGTGGAAAACCGTGTAAAAATGGTATGATATGTGATGAGTGTTTGGAGAAATTACGATGAATTATTTTGAATTTGATGAGTTTAAGTGTAAATGTGGTTGTGGGATGAACAGACCATCTAAAGAGCTATTAGATAAAACTGATAAAGCCAGAGGGTTAGCTGGAATACCTTTTATAATCAATAGTGCTTGTAGATGTCCTAAACGAAATATAAATGAGGGTGGTAGTGAAACAAGTTCACATATAACAACAGATGTTAAAGAGTGTGAGGCTGTTGATATTAGATGTAATAATTCAACAGAACGTTTCGCTATTGTATTTGGTATGTTAAGTGCTGGTTTTAATCGTATAGGAGTTGCTGGAGATTTTGTTCATGGTGATGTGGATAAAGGTAAAGCTAAACAAGTGATGTGGGTGTATTAAACCCACTCACAATCTTTAAAGAATGGTTTAAGACCATTCTCTACTAAGTCACGTGTTTCGAGCTGTGTATGTTTATCAGTACGTTGTTTTATAAAGTGTTCCCAAGCATTTGAGTTATTTGTATAACCTCCGATAACAAATACTCTATTTTGTAACATATCGTGACCTCTATCAAAAACCTCTTTACGAGTTATTTGATGATTTTTCATAACATTTTTAAGTTCAATAGAACTCCAGTTAAGTATGTTTTCGTTCCATTCAAATTGAGAAATAGTATCTACTTCATTTGGTTTCCAATACCCTCTATCACACTCAGCATATCGTTGTGAGTGAGATACAGTAGTGAGTTGTGTATGGGTGGAGATTTGACCATATATGAAATATGGAGCTTCAATTTTAAAAGCTTTATAGTGTTTAAAATCTACAACTTTTAAAACTTGTTCCAAACTCCATCCCCAATTTAAAAGCTCTCTTGCATTTGTGTAATATTTACGACCTTTCATAAAACCAAAATATTGACTATGGTGAGTCAATATAGCCATATATATGACACATGGTAAAAATTCTAGTACACGACTTGCTTTATAACCAACACTTTCTGTTAATAAACGTTCAAAAAGCTTTTTAGCATTTTTTGGTTCTTTATCACGAACAACTCCAGCTAAATCAGAAATATATAACTCTAAATCTTCTAATGTGGTTCTGTTTGATATAATTTCTTCTACTTTCATTTTATAACCCCTGCCCTTTTGCATACTTCATCAAAGCTTTTGCTAATTTGAATAAACTACCATACTTAGTAGTTGTTAAAGTGTTATCATTATGTAACACCCACTCTTTACCATCTTTACTTATTTTAAACTGCATCTTAATAATCCTCTTTAAAAAGTTTAGGAGTTTTGTTAGGTTTCACTCTACACTTACCCTCATAATCTGGTATATATGATCCATTTGTTTCAATAGACATCAAAACCTCATGTAATACTGTTTCAACATCATATCCACTACTTTCAAGTAGGATTAATGTTTGAACACATAATTTAGCATTATATGAAACATCTACATCATCTCTTATTTGTTTACGAGCTTCAACTTTAACTCTTTCAAATACTTTAAACATTTTCTAACTCCTCTATAAGTAGTTCTAAATAGTGTTTTGCTTTTTTCAAATCTTCTACACCATTTTTATTTTTATATCTTGTTACATACTTTATAACATTACCCTCACAAAAACCTAAATCATTTTTAAATATATACTCAATAGGTTGTATTGTAGAGTTTTTATAATGCTCACCACCTACTTGTATATTTAAAGCATTTTCATCTAATGGTTCATATATCATAATTTTCCTTTGTTATCGAATACGACTTTTTGAATATTTTTAATAAGAGTTTTAGTAACCTCTCTACTCTCTTTAAGAACATCTTTAGAGGTTTCATCTGATGTTTGCTTATAGCAAAAACTTGTACTGTATGGTAAAAAATTACTTCCATACATTTTAGTACATACATCTTGTTCAGCGAAAGCTAAACTCTCAACTGCATCAAATATAGCAATTCTATAATCTTTTCCACTAAAATCTTTAATAGTCATACTCCAAGCTTTGTTGGAGAGTTCAATATAAGCTTTGTTTTGAGCTTGTGATGTTTTACTACGTAACAATTGAAATAAACGAATAGTTGTAGCATTGTTTTGCTCTGTTTCGTCAAGTAGGGAGTTTATAAGATATAATATAAAACTACCAACTATAATAGATTTTGCTTTTTCAGTTTTAGTCATTGTTTAGATCCTATCTTCTCTATAACAGGGTTTCTAAGTTCATGTAGGAGATTTTCCAGCACTCTTACTGCTATTTGTCTAGTTTCTGTATCTAAAACACTTAGATTTCTAATGGCTTCAACAACTTTATACTCACCTCTAGCTCTTAAAAACTCATCTGTAATTCTACTTGTTAAATACTGCTCAGTCATTTTTCTATGATCAATACTATTTGAAGTATAATTAGGAAGTGTTGCAATAGCTTTTAATTCAGCAACAGCCTCTAATTGAATACCAGATGGTGTTTTTTTTTCTGTAAATTTTATAGTAAGCATTTTAAACACCTCTTACTAGAATTATCATTGATATTATAACAATACTAAAAGATATTGGTAATAAGATGTTATCAAACTCACCATACTTTAAACGTAATCTAAAATCACTAAACTTCTCTTTTAAATTTTTAATATCGTGCTTCATCACTCTATCCTTTCTACTTTCCTCTAACATGAACTTGATACGTTCACATTCTTTTTTATCAGATGTTTTACACAGTATCATCGGTGTTTCATCATCAACTAGCATATATTCAAGTGTTGGAACATATCTACAAATTCTAAGCACTTTTAATCTCCTATTATCAATCCACATAATTTAATACGTAGACTTAATATTTTATGAGCCTTATACAACTCAAAACTTTTGTAATTCATAATAAACCTTTTTATTAAGATGTGTAAATTATAAAAGGTTTAACCTTTCAAACTCCTTAATAATACCTTTAACTTGTTTTAAACTCCAAACAACAGTAACACTTGCACCAGCTTTTCTAAGTTTGTTGTGATTATATATTTGAAGTTGTGTTGGTTTATGATTTTTTGTTCTTTTTACCTCAAACCAAAAGCTATGACTTTTGTAAATGCAATGAATATCTGGTATTCCACTCGGTGATGGTTCATGTTTATATACAAAAGATTTTTTAAGAGTTTTTAACCATTTTATAATCTCTGTTTGTATTGCACTTTCAAGTTTCATAGAAACCTATCTCATCTTGTTCAAGTTCATCTACGTCCTCTAAAAACTCTTTTAAAAGTTCTGGTATAGTTTTTCCACGAAATTTAGCTAATCTTCTAAGCTTTTCATACAGCTCATTAGTTAGTTGTAACGGTTTATGTGTCATTCTATTACTTGCCATTTTTGTTATACCACCTTGATGTGAAATTTGTTTTATTACTTACAGCTTTATAAATGTAGCTATCTATACCACTGAGTAAATAATGAACATTTATAGGTTCTTTACGATTAACGTTCATCAATCTACCTTTAACCTGCTCGTGAGTAGCTGAACTAAATGCCATAGAATATACAATCATAGTTTTAAAATGACTTAAATCTACACCTGTACTCATTTTAGTTGTACTACCTGTATGAGGGAATAGTGTCTCTAAGTATTTTTGCTCGTGAACATAATGTGAGAGGATTATTGTAGTTTCCGTGTTGAAGTTTTTTAAGATATATTCTACTTTCGGTGGTACTTTTTTGAGGTAGTGTAACTCTTCTTCACCATTTACAGCAATACCACCACTTATTTGATGTAGCTTTATAAGTAGTTTAATAGGTGTATCAGCTAGAATATCATACTTTGGTATAACTAAGTCATCTTTTAGCTTATTTGATAGCTTATTCTGCTCCTTAGTCATGTCTATATTATGTATAACTTCTTTAGCTTCATGTTTATGACCTGTATTATCTCTTGTTAGTTTTACAACAAGGTGTTTAATTGCTTTTATAATCTTTTTCTCTTGTGTTTTTTTGTAGCAGGGAACTTGTCTAGTTCCTGTATAAGTTGTAGATGGTATCCCGTAGTCCTCAAACCATAAAGTGAAGCGTTTATATGGAAATGGTGACCATGTGCTAAGAGCTAACATAGAATATAACCCACCATAACCCTCTGGTGTCGGTGTACCACTAGCATAAATTATAAACTTATTTTTTGTAAACTCTTTTACTTTTTTCCAAATGCTGCTAAACTTTGGAGTTGCTTGTGAGATATAGAGATGACATTCATCCAATATTAACAATTGATAGTCATCTTTGTTCTTTTTATCAATAGAGTGATAGTTTATTACATCAACCTCCACACCTATAGCTTTAGCTTCTGATTGAATACCATCAATACTATCTTTTTTAGTAACTACGAGTGTTCTATATCCTCTTGAAGCATCTAAAAAACTCCTTGTCTTACCAGAACGTATTTGACCCCATAACAAACCTATCCCATAAGTTCTAAGTTTCTTTTGAAGCTTTTTAGATGCTTTTCTTTGAGCTTTTTTAAGTGGGTTTTTATAAGTATTTTTCACGATAAACCTTGTATTTATTATTTTTTAAATAGTCTATTATAAATTTCCTATCCAACTCTTGATAAGGGTATGGTAATGATCCAAATATTTTACAGATTATTGTTAGATGTGTTGAGGTTGGTTTTAAACCACATTGCTTTAGCCACTCTCCAACACTATGTGTAATTTTATAATCATTACCACTAGGTTTTTTAAACTCATTTTTAAGCTTTTTTCTAAGCTCTTTGTATTCAGTTTTCATAAGCTTGTAGGTTTCTTTTCTAGTATAACTAAAGATTTTTCAATATTACATGAGCTTGTTACAGTAATATTAAATAATGTATTATCTTTCATTTATGCTCTCCCAAAACTTAATAGCTTTTATAATATCGTTAGCTCGTTTACCATCTCTAATTAACCATTCTTGCAATAATATTGAAGCTAATTCGCTATTTAGAATTGTTATACGACTATCAATAATATTTTTAGGAACAGGTAATGGTTTATTATCACCATATAAGTATTTAGTTGGTTTCATTACTTAAGTCCTTTGAAGATAATTGAAACTGTTTGTATATTAAAACCATTTCCAATCATCTTATGTCGTTGAGTTTCCGATACATGATTTGTAAAAACTTCAGGAACACCCATCAAGAGTTCACATAAGTTTGACTTCATTTTATAAAATCTATCACCAATTTTTATATTAGTACAACTACTATTACTTATATTTTGACCACCAGCACTTAAACATCTAGCTTTATCATCAAGTGTTTTAGTATTAGCTATTGTTTTTTTATATGACATTGTACCGGGTATTTTTGAGTTATATCTATCTGTAATATCTTCTAAGTACACATCTTTATCATCAATATTAAAATATGAACCTATTGTGATATTTTTAGATGGTAAGTTTTTAGGTTTTTTGAAATTAAACCAATAAAGCCGTTTTCGCATTGAACCTGTGAAATCACCACTCTCTATGAATAGTGGTTGAATATTTAGAGTGTTTGATATAATATCTTCCCAATGTTTAGACATTTTAACATTTTCCAATAAGAACTTTAATTTTGGATTATACTTTTTAAGTATTTTTAAAACTCTAACATACTCCCAAAATAAATAAGACTGTCCATCAAACTCAAAACCATCTTTTTTAAGTTTTTTGTATTGTTTAAGAGTTGTTATAGTAATTCCACAACTTGTACTACTACCTTTACGTTTACCAGCTAGTGAAAAACCTTGACAATTATGAACTATTGTATTATTTGCAGTATAACTGTTATCCATTTCAACTTCAATATTAAATACTTGTTTTTTTTCATTAGTATAAGTAGCACTTTTAAAAGGTAGCCATATGATATCATCAATAACAACAGCTCTACTTTGTTTTTTCATATTTAATCTAAATTCAATACTATATGTATCATTTTGATTAACTACTCTATTTTCTATAATACATTTTTTTGATCTTTCTGTATATGTATAGCTACTATTAGTTTTATAAACTTTTGCTACTACTTGAGAGAGTGACATAATTAATTCTTCACTTATTGAGGTTGCTCTAACTGTATTATTTCTAAAACTACCATCACCATCAATATAACCTTTTAATACTTTTTTTAATAATTTTACTGGTAGATTTATAAAAATTTGAGGTATCTTTTTATTAATAGCCCCTACTCCACAATACTTCTCTGCTATTTCTACTAATCTTTTGTTTGAAAATACAGCTCTATGAACATTTGTTGTATGTTTATAACAACTAAAATGATTATTTTTTATAAAATCTAAATCATTTAATTTATGTGAACCTATACTTAATATTAGTTGCCAATGTCTATCTTTAGGTCTGTTATCTGTAGTTTTTAAATCTTTTCTAGTGTGACCGTCGGCTACATATCTACCCAATATATAACACTCCTCTTCGGTTAAGTTTAAGACATTATCTTTTTCATTATTTATAGGTATTCCTAAAAAATCACCTTTAGTTATATTTTCAGCATTTTTCCATATAGGTTCTTTGAAAACTCGTTCATATATTCTTTTTTCTTTATTCCAAACTCTATACATCTCTCTAATGTAAAATGGATGATTTTTAGTTGTTTCAGTAGGTTTAATACCTTGAGCTTTAATAATTAAAGTTTCTTTTAAATCTCCACCTATATTTAATACTTTTTTAAATGATTTTGTATGAGTGAACACCTTATCATTAATTGTAATATCTTCTATGTTTTTATAACCATCTGATGTTATTATTTTAGTTCCAGCTACGAAACAAGGTGATCCTCCAACAAGTAAATCAATTTTCATTTTTTTTAACTGTTTTTTAGTGAGTTCTGTAACACTACCGATATGCTTTATATCTGGGTAATTAGCTTTTGAAACTGTAATAGCATATTTATCAATCTCACTAGCATAATAGTTTTTTACTTTTATGTTAGCATCGTCAAGCGCTAACCTTGCACCACTCATACCATCAAACAGACTTAATATATTCATTTTAAATTAACCTTTTCTTTTAAGATATCTAAGTATATAAAGTTTAACCTTTTGTAATGCTTAATCAATCCTTTTATCTAATATTTCATTCAAATCTACACATTTATGTAATATATCATTTTCTATAAACTCTTTCATTTCTGTGAAAAAGTCGTATGTTATCTGTTCAAGTTTAGTTAATTTATAATTCATAAGACTATCACTATCTAAACAAAACATTGCAACTCTTAAGTATTCATTTATAGAGCTGGTTGTAACATTACCATCATAAATTGCAATAGCTTTAGCAATACGTGAGGTGTTCCAATATTCATTTAACACCATGAACATATCTTGATTAAACATCTTAACAGACTTTTTAAAGTTTTTAAGCTTTAAAAAATAATCTGTTTCGATATAAGTTATGCAAGAATTATTCTCCCAGCTAAAAGCTTCTGGGTGTTCCTTTTTTAGTTCTGGTATTTGAGTATTTGATATATTATAGTATTTGCAAAAAGCCGAAACTCTCATTACCATTTCATAACTCTTTTAAACTTCTTTATAAAAGCTGTTTGTCTTTCTTTTTTTCGTAAGATAGCTTTTGGATCACGCTTACCTATATGTACTTTATGATCAATATTTTCAGCATATTTAAACCACTCATCTGATGTATCTGGTATATTGTTACCGAAATCTTTAATATCTTTTAATACATTGTTTAAAATGTCAATATATCGTGTGTAATCTGTATCTACATTATTACCACGTCTATGTTTAGAGTAATTATCAATTGCTGCAAAAACTTTATCATCTATTAAAAAGTGTCTAAGCTCTCTCTCAGTACAAAAATAGACACCACCTGTTTTTCCATTACTTCTACGTAGTACCGCAGCTTTACTAACAACTTTAGAACTTGTACGATATATTAATTGAATAAGTGTAGCAAGTTCTCTACGATCTGTTACATATTTTTGAATATGTGTTGTGTTTACCAATCTATTACTCATTTTATAAAAGTCCTTATTTTTTTTATTAAAATTAATAAAAAGCAAGACGGTTTATGTCTTCTTTTTATATTATTGTTTAGTTTTATTATTGAAGTTGTTGGAGTGTTTTTATATGTTTTCATTACTTACTATTTACCAGCATTATGAACATCTTGTAGAAGTTTTATAGCTTCTTTCATATCGTACATACTTACTCGTATTTCTTCATCACCTAATTTTAGAATAACTAATTGAGATGTGTAGAAATTTCTTTCAAAGTTTTTATTTAATTCTAAATATAATTGCTTATCACCACACTTTTTCTTTTTGTTAAAGAAACATTCTTTTGAGAAACCTGTGATGGTTATGTTTAAATCTTTTTGATATGTCATTTTAAATCTCCTGTAAACAATGTTATACCTTTTTTAGGATGCCAAATATTCATATCAACTAAGTTTCTAGTTAATATCGCATAATCTTCATCAAACCCTTTACTTTCATAAGCTTTTACAACACCTTTCCAATCCCATCCAAACTTATCTAAAAGTTTTTTAGCAGTTAGTAAACCTACTCTAGGTAGGGCTGGGATTTCATCAACAGGATCACCAGCTAACACTTGCATTAACATAAACTTATGAGCATCTTCTTTAGAAGTTTTTACCCAATATCTATGTTTATAGTGAGAGTTAAACCATCTACCAGCAACACCTTTGAATAAATCTTTATCAGTTGTAAAACCTAAACCACCTTTTTTAACATAGTATGAAACAACCTCATCAGCTTCTGTGTTTTTTTCAAAATGATATTTTTTCATAGCCCATTTTTTCAAAGAACTTAATAGTGGGTTTTTAGTCTCACGTTTAGCTTTATACTCTGGGTAAATATCATATCTAAAGTTTTTATGATCACTTAGAATAACTCGTATTTTTCCAATAGTCCAATTATAAGCTATACTTTCAACTTCAGCAGTTGTTATATAATCTTCTATAATAGCTTTAAAATGTTTTTTATACGGTGTTAAGTCTATCTCAATTGTTTCATCACCAAACCCTACAAAATCTGCATCACTATCACCATCAACTTCATCAAAACCATCATTATAATCTTTTGAAAATGCAACTAAATAAAGTATATGATCAGCATCTATAACAATATCTCTAGTATTCATAATAATACTCACAATCATCGCCATATACTATAGCTGTATTATGGGGTGTACTCATAAAAGTTACAAAGATTAATAAACCTATTGCCATCCCTACCAAAATTCCTGATGCAATTACTGTTAAATCTCTAATCATTTTTAAATTAACCTTTTCTTTTAAGATATCTAAGTATATAAAGTTTAACCTTTTATAATACTTAAATCTTCTAATATTAGTTGTTGATTATTGATAATAATGATGTTTTGTTTAGCTAATAAGAATGTCGTTACACCTAGTGCTATAATTATTATGATAAAACTTACATCTTCTTTTTCCATCTTAAACTCCTAGTTTCTTTTTAAAACTTATATAATGAAACTCACCATCATTTTGTGATTTTACATAACCATCAAATACGATGTATTTTTTCATCTTAAACTCCTAAATCTTCTAAAGCTGTATAAGCTAGTTTTATATATTTAACATAATCTATATCATCTGGTATAGTTTCTGTTAAATCTAACATAGGTTTTGCTCCATCACTTTTAGGTACTTTGTTACCGTTTGATTTATAGTGGATACTTGAACCATTAATACTATAGTAATATCTAACAACTTTACCTAAATAAGTTCCTTTATCTTTTACATATTGAGCTTCGAGTTGTTCACGCTCTTTTATAATCTTTTTAGTAAGTCCTCTTTTACTGTTAAGTTTATCTTTCCAATCTGGTGGGAACTGTTCTGGGTATTTTTTAAGCATTTCAAACTGATACTCACGTGTTATTTCATTATTATAATCACAATCCTCACAAGTTAGAGGGCAAAATTTATCACTACCTCCGTACATAGCTCCACCACGTACTGTACGTCCTACTAAAAATTGTCTAACATCTTCGCACTCTTTTATAGTTTTTTCAATATTAGCTCCAGTATGTAAGTAGTTTCTAACAGCTTCATAGACTATAGGAGCATCTATATTTTTATCTAAAGCATTTGTATCAATCACACCATCAAAACCTATTAGAGGTTTGGCATAAGCTCCTTTAGATTTAACATATCCACTTTCAGTTATGTTTACGAAACTATTAACATCTCTTAAGTGCATACTCTTAAATGTTTCAAACTCCATAGTTACTTTACAAGTTTTATCAAGTTTTGCGATAATTTTTTCAACTTTTTCAACTTTTTTTCTAGGTACTTTAATTGTTATACCGTCAGTATTACCATATATAACTTCATAACCAGCTAGTTCAAGAGTTTCAATATACATAAGTAGTATGAGCTGTCCTGTTAAAGTTGTATGCAGCATTACAGATGGGTCATACAACTTTGAATATCTCTCTGAAGTTTTACCAAAAAATGAGTTCAGAATTAGTTTATAACCGTTACTCATACTCAAAGCATCATTATATTCTGTAGAACCTTTTTCAAGTGTTTTTAATTTAGGTTTTAAATCTTTTGTACGTGTGTCATAAAAACCCTTGTAAACTTTTAAGAACTCATCACCAAGATGTTTAATGAGGAATTTATTTTCAATAATCATAGTAGGGTAAAATGATGTAACATCTATATCAAGTAAAACATTTTTCTCATCACTATAAAACGATGTACTCTTAGGACTTAAATGTAGACCACCAATACCTAACTGAATATGATATTTGTGTGAAAACTCCCAACACTTTAATTTAGCGGGTAATTCTACTTTCTTAGCATCACTTAGTAAAAATTTATGTTCATGTAAATATTTATAAAGTTCTTTGAACTCTTTTGTTTTAAACTTTATATATTTTGGAGCTTTATACCATATATGAGATGGTGCGTCTGGTCGTGGACCGTCATATCCAATCTCTTTTAGTATTACATTTTGGGCTATGTTAGCACCATTGAGTGATCTTAAATCTAAACCATACTGTTTTGACATTTTCTCACGCAGTTCTAAATCATTATGTAAAATTTTATATAAATCTTCGGTTACGAGTAAATCATTTTCACAATAAGACTTAAGATTTTTACACTCTTTTTTAGTTAGTTCTTTATTTGGGTCATAAGGTAATTCCCATAGTTTGTTAGAGTGCATACGTGTGCCATAAAGTTTTAGAGGTGCTTGACCTTTTGCCACATTCATAATATCTATATGATCAATTTCAAGCTGTTCATTATAAGCTATACCCATTTTTTTAAATAGTGCAAACTTATTAATCTTATCTATAATTATAGCTTTAGATGCTAAATACATTTGATAAGTTGAAGCATTTTTTAAAAGTGCATAATTTACCAAAGGTATGTCGTATCCATTACCATTGAATGTTATTATTGTATTGTTAAGTAAGATTTTTGTTATCTTCTTAATATCTTTTTTAGAAAACTTATCAAAACTTTCAAACGTTTTAAGTTTACCTTTATCACTTCTAAATGCAAACAGTGTATAATTTTTATATACTTCTATATCTAAAATCATTGATGAACCTTTTTTTATAATGTGTGATTGACATAACAATATCTTACATAGCTCACAACGGCTATTGTATTGTTTCAATACTAAATTAAAAACTCTACCTGAGTTCTTAAGTAAGTTTTGAAGTGATGGGAGAACGTCTCCCCCATCTGAGTAAGGTAGTTTGTGGTTGTGTGTAGATTTGCACTACTAAGTAGGATCATCACTCCCCTTATACTAGGGTCAAAAAGGTTACTAAAAACCCCCACAACCATATGTAGCAACCCAAAAGGGTTACTTTTTCTTCTTTTTCTTTTTCTTAGGTTTATCATCAGAACTTTCAGCAAACTCTGAATTATCAAAACTATCAAAGTCTCCATCTTCTTCATCAAAACCATCATTAGGTACGTATTTAACAAACTTAAGAAGTTGAATACCATTTAACCACAGACTGATACCAGCTTTTTGTGATTTACCTTTACCATTAGTATAAACACTAACTGAACCTGAAATACGACCTATTGAGCCATTACCAATACCAACACCATCTGGTAAAGGTGTTTCAACATTTTTAGGGTTTTTAATAGTAATTTTTTGAGGATTACCATCAGCTTTAATTGCCCGTGTTTTGAATGAAAATGTAAAATCACCATCTTCAGTTTTTCTCATAAACTTGTTAGCTGGTGGTTTATCCCATTTTGTAGGTTTACCATCTTCAAAGATTTTTAATAGTTCTTTTTCAAACTTTTTAGCTTCTTTTTTACCTAACACTAAAGTTGCTGTATATTCTCTGAATTTTCCATCAAAATCAAGTTTACCATCACCTGTAACATTTACATATCTTAGTTCACCTTTTGGTGTTACTACTTTTTCAAAATCTGCCATTTTATAACTCCTGTTCTAATGTGTATTGAATTTTTCCAGCGATTTGAGTTATCGCTACAACTTTTAATTTTAAACTTGTATTGGTATCGAGCTGATACTCTTTACCTAATTCAAATATAGCTGGATCGCTTATATTATCATCATCTTCAGAGTGAACCTTAGTTAAAGGTACACGTGGTGCTTGTTTATATAACATTACTTACTCGCTTTTTTAAGCTTCTTAGCAAGTTTTTTAGATGCTTCAGTATCTGTCATTTTGTCGATGAGCTTTTGAGCTTTTTGGAAGTCTTCTTTTTTAATGGCTTTTTTACAAGCTTTAGCTAGTGCTTCATTATCAACAGGTTCTGAAACATCATTAGCTGGTTGTTCGCTAGGTTTAGTAGGTTTTTTATCTTCATCACTTTGTTCAACAGATGTTTGATTATCTCCATAAGTGTTGAAAAATGTTGCAGCAAGTGCTGAGATTTTTTGTAAACGGCTAGTAGTAAGTCTTGAAAGATTTAAATCTTCTTGTGTGATAAACTCTGTATCTGGTGCATCAACATCAAATAATCCAAAGTCTGTCCCATCATGTGAATAAAGATGTCCAGATTTACACCCGGCGATTGTGAATTTAAGACGGTCTTTATTGTCTTTAGCAACTAATGATTTCATTTGAGCTTTTGCAAAAGCTTCGATTTGTGATTTACCCATTTGGTAACTCCTTTTTGTTTTGGATGAGAGAAGTATAGATGATATTTGCTTAAACAAAGGTTAAACTTTTAGTTAAACTTTTATAATGTAAATATTGACTTTTGGTTAAACTTTTAGGTACAATCTCGCAAAACTATATATAGGAAAAACTATTATGACATATGATAAAGAATTAAGAACTAGAATTGTAGCTACTAAACTTACACCAACTGAGTTTAGAAAATTAGAATTACACTGTAAAGGTAAAGGTACTACAATAAGTAGGGTATTACAAAAGAGTTTGAAAAAAATAATCAAATAATTTTAAAATCTAAACTCTTAATAAGGTACTGTTTTGTTTTTGGTCGTCCATAACCTTAGCATCAATTCAGTATCTTATTAAGGGTTTAACATGGTAGCTAGAATATGGACACTTCTCTCTCCCACCCTTATAAATTAACAGGTCTAGGTTTTAATGAAAATAGATACACCAGATAGAATAGTGTATGCAAATATAATATTCAATCAAGAAACAGGTAAAAAAGAGATGCCTTATGGTATTCGATGGGATGGTAAACGACTTCATGGTGAGAATACAAAAGGTTACAAGACTGGTGATGGGCTTGTAGTTGTAGATATAGATGTAAAAAACTTCAAAAAACTTACTAAAGATATGAGAAAAGTTTTAGATGGTTTAAAACCAACAGTAGAAACAGCTCGTGGTTATCACTATTATTTTAAACATAAGAACAGTTCTGAGTTTGTAAACAAGGCTGGTTACAGCCCTCATGTAGATGTTAGAACAGATGGTGGGGTTATATTCTCACAATACAAAGGTGATAGTGATAAGATTTCATATAAACGTGTTGGAGTTATACATAAGAAGATGCCAAAGAGTTTGAGAAAACTTTTGTTAAGTGATATGAAAGTAGCAAAAGTTAAGAGAGAGTTTAAGGGTAGATGGGAAGAGATTAAAAGTGGGCAAATACATGATGGGTGTATATCTTATATTATGAGAGATATCCGTAATGGTCTTAGTTATGATGAGATTGTATTAGCAGCACTTGAATATGTTGATAAATATTTAGGTGGAGATAAAAGAGAAGTTAGACTTATGATGGATCGTATCAAGTGGGGCTTTGATAAAGGTATTGAAAAAAAACTTGAAACATCTAAAGAAGTTGAGGTTGTTCATAATTCTCTTGATATTGGTCATGGGTTTAGTGATGAGGAAGTTAGGCAGATGCTTAAGTCAGCTCAAAAAGGGGGTGCTTTGGAACTTGAAAGAGTTATGAAGCAGATTAAGAAAAAACTTAAAATAAGCATGAGTACACTTAGAGAGATGTTAGTTGAAAGTCCTAGTAGTGGTGAGGGTATTCAAAATCTTTTTAAAGGTGAAGTATTTTGGGCTGAAAATATGGGTAGTTTTGTTGAGGTTGCTAACGATGGTTTAAATTATCATAATAAAACAAACTTTATACAAACTGTAATGAGTAGGAGTGGGTTTTTAAAAGCTTCTGAGGTGTCTGATAAGCTTCACACATTAAAAGGTTATAAGTTGATATACAACCCAACTTTAGATAGTGGTGAGGTTTATTATAATGGTTATGATAGTTATAATAGTCATATTGGAAATAAGTTTGAGAAGTGTGCTGAGTGTGCTGTTCCGAAAACTATTAGTAAAGTATTAGATAATTTATTTGAGAGTGATGTTAAAGCTCGTGAAGTTTTTTTAAATTGGTTAGCTTATATTATACAAACAGGTAAACGTACAGGTGTTGCTTGGGGTTTTTTTGGAGCTTCAGGAAGTGGGAAAGGTCTTATGGTTGATATTATAAGTAGATTACTTGGTCGTACGAATAGTAGTATAAACATAGGTGATGTAGATTTACAATCTAACTTCAATAGTTATGTAGCTAATAAACAATTTTTACATTTAAATGAAATAGCATCTACATTTCATGGTAGACATGGTGTTGCTGGTAAACTAAAAAGTTTGGTAAGTGATCCCATACTTATGGTTAATATGAAAGGTATGCAAGAGTATCAAACTGAAAACTTTTTAAACATAATATTGAATAGTAATAAACCAAACCCTATCGAAATAGATATTGATGATAGAAGATGGAATATGATTGTATCTGAGAGAGCATTGAGTTGTTTGAAGTGGTGGAAAGGTGATAAATCCTATCAGAAAGCTTTGAGTGAAGTTAAAGAGTTTGGAGAGTATTTAAATACTATAAAAGTTGATATTAATAGTGCTACAAAACCTATGGAAATGAGTAATGCAAAATCAAATATTATTGAACAAACTACATCAGATATTGAGCTTTTAGCTAACAATATTAATAATTCAAATCTTGAAAATTTGTGTGAAATGTTAGATGTTGATGAAGATAGTTTTCACATAACTTTAGATGAATTAAAGTATGCTACTAACAAACGTTATTGGTCTGTTAGTCTACTTAAGAGTGCTTATGATTATGTTTCTAATAGTGATAAGCCTTTTAATTATAATAAATATATGGTTAAACCTTACATAAAAGGTGAAAAAGTTTTGAAAAAAATAAAAGGGCTTACAATAAGGGGTCTTAATTTAACACCTTTAAATAATTAAAGTGTCTTATTAAGGTGTCTTATTTAAAAAGGTTACGACTTTAAGAGGGCTTAACAAAGTCGTAACCAAAGTCGTAACCTCTTCAAACCTCGTTGTACCCTTTCTTTATACTACTACTTTTATTAAAAGTTACAAGGTTACAACTATTTCTAAGTTGCTGATAGAAATATAGAAAAAAGGGGTAAAAAAGTATATATTAGAGCTACTAACTGAATTATAGTTGTAACTCGTAACCTCGTAACCTTTTTAAGTCCTCTTAAAATAAGGGGTCTTAATTTACAAATAGTTGCTAACATCAAAAGTGTTAGTTAAACCTTTAATTTTTAAGCCATTTTTACATTTGAGTATGATATTAGACACTTTAATAGTTAAGGTATGGTTAGGTATAGGTTAGGTGTAGTTTGTATCTTGTACCCATATAGGATTGACGATTTTTAACACCTTTAAGCTCTCTCAAAATGTATGCTCTCTAAAAATAGTGTCACTCTCAAAATGAAAAGCTCTCAAAATCGAAAAAGTACATATTTGAAAAAATGTTATAATACTTTTTAAGGAATTTTTAATGACAATTACAATAAAAAATATTAACCCGATTTGGACTTCTTTAAAAAGGTTTTCAACAGCTAATAGACGAGCTACAAATGATGCAATGAATAGAGCACACATTCATGCTAGAAAATTAAGCTCAACTGCTATGAGATCTGAATGGAAAGGTTTGAGTGCTGATAGAGCTAAAAAAGCGATTAAAGAGAAAAAATCTAAAGTATCAGATTTATCAACAAAGATGATTTTACAATCCCGACCCATATCATTATCTTCTTTTGGAGCTAAGTGGAGTAAAAAAACCCCAACAGGTAAAAAAACAAAAGGTGTTTCATATAAGCTTAAAGGTAAACGTAGGACTATGAAAGGGTCTTTTATAGCTAAAGGTCAAATGTTCTCACGTAAGAAAAATGGAGGATTAAGACGTCATGCTTCAATCACACCAACTAATATGTGGAAAGGTGTAGGTGCTGAGGAGATATACTTAAAAGCTTATGAAGAACGTTTTAGAAGTAGATATGACCAACAACTACTATATAGGTTATTTAAAAAGTAAGTATCACCTACCCTATACAACAGTTTAAAAAAATATTTTAAAAATCGGCGGGAATTTTTTTGTCAATTATATATACTATTAAGGCTTTTTGCAATTTTCGGAAAAAATCAAATAAAATGACAAACTGTCATAAAATTACAAAATGTCATAAAAACTAAAATAACAATAACTGTTTCTGTTATTAAAACTCTCTTAAATTAATCTTAAATATTATTTGCATTAATTTTCAAAACTTCATATAATTCTCTCAGTCAATCGGTAAACGGTTACAAATCACATCAAAAAGGTTAAAACATGAACACTCGTACTATAAAAGCTTTTGAAGCTATACAACCAAACAATAGCCCTAAATTGGAAATTAATCACATATTAGTAGATAACGTTAATATTGTTGTTACAGATACAACTATGTTATTAATAAAACCTCACAATTTAAAAGTTGATGAAAATATGTTACTTGTCAATGACAAAGCAAAGTTTAAAATAGATACTGAAGATCTTTTTAATGGTTTTAAAGTTAATAAAAATATAGCTGATGGTTATCCAAATTATAAAAGAATAATCCCTACTGGTGATTATATAATGTTTGATAATCCAATGTCATTTATAGATGCTTTATATACTGTAACATATAATCATAGTATATTATTTGATTATATTAAAATGTCTACAATATTTAAAAAGTTAGATAAAAACTTATCCAAAGTAGTTTCATATAACTTTAAAGATAAAAATCTACCGTTATGCTTAAAATTTGAAGATGGTGAAATTTTTGTAATAATGCCTCTTAATATGTAAGAGACATTTAAAAAAAACAATATTAAAAAAAAAGGTTAAAAAATGAAAACAGAGTTAAACAAATACACTAAATATCAATTACAGGTTATAGCTACTAAGTTATTTAAGATAAAATTATCAAAAAATAAAAGTGATTATATAAACACTTTAAATAATTATTTCACACGTCATGGCGATAATAAATATAACGACAAATTAATAACATTATGTTTTATAGGAAATTTAAAACCATATACAGATATTATCGAAGATGATGCTATTTTATATTTAAATTATTTAAAACCTTATGATAAATTTTTATATAAATATCTTTTAGGTTTTAAAAAACTATATGAAGATAACAAAGACAAAGTTAAAAAAACTTATGTAGATTATAATAGTACATTATTTAATAATCAGTTTAATACTTTAGATAATAAACGTTTTTTAGAGTTTGATAATTTTATAATACCTAGCATAGGTTATAAAAAATTACAAAATACCCGCAACAATACTTATATTTGTTCATATTGTGGAAAACAATATAAAGAAAATACAAATGATGGGTACTGTACTTCATGCCGTGGTAGTGAATTTTTAACAGAAGATAACTATCACTTATTAAAATTAATTAAACTTAGCTGTAAACCTCCAATAAAACATGAAATACCGAAAAGCATTAAAGATGATATTTTACATAAACAAACTATAACTGCTAAAATAAAATATAAAAAACAGTTAATATATGATAAAAAATCTTTAGAAAAAAAGATAAACTCTTTAAAATTAGAATTAAAAATTAAAGAGTATTTACTCAATACAGAAGATCTTATTATTTTATTATCTGATTATATTTTCTATAATCATAGTAATACTTTAGTTTTCGGGTGGCAAAACAAATTAATTGATAATAAATTAAAAATTGCTTTAAAATATAAAAATGAAATATCAAGACGTTTTAATATAACAGTTGAGGTAAAATAAAAATGTTAGAAATAATCAAAGAGGTTTTAGATGACGGGGAAACAATTATATATTTTTGTGAGTTATTAAAATGATTTATATACCATTTATATTACTTATCATTTTAGTTGCTCAAATGATTGAGCTAACATTTATCATCAACTTAGATGACACAATATTTTAAAAAAGGTAAAAAAATGAAAACTTATATCAAAGATGTAAAAGGTTTAAAAATTGTTGTACAACATGGGCGATGCACTTTTGTAAATTATAACCCTCAAGAGATTAGAATTTTAACAAAAGAAAATATTGATTTACCAGTATGTAATAATGTTAATATTGTCTCTAATGGGGTTATTAGAACTTTTAAGTTAGCTGAAAAATTTAATCCATCAGATTGGAAAAGAATTAACCCATCTCTTATGATTTTAAAAAAGGTAAAAAAATGAAAAGAAGATCCGATAAAAATAGATACAGCCAAACTAAACGAATTTTAGGCGAATTTGGATTAAAAGAAATAATAACTTATTTACTAAGTAATTACAAATTAAATACAATTATAAAATCTTTAAGTGACACATCACCAAAAGATATTTATAGATACGATTAAGAGGTGGTGAAAATGTATGATTATTTTTCTTTTTTTATATTAATATATATTTATGTTTATATATATTCATGAGAGTGTTACAACACTCTCAACAGCTTCAACACTCTCAACACTCTCAACACTCTCAACACTCTCAACACTCTCAACACTCTCAACACTCTCAACACTCTCAACACTCTCAACAGCTTCAACAGCTTCAACACTCTCAACAGCTTCAACAGCTTCAACAGCTTCAACAGCTTCAACAGCTTCAACAGCTTCAACACTCTCTTATCATATAAAATATACAGCTTCAACACTCTCTTATCATATAAAATATACAGCTCATAAAATATACAGCTCATAAAAATATGAACACTTAAAACTACAGCTCATAAAATATAAAAAAAGAATTGTATTTTTTACTGTATAACTTTTAATCAGTTTGACTATATCATATGTTAATCATTGTTATTTAATCGTTTATCTTTATTTTATATTGTTTTTTATACTACTTACTTGCTTATTTTTTAATCATCTTCATAATAATAGTTATTCACATCTTGTTTACTTTTAACATAGTTATTCACATAGTTATTCACGTCTAAAAAGTTTAACCCCCTATTTATAGGGCTTAAAAGGTACTCCTAGACGTGAATAACTCCACGTGGGGACGAGTCCCGTTTCTCATATAATTTTTAAAAAAAGTTAAACTCTATGGTTAAACCTTTTTATGTTATAATTGCTGTATAAAAAATAACCATAATAGTAATGAGGAGTTTATATTGGCTAAACTATATACAGCTAAAGAGGTTCATACTAAACTTACAAAAAAACAAATAGTAACAACAAAACTTTCTACTTTTCACGAACACGTTGAGAAAGGTAAAATACCATTTCATCATGTTGATGGTAAGATGGGTAAATTTTTTAAATATACAGAAGTTAAAGAGGCTTTAATTAAACAAGCATTGGGTTCAAGACCTCCTAAAAACTCAAAACCTATGTATGGTAGTAATTTAAAAACAGGTAAAACACTTAATGAAGATTTTATAGACAAATTAGACAATGCTCCTGAGCCTAAAAAAGGTCAATCACAACAAGAGTACGGAGCTGCTGTAGTAGCTGAGTTAGGTGTAGAACCTACATTAACAGATGCAAATATTTATAAGACTATTTATATAGGTAAAAGAGAAAAACTAAGATATGAGACTGATGCTGGATTATTAATATCAAGAGATGACGTTGAAAGTAAAGCTTTTGAAGTAGCTAGAACCATTAGAGATAAACTACTAACAGTGCCTGAGAGATTGTCAAATGAATTAGCCTCTATAGATGATCCACACATGATTAAAGAGTTATTGTATAAAGAATTTAAAATACTTTTAGATGGTTTTAGTGAGGAAGCTTTTAATGTATAGAATATTAGAAACCTCACAAGGTTTTAAAATACAAACAGAACATACGACATCACTTCTCGGTTTTCTTAAAACTACAAGATGGGTTGATTTAGGTATAAAGTATAAGGGTAGGTTTTTCCAAACAACTTACTATAAATCTATAGATGAAGCAAAAGCAAAAATTAAATCTTTGGTGTTTAAAGATAAGGTTGTATGTTATGTCAATTAATCCACTTATAAAAGGTGTTCAAAATGGTTTCAAACCTGATCCTAGATTTACAGTTAGTGAATGGTCAGATACCTATAGAATATTAACAAGTGAAGCTAGTGCTGAAGCTGGTAAGTGGAGAACAGATAGAACACCTTATCTAAGAGAGATTATGGATGAAATGTCCCCCACAAGCCCCACTCAACAAGTAAAGGTTATAAAAGGAACTCAATTAGGGTTTTCGTCTATCGCTGATAATATAGCTATGTGTTATTTAGATTTTTATCCATGTCCTATTTTATATATCTTACCTACTGAAACATTAGCTAAAGGTACAAGTAAACGACGTATTACACCATCTTTAAGAGCTATTCCACATCTAGCTAATAAGATAGTTGGTGGTAAAAGTAAAGATGATATTGGAGAAATTTTTTCAAAAGCTGTAGCTGGTGGTAACTTAACTTTCGGCTGGTCAAATAGTACCTCATCGTTTAGATCTTTTTCAGCACGTGTTGTTATTTTAGATGATTGTGATGGTTTCGGTACGTTTGGTGAGGGTGATGTTATGGAGCTTGGTAAAGCTAGAGCTGATGCTTTTTCCAATAAGAAGATTTACATCAACTCAACACCGACTATAGCTGGTGTATCAAACATAGCACAAGAGTTTGAAGATAGTGATCAAAGAGAATATGAAATGCCATGTCCTAGTTGTGGTAAATTTTTACCTTTTCAATGGGAATATATGCACTATGAAACGGATACTAAAGGTAATTTAAAAGGTGATGTTAAATGTGGTTGCCCGCATTGTGGATCACTAATAGAAGAATATCAAAAAACTAAGATGATGTTAAATGGTGTTTGGATAGCTCGTAATCCTGAACACATACATAAGGGTTATAGATTATCATCTTTTTATAGCCCTCTTGGATGGTTAGGATGGAATGAAATAGCTATAGAGTTTATAAAAGCTCACAAACTAATGCTAACAGGTGATGCTAGACTTATGCAAGTTTGGCAAAATACTCGTAATGCTAAAGTGTGGGAACAAGATTTAGATGGTGTTGATATTCCAAATGCTCATGATAGAGTGGAAGACTATGGTTGTGAAGTACCTAATGATGTATATGTATTAACCGCTGGTATAGATACACAAGATGATAGATTTGAAATAGAGGTTTTAGGTCACTGTAGGAATGGTGAAACAAAAAGTATAGACTATAAAGTCATAGCAGGTGATCCTCAATTTCCAGAAACTTTAACACAATTAGATAATTATTTAGAAACAACTTTCACTAGATGTGATGGTACAAAAATGAAAATAATAGGTAAGTGTTTAGATACAGGTGGTCATAGAACTAAAGCTATGTATGAGTATTGTAAACAACGTACTTCACAAAATATATTCGCTATTAAAGGTTCAAGTAATCGTAATGCCCCTATAACAAATAAAACATATCAAAATATGATACCAAACGAATTAACATTATTCAGTATTGGTGTAAATAATCTAAAAGATGATTTTTTTGCTAACTTAGAGATAACTACAGAGGGTGCAAATTATTGTCATTTTCCAAATAAACCTGTTTACAATGATAAGTATTTTAAAATGCTAACTGCTGAAAAAAGAAATGAAAAAAATGAATATGTTAAAGTTAGGTTGAGAAATGAAGCTTTAGATTGTAGAATATATGCTTTAGCAGCTTTACATATATTAGAAATTAATGTAAACCATCTACCTAGACCTATAATTTATATCGGACATAGTGATAATATAACTACAAATCAACAGCAAAAAACAGTAAATATCACAACAACTTCTAACTATCTTGATGAATTTTAATAATTTATGTTATACTTTCACATAATTAAACAGATAATGGAGCATTTATCATGGCTGTAACACTAAAAACATGGGGTACACAACTTCAAGAAGTGCAAACTGCAATAAGTGCTGTATTATTAAGTCAAAGTTATGATATTAATGGTAGAAGTGTAACTAAAGCTGATTTAGAGTGGTTACATAAACGTGAAGATTATCTATCACAAAAACTAACAACTGAGGGTGATGTTGTAGCTGGTCAAACACTTACTCGTGGATCAGCCTTGATTGAATTTGGTGATAGTTAATGAGTATTTTAAACTATGTAAAATATAAATTTAGAGGTTTTTATGAGGGTGGTAAAATAACTGCTGCTAATAAAGACTTTTGGAATGGTGTTAGTGATTTTGAAACTACAGCATCACCTGATAGAGATAGACTAAGAGCTAGAGCTAGATGGTTGTCAGCTAACAATGCTATAATGGATAATATTGATAATGCTATAATTAATAATGTAATCGGTACAGGAATTACATTGCAATCTATAACTGGCAAGAACAAGTTTGATACTGATGTAGAAAGTCGTTTTAAACGATGGTCAAATGATCCTAAGTTATGTGATGCTTCAAGTAGATTTACATTCAGCACTCTACAAAGAATGTTATTAAAATCTCGTATGGTTGATGGCGAAATATTCATTTATAAACGCATAACAAAAGATGGTTTACAACTACAGTTAATAGAAGCTGATAGTATGGATCGTGGTCGTCAAGATGGTGGTGTGGAAATTGATGAAGCTGGTAAACCTATTAAATATCACTTTATAGATAAAAATAACAAACCTTTTATTATAAGTTCTGAACATATTATAAATTATCACTTTGCTGAACGCCCAACACAATATAGAGGTATTAGTGAATATAAACAGGCTATTTTAGATATTAAAAACTTTTCAGCTTTTCAAACAGCTTCTATACAAGGTGCTAGAGCTAGAGCTAATATTGCTTATGCCGTTAAACAAAGTGGAAATACAAATAACTTTGGTGGTGATATTCAAAATAAAATACAAACAATAAATGGTGTTAGTGTTTTATATATGGAACGTGGTGAAGATATTACAAAACTAGACCCAGATAGTGTCGCTACAGATTATGTTCAATTTAGTGAAAATACAATTCGTTTAATAGCTACAGCTCGTAAAGTATCTTATGAGTTAGCTTTTAGAGATTATTCTAAAGTAAATTTTGCATCATCAAGAGCATCTCTATTACAAGATTTCAAACGTTTTGATTTTGAACAAACACATTTAGTTGATTACATACTTAATGATATTTTTAAAACTTGGTTAGAAGTTGAGATTTATGCAGGTAATATAAAAGCTTCTGGGTATGATAAATCACCTGAAAAATGGGTAATGCCTAAATGGATTATGCCTAAAAGAGATTTGGTTGATCCTCTTAAAGAAGTTACAGCTCTTGAAAAGAAAATTAAACTAAACATGACTACTGAAACCGATGTGGCAAATTCTTCTGGTGAAGACTATGAAAATATATTACGTGTTAAAGCTCGTGAAATAGAGTTAAAAAAACAGTATGGTGTTCCTGATTACACATTATTGGAGGATGAAAACTCTAGTAATGATGTAACATCAGATGGTAAACCTAATTTTGATGAGAATATAACAGGTGCTGAAAGTGCTGCATCTGATAACAACAAAGGAGGTAGTAAAAATGCCTAAACATTTACAAAAACGTTATGACAAGCTTTTAAAAATGGCAAATAGAACTGTTGAAGAACAGTTAGAGTTTGATAAACTAGATGCTTTAAAAGATAACTTAACAATGAAACGTGAAGCTCTTAAACATACTACGCAATCTCGTGGTATTACAGTAGCTGTTAACCGTGTTGAAGATAATAGCAACACTCTATCTTTTGTATTCATCAGTGATGATAATGCAGGTAAACGCTTCGATTGGGGTTCTGGAGAGTATTACGATGAACTATTAGATGTAAATGGAGCATCAGTAGAACATTTAAATACTTTTTTTAAAGATCACGAACGTAGTGTAGATAGTGCTGTAGGTAAAATCTCAAATGTGAGAGTTGAAAATGGTATGTTAGTTGGTGAGGTAACCTTTGGTAGTGATGAACAATCACAACGTATTTATAGTAAATATGCAGAGGGTATTTTAACAGATGTTTCAGTGGGTTACGAAATTCGTGATTATAAAGTGGAACAAGGTGCTGAGAATGAACGGGATAGAGTAACCGTTACCGACTTTGAGATTTTTGAAGTATCGGCTGTTGGAATTGGTTTTGATAGCGGTGCTAAGAAGCGCTCGGATGATGAAAATGGGAGTTCTGAAATGAATGAAGAAATGAAACAACGCCTATTAGCACTTGAAGCTATGGCAAAACGTACAGCGGAGGAATCTGCTGAAATGAGTAAACTACAAGCTTCTCGACAAGCTGAAGTAGATGCTGAGAGAGAACGTTCTAAAAAACTTGAAGCTGAGCTTGAAGATATGAAACGTGATAAAGAGTGTTACACTATTGTTGCAAAACATGGTGAAGTTGCTGAAAAACTTTATCGTGATAACAACACAATATCTCCTGATAAACTTAGAGCTTTAATTTTAGATGCAAGTGTAGAAAACACTCCACCTATGTCTCAAGGTAATTCAGATACAAACACTAGATCAGCTATGATTAATGCTATGATTGATGGTTTAGCTCTTAGAGTTGGTGCAAAAATAGAAACACCTCATGTAAACGCTGAAAATTATCGTCATGCTAAACTTATTGATATTGCTGGAGATTTAACAGCAGCTAATGGTGAACGTGGTGTTGGTTATTTAAGCCCTACTGTACTTGCTGAAAGAGCTTTAGTATCTGGCGATTTTCCTTTACTTTTACAATCAGTTGGTTCAAGAGTATTAACTTCTGAATTTGAAGCACAAACTGCAACATTTAAAGCTTGGATTAAAGAAGTTGATGTTCCTGACTTTAGAGTTATGACTGATGTTACATCTACTGTTGGTGGTGGACGTTTAGATAAAACACTTGAAAATGGTGATTTAAAAGAACTTTCAGCTACAGAAAAAGCTGAAACTTGGAAAATTGAAAGCTTCGGTAACAAATTTGTACTTACACGTGAAATGATTATCAATGATGATTTAGGTGCTTTTACAAACCTTTTAGCTACTTTTGGTAGAATGGCTTTAGCTACAGCTAATGGTATCGCTTATGACATCTTACAAGGTAAGAATGATTATTCCTCTTACAAAATGGCTGATGGTTCTGGTGTATTCATTGCAGCTCGTAATAATAGTTCTACAGCTGCTCTATCACCTGAAGCAATTTCTGCTGGACGTCTTGCTATGGCAAAACATAAAAGTAATGATGGTGAAACACCATTAAATATTCGCCCTAAATACTTAATTGTACCACCAGCACTTGAAGAAACTGCTCGTGAAATTTTAGGAGCTACTAACAAAATCTCTCCTGATGCAAACACAGGTGAAATTAACGTACATCAAAACTCTTTAGAGCTTATTGTAGATGCTGAACTTACTTCTGATACAACTTGGTTCTTAATGGCTGATACACGTACTGTTAAGATGGGTTATTTAGCTGGTACGGGTAGAAGTCCGGTAGTTAAAATGAATGATAGTACATTATCTCGTACAACTTTTGAGGGTGTATTTGATATTGGTGTTATGGTTGAAGATTATAAAGGTCTTTATAGAGGTAATGTGTAGAGCTTAACAGCTTTACACTATTTAAAAAATAGGATAAGATTATGAGAAAAGTTTTTGATGGTTTCGTTTTAATTATGGCGGCTACATTTGATACTGAAGTTGGGGATATAGTTGAGTTTGAAAACTCTATTGGTATTGCTCAAACTTCTGGTAACACAGGTGAAAAAATTTCAGTGGATACAGTTGGTGTTTATCAAATTTTATGTAATGGTTCAGATACTGTAAATGTTGGTTCAGAATTATATTACAATTCTACGGATGAAGAAGTAACTACAGCTAGTGATAGTGAAGGTGATGGTACAGGTACTAAATATCCTAGAGCCGGTATAGCTTGGAGTATTCCAGTATTTAATGGTGAAGACCACATTGTAGATGTTAAAATAGGTTAGGTTGTGTTATGACTTTAGATGAGCAAATGTTATTGGATGTTGAAAATATTTTTTTATCGGATATGACACATACGGCTATCTATAAGTCTAACCAAATAAAAGTACAATTTTTCAAAGAAAGCTTAGATAAAATGGATACACAGTATGACCTTTGTTGGGTAGCCTACACAGATGTTCCAAATATAGCCATAAATGACTTATTAGAAATAGACAATATTAACTATGGTGTTGTTGATTTCACAATAGATGAGTTTAAACATGGTGTAAATTTATTTTTAAGTAAGGTTTAAAAAAAATGACTAAAGAAACTGTAACAGAACTTGAAATTATTGATACATTAACTACAGTTGCTAAAGAAGCTGGTGAAGTTTCAGCTAGAGTTATTGTAGTTGGGCGAACAGCTCATTTAAATTCTATATCAAGAACTGTAAAATTTGCATTAGTCACTTCAATAAATAATGAGAATGTACTTAATGAATTAATAAGTAATAGTGTTGAAAATGATAGAATTTTTGAATTTGCAGGGTCGGAAACAAACCTACAAGGTGATTTAGAAATTGACTATTTATTTTTTGATGCTGTTATTTATGCAAAATTAGGAGCTTAATATGAGCGCAAAAACAAAGTATTACAACACAGGTGGTGGTGAGTTATTTTTCACTCCAATTGAAAATGGTGTTTTAGGTGTTGAAGCACCTTTTGGACAAACTGAGAATGTTTCATTTTCATCAACTGTAGAAACTATCACACATGATAACACAGAGGGTGATGTTACATTTGAAGATATGAACTTACTAAGTAAAATTACTGGTAAAATTACTGTAGATAGTATTGAAATTTCACCAGAAATGCTAACAAAAGCTTTTCTCGGAACTCGCTATGTTACTTCAGTAAGTGCTAGTACAGGCGTCACAGTACCTGTAACTATTTCAAATTTAGATGTGAACACTTATATTGGTGTTAAACAAGTATCAAATGTTACAGTATCTGATGATGGGGATACAATTACTTATGTAGAGGGTGTTGATTTCACACTAGACCTTACAAATGGTATGATAACAGCACTATCTACTGGTTCAATATTAGCTGATGATATTTTACACGTTACTTACGATAATGCAGCTTATAATGATATTCGTGTTGAAGCATTTATGGAAAGTAAATTAGAGGGTGTTCTACGTTTCGTAGGTCGTTCAGCATCTGGTTTAAATTATACATATACTTTCCACAAAGTATCATTATTAGCTTCTGGTGATTTTGCACTTAAATCTGCTACAGAGTTTGCTAAGATTTCTTTTGAGGGTTCAATGCTTGTATCTGATTTAATCAATGCTACAGGTGTTTCAAAACTGTTCAAAATAGAAACTTCTGAGTTATCTTAGTAATTTTATAGACTTCTCACTTTTGTGAGGGGTTTCTTAAATTTATTTAAAGGGTTTTTTATGTTTCCAACAACTAAAATGATAAAATTTGAAGATAGTACATCAATATTGTGTATGGATCTTACCTATGGTTTTATACTTAGCGTTAGAGATGGTACAATTGATGATAGTAAAGAGAATGTCATAGTAGATGGTACAGATTTAAGCATTGAAGATGTATTAAAGCTACGTTCACATAAGATCGAAGCTATATACAGCGCTATTATGCAATTAACATACCCTCACTTATATAATGAAGATGGAACTTTAAAAGATTTATCAGATGTTGAGAGTGATGATGATAAAAAAAAAGTTTAAAATATCTGGGAGCTAGGTTGCTTAGAAATGGGCACACAAATCTATTAAAATATAGAATAAACTTCTTTTATATATCTTTAGAGGAGATTAGTGATAGTATTGAAGATATAATTAGATATAATTCATTAGCACATAGAGTTTCTAAATTAGATCCATCAGACTATGAAAAATTTATGAACACTTCAGCTAATGATAAAACTTCAAAGAAAACTGTAACAGTTGATCATGAAGCACAAATGAAACAGTTTATGGAGGATTAATAGTATGGGTAATAAAGAACAAAAGATTGTAATCGATATACAGGCTCAAACTAGAAAAGCCGAAGCTGACATAAAACGTCTTAATCGTGAAATAAGCAATTTAAAAAAAGCCGATAAACAATTTTCAAAAACTTCAAAATCTGTAAATCAAATGACACGATCTTTTGCACAACTTACAGTTCATGTTGCAAAACTCGCAGCTATTTATGGTACATTTCAAGGTCTTACAAGTGTTATAACAACTTTTGCTGAATTTGAAGCATCTATAACACGTCTTGGGGTTATATCTGGGGCTACTAAAGATGAGTTAGAAGCTCTTAGAAGTAAAGCTGAACAGTTGGGTGAAAGTACTGTTTATTCAGCCTCACAAGTAGCTGATGGTATGAACGCTCTTGCTATGGCTGGTTTATCAGCACAAGAACAATTAGCATCTATTGAGGGTGTTCTAAATCTAGGTATCATAGGTATGTTAGATTTAAACACTTCAGCTTTAATTACTGTAAGAACTATGAACGCTTTTGGTAAAAGTGCTAAAGATGTTGGTAATATTACAGACACGATGTCAGTAGCAGCTACTGATAGTGCACAAAGTGTAGAACAGCTTGGTAATGCTTATGAAAAAGTTGGATCAGTAGCTAATGCTTTTGGTGTATCTTTATATGACACAACAGCTGCTTTAGAAGTTATGGCTGATGCTGGTCGTGTTGGTTCAGAAGCTGGTACACAGTTAAAAATTGTTATGTCACGTTTTGCTGGAAATAAAGAAGCAGCTAAGTATTTAAAAGAGCTTGGTGTTTCAATGTATGACACTACAGGTAATATTAAACCATTCAAACAACAACTAACAGAATTAAATGATAAATTAAAAGGTCTTAGTGAAGAAGCTAGAAATGTAAAACTTGGTGAAATTGCTGGTGAAGAGGGTAAAGCATCTTTAATTGTCTTAATGAATGGTTTAGATAAAATGGATGAGAAAGTTAAAAAGCTTAAAAATTCATTCAATAGTGCTAGTGAAAATGCTAGAGCTATGCAAGATAATTTAATTGGTAGTTATAAACAGTTAAAGGCAGCCTTAGAGGGTTTAGCTATTAAGATAGGTACAAGTTTAAGTCCAGCACTTAGACATATCATAGATGATGCTACAAAGTTCATATCAGAGCTTGATGAAGCTGAAATATCAAAGTTTGGTGATGATATAGCAAATCTAATAACACTATTAGGGGAACTTGGAAAAGTTTTCATATCTGTAACTGGTTTTGTAACACAAGGTTTAGCTCAATTTAGAGAATTGACTGGAGTAAGTGGTGGTGTTGCAGTAGCTGTAGGATTACTTATAAGCAAGTTAGTTAAAGCTAAAACAGGAATGTTTGGTTTTACAAGTAGTCTTATAGCTGCAAACCCTGTTTTAGCTGGGTTAGCTGTTACAATAGGTGTTGTTACAGTAGCACTAGAACAATATCGATCTGAGGTTGAAGCTACAACTAATGCTACAGATAATTTTAAAACATTAACTAAAGAGTTCGGAACAGCTTTAGAAGATGTTATGAATAGTGCTGAAAATATTACAACACCAGAAGCTTTAAAAGCTTATATAAATTATTTAAATAGTGGTTTTGATGATATTAAACGTCAAATACAAGACTATAACAAACTTATAGATAATTTAAGTAGTGGTTGGGTTAGTTCTGATGATGAACAACAAATTCAAAGTTATAAAAATGCAATAGCAGAATTAAATACAAAGTTGATGTTAATTAATAAATCTAAAGAGATTTTAACTAAACGTGGAAATGAACTTACAAATCAACTACTAGAAGAAGCAGAAGCTGCTAAAAAAGCTAAAAGAGAAGCTGATAGATTAGCCTCATCAACAATGGAACTTACAAAAGCTAATAAAAAAGTTGTAGAGGCTTCTATAAAAACTTTAACTTCTCGTAAAAATGCACAAGAGAAAACATTAGGTACGATGTTAGCTAAAGAGAAAAAATATGTAAAAGATATTGAAAAATTAGAACAACAAAAGTTAGATATTCATAAAAAATATTCAGATGATCGTGTAAAACTAGAACAATCTTATGAGGATAAATCATTTAATGTAAATCAGAAAACAGTCAATGATTATAAAGCTTATAAAAACGAACAAGCAAGAGCTGATAAAATGCTTTCTAATTATAAAAAAGCATTAGATAAAGGTAATTATGAAGAAGCTAAGAGATATTTAGATAGTTATGATAGTTTAATAAGTGTTAGTGCTGGAAATGAAATAAAAGTCGATGAAAAGGTATATTTAACTAAGAAACAAACAGCTGCTGAATTTGACAAAGATTATAAAGCATCTTTAAAAGGTAGATTAGAACTATCTAAAATAGCCGAACAACAAGAGATAGATGCTATAAATGATAAATTAGAAGCTCGTAAACAAGATTTATCTTATCAAAAAGTGCAAATAGAGTTGCAAAAAGATATGTTAAAACTCTTAAATGAAATGGTATCAGAACTAACAGGTGTAAAATTAGATATATCTTTTGATGCTGTTAATGCTAAGGTTGCAGATTTAGATAATGATATTACAAACCTCACTTCTAAGCAAAGAAAACTTAAAATAGATTATGAAACTTCTGATTTATCTAAACAAGTAGATGAAGATACTAAAAAAGCCGATAACAAAGCCGTGGTAGATGTTGATGCTGATACTAAAAAGAGTGAGCGTAAGTTTAAAACTTTTAAACATAGTGTAGAGGGTACTCCTGTAGATGTAGATTTAGGTGTAGATACTACAGAGGCTGATAGTAAGTTTAAAACTTTTAAACATAGTGTAGAGAGTACTCCCTTAGATGCTAAAGCTGATTTAGATATAACACAAGCCCTAGCTAAAGATAAAACTTTAAATGCTGCAATATCTAAGCCTATTAGAAAAACTATATACCTTGATTATGTGGAAACTACACAACGACATAAACTTGGTGGGATAATAGCACCAACACCAAAACTACCTCGTTTTCAAGATGGTGGACACCTTGATAATGGTATAGGACATACTACTAAGAGTGGTAAATTGCAAGGTTACGGTGGAGGTGATAAGGTTAAAGCCCTACTTGAAGCTGGTGAGTTTATTATTAGAAAAGAAGCAGTTAGAAGTTTAGGATTAGATAGATTACATCAAATAAATCAAGGTATGTTACCTCGCTTTAAAGATGGTGGTTTAATCGGAGATACAACACAAACTACATCTAAAGTAACTTCTCAAAGTTCTCGTAGGAAAGTTGATTTAAACTTAAATTTAGGTGGTGGGACTTTCCCTATGGTAGCTGATGAAGATATTATAAATGCCCTAGAAAGATATACACGTGAAAACTTGTGATATAATATGATATTAGGAATTTAAAATGAAAATAACTCATATTGGTAATATTGAATTAACCTACCCATTATGGTGGGAGGATTTTAATAAATCAGACACATTTTTCTCATCTACTGAAACTACAATAACAGGTGGTACGATAGTTTGGAATACAGTTAGAGATAATAGTGGGAAAAGTGTAACTCTTAATAGTAGAGGTGATGGTTGGCAAAAAATAAGTGTCAAAGATGCTATAATATCTTTAGCTAATTCAACAAACACCTCAACAACTATAACACTTTCAGATAATACTATTATAAATGTTAGATTTAAACACGAATTATCAAATGGTGCTTTAGAGTTTGAGAGATTGTTTGATGCTAATTTAGTTGATTATTACAAGTGTAAAATATACTTAGCGAGGGTTTAAGATGGCTTTAATATATAGAATACCAAAAGGATTACCATTAACTTATGAGGAGGGTGATGCAAACTTATTGTATTTAGATAAAATGCAAGTTATTTCCATAACATCACCAACTTCTACTGATGATATATCTAAAGGTTTTGAGGTTGATAAGTCTATATGGATAGACAAAACGACAGGTAAAGAGTATTTTTGTACTGATAACACATTAGATAATGCTGTATGGGAGGAAAAACTAATACCAGTAGAAGTACCTCCAACTAATCCATATTGGAGTTACACAACTATGTATATTTCAGAGGGTGTTCCAACTTTAAACATATATACAGAGTATTATATAGATAGTACAAATATTACTGAAGCTAATTTACCATCAGCTGATAATTATGATAGATTTAAAATTATTGATTATAAAGGTATATTTGATGTGAACAATTTAACTTTACTATATGATGGTATAAACACTATTATGGGTTTAGCTGAAGATTTAGTTTTAGACGTTAAAAATGCAAGTATCGAACTTGTTCATATAAATGGTGATTGGAGATTAGTATGAGTTTATTAACAGATTTTAGTGGTGGTGGTTCGGGTGGTTATGCAATAGCTGAGTGGGGTGAATACGATAATACTAAATACATGGAAGTGGATCAAACATCTATTATAAAACCTACTCTGATTGGTGAATGGACTTATAAATCACCTATGCCAGTAGCAGCAGATAGTGTAAGTGCTGTAGCTATTTCATCTGATGATTATTTAGTATTAATTGATGGTACTATGTATAGATATACACCATCTGTAGATACATTTACTGAAGATACAAACTACACATTAACTCATCATCATGGAACTCACATGGTTGTTTACAATGATGGTGTTGGTGATTTTGTTTATATATTTGGAGGATATGGAGCAGATAATGTAGCACTTGATTTATATTCAGTATTTGATGTTACAAATGGAACATACACTGACAATGGGTCAATGTTATTAGGTACTTTAGTTAGATCAAGTGCTTGTATGTCTGTTAGTGAGGGTGGATCTTTTATTTATATTTATGGTGGATTAATTAATGATGTTATATCAGGTAGTTTATGGGCTTATGATATTGTTGAGAATACTTTTTCCGAAATAACAGGTGGTGAAGTTTCTATAATAATATCACCTAGATTTAATCACTTCATTACAATATATAATGACATTCTTTATATATTTGGTGGGGTGGATGATCAATCAATAGCTGTAAATACTGTTTTAAAATTCGATACTAATAATTTAGCATTATTACCTAATGCTAAAAGTGGTGGTATATCTGGTAATATTATTGGTGGGTTTGTAGATTTTGGATGGGTTAGTATTGTATCTGATGGCGGTGTTAATTTTGGATATGATATTAATTCTGAAATATTTTATAAACGGTCAAATGCTTTTTATGATGTATCAGCTTTAGAAACTCCTTATAAAACAATTTTCAAC
>Ga0256837_1000438_pt1 | contig 35251 bp, 24 predicted proteins | sample 4562384metaG_FD_185976 | JGI IMG/M metagenome (GOLD analysis project Ga0256837, IMG submission 185976) | Hydrothermal vent microbial communities from Guaymas Basin, Mexico - 4561-384 | ecosystem: Environmental > Aquatic > Marine > Hydrothermal vents | place: Mexico: Guaymas Basin | collected... | reverse complement strand
ACAGAGGTAGCTGTACATTTTAAAAAGACTCCGCATCCAGTATTTGGAGTAAATGCACCAGAAAATATTTTAATTTTGCGTATTCAACCGCATGAGGGTATTTTAGTTAAGTTTGGGCTTAAAGAACCAGGTGCAGGTTTTAATTCTAAGGTAGTCAATATGGATTTTCATTATGGAGATTTATGTGATACTTATATTTTAGAGGCCTATGAACGTTTACTTTTAGATTGTATGTTAGGTGATGCAACTTTGTATAGTCGAGCAGATACTGTAGAGGCTTGTTGGAAATTTATAGAGCCAATATTGAATTATCGCAAATCGTCTAGCGATTTGTATAATCGTGGTGGTAATCTGTACGGTTATCCAGCGGGTAATTGGGGTCCTAAAGAGGCTGATGATATGTTGGCACGAGATGGTCGAAAGTGGAGATATCCATGTCGTAATTTAAGTGGCGATGGGACAAGTTGTCAGTTATGATGTCTGAAAGTGTATAATTTACTGTAAACACAATGTGCATTAGCCTAACTGGATAAAATATGCCTAAAGTTATTAGTTGACCGTTTGTGAAAGTAATAATAGAATTAGTACCTGCCTGTGAGGGGTATTAAGACCGTAAAATATAATTTGATCAATACTATAGGAGCTTAAATGAAAATGCGTAATTTGCTATTAAGTGCTATGATGTTAATATTTGCATCATTAGCAATAGCTAATAATGAAATCACTAGTGGGGTAGATGCCAATGGTGTTGTTCATGTTAGGGTGTGGGATTTGGCACAAAGTGCTGGTAAATCTCCTAGTTCAGCAGCTAGTTGGGCGATTTTAAAAGCTTTTGAAAAAAAGTATCCAAATATTAAATTACATAGCGCTTCAGGATTAGAATTACCTGGTGTTGGTAATAAAATGGATATTGGGCCGTTAATGGCAATTTCTGGTGGTATAGCACCAGATGTTTTATATGTTAATTTTAGAAAATCAGCTTCATATATAGATAATGAATTTCTTTATCCTTTAGACGAATATATTGATGAATACACTAAAAAAGTTGGCAAAAAAGAAGCCCAATATTTAATTAATCCAGCATTGATGAAAGTTGTTAATCGTTATGGGCCAATAAAAGGTAAAAAAGTTAAGAAAATCTGGATGATTCCTCAAGAACCAGTGGTTATGACCATGATTTATCGCAAGGATTTATTTGCTAAATGTGGTTTAGATCCTAATAAACCACCAAAAAATTGGGATGAAATGTTAGCTTATGCTAAGCAATTAACCAATTTTGAAAAAGAAACCTATGGCTTAACAGCAGTAACTACTGCTACTGCATCTTGGCATTTTATGACTTATTTAAGCAGTACAGGTACCAAGGTTGTTACAGAAGATAAAAATGGAGTATGGCGAGCCACTTTTGCACAAAAAGAAGCTATACCAGCTTTAAAATTTTATAGTGAACTTGTAGCAGGTTTACATGAAGATGGACATACCCGTGGTTTTTCTACAAATGATGGCAAGGCAAGAGAAGAAGGCCGTGTAGGTATGTTTTTTGCTTATCTGGGTGGAGATGAAGTCTCTAGACTAGATACATCAGGAACAAACTTTGGTTTTGCACCAGTGCCTAAAGGTCCTAGTGGTAAATCCAGTGCTGAAATAAACGCCAAGATGCAAGGAATATATCGTGGTCAAACAGATGATAGAGTTAGACGTGCTGCATTTAAATGGTTGGCATTTAACAGATCTACAGAGGCAGTTAAGATTACAGTAGATACATATATTAAGAGAAATAGTATTCAATCAATAAATCCATTATTATTAGATAGATTGGGTAAAGAATACGATAAATATCGTCCTTTTGTAAATCAGGATCTTTTAAAGCTTTATAAAAACTTGGTTAAAAATGCTACACCAGAACCTTATGGAAAAAATTGTGATTTGATTTACGATTATTTAGACGCTCCAGTACAGGCGGCTATCTTATGGCGTCGTGATGGTAATTTTGAGACTCATACAGAAGCAGAAATTGATGCCAAAATGTTAGAATTTTTAAAAGAGGGTCAATTAAAGGCAGAAATAGAAATGTTAGATAATCTTCCTCCGGAAGAAAGAACGTTTCGTAATCGTGTAGCTATCGTAGTTACTTCGATTATTTTTATAGTCTTTGCAGTATTATTTTGGCAGGTAACTAAGGTTTTAACGCCAGAGCATGAACGCGGTAAAGGTTTTCAGTTCTTAAAATATTGGCGTCCATATTTGATTTTAATTCCTGCTGTAGGTTCTATTATTATTTGGAAATATTATCCATTAGCGCGTGGTTCGTTAATGGCTTTTCAGGATTATAAGATTGCAGTGCCAGTAGTAGATTGGGTAGGCTTTGACAATTTTGCAGCTGTTATTTTTGATGGTGCATTCTGGTACTCTATTTGGTTATCTTTTTATTATTCAGCATTGGTGATAGCATTTACTTGGTTACCACCTGTAATGTTGGCAATTATGCTATCAGAAATACCTAAATTTACGGTATTTTTTAGAGTAGTGTTTTACCTGCCAGCAGTGGTTTCAGGTTTGGTAGTAATGTTTATGTGGAAGCAATTTTTTGATCCTTCGCCAAATGGTATTTTAAATCAGTTTGTAATGATGTTGGGCGCAGATCAGCAATATTGGTTTGAAGATCCACATTTGGCTATGATGTGTTTAATTATTCCATTGGCATGGTCATCTTTAGGACCTGGTTGTTTGATTTATTTAGCAGCTTTAAAAGGTATTCCAGACGATTTATACGAAGCAGCCGATATAGATGGTGCAACATATTGGAACAAGGTTAGACATATAGTTGTCCCAAAATTGTGGCCATTATTAACTATTAATTTAATTGGTCAGGTTATTATAGGCTTTAATGCAGCAGAAAATGTATTAGCTATGACTGGCGGTGGACCTAATGGAGCTACATTAGTTACTGGATTATTAATATTTAAAAAGGCGTTTGTTTATACTAAATATGGACCGGCAACAGCGATGGCTTGGATGATGAGTATCTTTTTGATTGGCTTTACTGTGCACCAGTTGAAGATTCTTTCACGACTAGAGTTTAAAACTACAGGAGACAAATAGTGGCAATTTTAAACGATGTAACAAAAAAATCGGCAGGCGCCAAAGTTTTAGTGCTGTCTTTCTACTTAATTTTAATATTAGGTGGAATAACTATGGTATATCCATTTTTAATGATGACATCAGGCGCTATGAAAGGCCATTATAATATTAAAAAAATGAATGTTGTGCCTGTATTTTTATATGATGATTTAGAACTTTATAGGGCTTGGTCTGAAAGTAAGTATTTAAGAGTAGCAAACTTAAATGAGGCTAGTACCTCTGCTATTAATGAATTTGATATCTTAGAACCCAATTTAAGAGATTGTGATACTAAATTGGCTGATATGTATAAAACATTTTCAACTCAAAATCCAGCATCTGAATATGAAAGGGTATTGGGAAGGGTTGAAGTATCTAACTCTAATTTACCTACTAATGGTTTGGCTTTTATTAATTATTTGTCGGACAAATATGGTGATTTAGAAAGTTTAAATAAGAAGTTAGATTTAAATATGCCACAGTGGAATGCTGTTATGCGTACAATTAGTCAAGCTGATTTATTTCAAAAAGGTTTTTTAGAGGTCAATAATAGTTTAGTTGCAGATTTTATTAAATTTAGACAGAACTCAAAACCAGACGATTTTTACTTACCTACTGTAGATGGTCAATTTAGGCAAAAAATGATATTTGCTTTTGCTGGCTATAATATAAACGCTATTAATGAGGCTACTGGTTTAAATATTAAGAGTATATCTGAGTTAACTTTAAGCCGTAATGATGGCAATGCGTGGTATAATAAAATGCGCAAAACATTTATTTTACAGTTTTTGAATCCCAGGTATATTAATATAAAAACAGATGCACATTTAGATGAACAGTATAGAAAATTTATTAAAAAAGAATTTAAAAATTCTATTGTTGCTGCTTTGGATGTATTTCCGCACATTAAAAGATTTGCAGAGATTAAATGTCCTAATAAGTTACCTAAATCTATAAGACAAGCTATATTGTACAATAAATTTATTGAGCATGAGGTTTCTGTTGATGCATTAGAGCTTACGGGCCCACAATTGCGTTTTAGGTCTTATTTAAAAGACAAGTATAAAACAATAGAAGCTTTAAATGATGCTATTGGTAGTTCATTTAAGTCTTTTGATTATGTATATATCCCACAGCGAAGAATGGATTGGGATTATGTAATGGCTAATAAATCAGCTTTGCGTTGGGATTTAGCAACTATGAATGTTAAATATGTAGCATCATATATTTTTAATCATGGTCGCGCGGCTTGGGTAACATTAGTTTTTTGTTTATTAACGATTATTACTTCATTGTTAGTAAATCCATTAGCGGCTTATGCATTAAGTAGATATAACTTGCCGTCAACATATAAGGTTTTGATGGTGCTTATGGCTACAATGGCGTTTCCTGCTGCGGTTACGCAGATACCTTCGTTTTTAATGTTAAAGGATTTTCACTTATTAAATACTTTTTGGGCTTTGATTTTGCCTACTATGGCTAATGGATATTCTGTATTTATTTTAAAAGGCTTTTTTGATTCCTTGCCAAAAGAGCTGTACGAAGCAGCATCTCTTGATGGCGCAAGTGAAGTTAGATTGTTCTTTCAGATTACATTAAATCTATCTAAGCCTGTATTGGCTTTAATTGCGTTGCAAAGCTTTACAGCAGCTTATGGAAATTTTATGTTTGCATTGTTAATTTGCCAAGATCCATCAATGTGGACAATAATGGTTTATATTTTCCAATTGCAGAATACTGCAAATCAAGCGGTAACTTTTGCAGCATTATTATTAGCTGCAGTTCCAACATTTGTAATATTTGTAACATGTCAAAATGTTATTATGCGAGGTATAGTAGTACCAAGCGAAAAATAATATTCATAATAAAAAAAGCCCAAACATATTTATATATGTTTGGGCTTTTTTTATTATAGATAAAACAATTTTTAAACTTTGCTTTTATTTTGATTTAAGCTCTGAAATCCAATTAAGAACTTTTTGTTTATGGGCATGATCTTGTGGGTGTTCTAAATATTGACTGAGTATATCTATTGCTTGAGTGTTTTTGTTGCAATTCATATATGTAATGCCTAAATTTAGTAATGTTAGACTATCATTTGGTTTTGTTGCATAGGCTTGTTCAAATAATTCAAGAGCTTCATTGTTTTGTTTCATTTCTTGAAATGTACAGGCTAGATTATTAATTATTTCTAGGTCGTTAGGGTGATATTTTAATAGCTCTTCAAAAATAAAAGCGGCTTCACTTAATTCACCCAAAGATTTTAATGCACAAGCCAAATTGATTTTTGCATCAACATTTTCTGGGCTTGCAAGGACTACGGATCTTAATATTTCTACAGCCTTTTCAAATTCACCAGCATGTGTATATGCAAGGCCTAAATTGTTTCCGGCTTCGATATCTTTTGGATTAGAGTCTAATATAAATAAAAATTCTTTAATGGCATTTCGATAGTCGCCTTGTTGAATAAATCCATATCCTAAATTATTTCTGATGTCAGCATTATCAGGATAAATGTTGCATAAGTGCTGTAAGATATATAAACCATCTTCAATGCGTTCATTTTGCAAATATTGACAAGCTAATTCATTGCCTATATTAATGTCATTAGGGTTTAACTGGTAATTCGACTCAATATTTGCATCAATCATATTTTGTTCTCATATTATTTTGTATTTTGTATCTCTATTGTGCCGTCAGGATCTATTTCTATACGGTCTTCTTCTTTATAGTATCTGATTCTAGAAGATTTAATAATGCTACCGTCTCTACTTACAGATGCAGGTTTACCAACAAATGTGATTAGTGGGGTAGGTTCTAAACTGTAGATGCCTTTGTTAGCATGAATTAAAACAGTATCATTTTTTACCGATACATTACCAGTAACTGTAATCTCTTTGACAGAATTTTCATCAAATTCTTTACCGTAACTTGTGCCGGGCTTTAAGCGTATAGTTAATGTGTCACATATAATTGTATTTTTACCGTCTACTAATTTTACAAAGGTTTGTTTACCATTACGCATTAAAGGTTTTTCGTTGAAAATCATAATATTTTCTTTCATACGAAAAGACATAGCGCCTTTAGTGTCTATTGATATTTTTTGTTCTGTGGCATTTAAAATATTGCTATATAGAAATAATATGCTTAGTAAAATTAATTTTTTCATAGTGTTGTAGTTTTGTAAACCTTTATAAAATCTATTCCTGGATAATAGTAACGTAGTATTTGTTGGTAATCAATCTGCTTTTTAGCTTTTACTAGGCAACCCCATTGGCTCATACCTATGCCATGTCCATAACCTTTGCCAGTGAAACTGTATCCTTGGTTGGTTTGTGTTATGGAATATAGTGAACTTTTGATTTTGTTGGCACCTATTGCCAGTCTAAAAGCATTGCCAGAATATTGTTCTGTTCCTAGAGTATGTACTATTGCTATTTCTTGTACACGACCACTAGGCGTTCGGCTGATAATTTCTAGAGATTTAATTCGCCCTAATTTGGATTTGGGTCTAGTTTTTTTTATTGCACGTATGATATCAGAATTGGTAACAATTGCATGCCATGGCTTAGGAGGGGAGTCAGGATCTGGACGACCATGTAATGCTGGTAAATAGTTTTTAAATACAATAGAAGCGTCTGCGCAATATCCACCACTTGATGAATGGAAATAGGCAGGAAATAATTTCCAGTTAAAAACCATAATCAGTCCCGCTGTTTCTGCTATAATTCTGTTTGCTCTTATATTGGTATTGCGACCTCCAAAAACCTGTGAAGCAGTAGAGTTTTCTAGATGAAAATCTCGGTTTTCGTGTATTTTCATCTGAAATAAGGCATAAGTTCGTGAAGCAACTGCTTGGGCTTTTAAAGCTTCATCTGGCCATGTAATAGGCATTTCAGAGCCTAAAACGCCTGCTAAGTAATGCTCTAATTTTATTTTATTAATAATATCAAAACCTTTTTTGCGTTGAATAAGGTGGATTTCATAATCATAAGTAATGCCATTAATTGTTATTGGGTTTGGCGAAATTATACGCATTCTTTTTAAATCCATTGGTTTATTGCATATCATAAACATTTTGTTTTGTATGCTAATATTGCCTTCTAATCCGCCTTGACCAGAGCCTATGATTTCTTCAGTAAAATAAGTGCGTATTTCAAAAGAACCTTTGATTTGGATGTTTGCTTGTTTAATATGTTTAGCAATACGTACTTTTACATCTGGCTGATTTTCGCTGTAAGTGGGATATAAGTATTTTGGATTGGGGTTTGCAACTCGCTGGCATGAATAAGTAAAAAATACACAAAATAGTATAAAACAATAAAAAGAAGTTCGCTGTATTTTGTTCATTTTATTTGTCATTTTGGGGGATGGGTAAATTAAGGTATTCGAAACCTTTTTTAGTTAAAATGCGTCCTCTAGTAGTTTTATGTATATATCCTTTTTGGATTAAATAAGGTTCGTATACATCTTCAATAGCTTCTTGCGTTTCTCCTATTGTTACAGCAATTGTTTTTAGACCAACTGGTTTGCCGGCATAATCCGCAATAATATTCATAATGTCTAGATCCATTTGACTTAAACCCTCACTATCGACTTTTAAGCGCTTTAAACCATTTTGAGCTATTTTAAGTGTCAGTGTACCATCGCCGTCAATTTGGGCGAAGTCTCTGAGTCGTCTTACAAACCTATTGGCTATTCTTGGTGTGCCCCTACTACGTCTAGCCATTTCTTCAGCGGAGTCATTTTCTAATTCTAGGGCTAAAATATTAGCCGATCTTTTAATGACATCTTTTATTTGGTTTGTTTGATAAAAACTTAGTTTTTCTAAAACTCCAAATCTAGCTCTCAACGGAGCGCTTAGCATACCTTCTCTGGTTGTTGCGCCTATTAATGTGAATGGCTGTAGATCAATTCTTACCGATCTGGCACTAGGTCCTTGATCTATTAATATGTCTAAAGTAAAATCTTCCATCGCGGAATATAAATATTCTTCAACTGAATTACTTAATCGATGAATTTCATCAATAAACAATACATCACCTCGGTTTAAATTTGTTAATACTCCAGCTAAATCGGCAGCTCGTTCTAAAACAGGGCCAGATGTTACTTTTATTTCACTATCCATTTCTTTAGCGATAATATGCGCTAGTGTGGTTTTGCCCAACCCTGGAGGACCAGAAAATAAAATATGATCTAAAACATCACCACGTTTTTTAGCTGCTTGAATATATACATGTAAATTTGCTTTTAAGTCTTCTTGTCCAATAAAATCATCGAAACGTGGAGGTCTCAGAGATAAGTCTAAAGATATTTCATTGTTTTCTAATAGTTCTGTATTTAAAATTCCATCAGGCATATTTTTATTATCATAAATAGCGTTAAAAAAGCCACTTTAAAAAGTTAAAAAATCATATAGGTCAATATTAGTATGGTACATTAACATTTTTAGTTTAAATGTTAATGTAAATTAAAATAACTATTAATAATAAATGAATTGTGTTGATAAAAAATAAATTTAAGTTAATATATTTTAATTAGTGTAATTATTCACAATTGAATTTTTATATAGAAACTTTTTTCCATATCTCAATGAAGGAGAGATAATGAAAGCGTTGAAATTTTCAACAGTTGCAAAAAAAATTGCAATGGGTTCTTTGGTTTTAGGTCTTGCCTTACCATTTAACCAAGTAAAGGCTGCGCCTACTGATGATATTGCAGCATTAAAACAACAACTTGCAGCTATGCAACAGCAAATGGCTCAGTTGCAAAGTCAATTAAAAAGCATTGAATCCAAGCCTGTAGCTAATACATCGTCGTCAACAACTTCTAATGGTAATGCTATGACAAATGCTGCATTAACCGAAGAAGTAGAGTATTTAAACAAACGTTTGTCAAAAGCAGAGTTGCATACTTCAACAGATAAAGTTAGTTTTGGTATTAATTTACGCTCACGTGTTGATAGTATCCATACAGAAGGTGTAAAAGCGAATGCTGCTGGTAATATTGATAAATATAACACCGATAATGATTTATTGTTTACTACACGTTTACGCTTGGATATGAAATCAAAGTTGAGTGACAAGTTTGACTTTGCAGGTCGCATTGCCATGTATAAAACATGGGGTGATTCTACAGGTGTAAATTATTTTGATGGTACAGGTAATAGTGTAACATATGATGGTAATACATCTAGTTTACCTCATGGTGATACATTGCATCTTGAACGAGCTTATTTTAATTACAAAGGTTCATTGGGTCAATCTAGCACAAATTTTTCAGTTGGTCGCCGTCCTGGAACTGAAGGAACTCCTTTTGAATATCGCAATGGTAGTTTAGTTGGAGGTTCTCCTCTTGCCAGTATTATGAATTGGCAATTTGATGGTATTTCGGCCAATTTTACTTTAGAAGATTACACAGGATTAGAAGGTTCTGCCATTAAATTTTGTTACGGTGTAGGTTTTGAAGGTGATATTATCGGTGATAATCAATATCAAAATCAACCGGGTGTTCCAGGTACTTCAGGTGTTAAAGATGTTAACTTTGGTGGTTTTATTGCCACTATTTATGATAATGATTTAACAAGTTATGTTGTTAATTATTCTCGTGCGTGGGATGTTTCAGATAATTTTTCTGGTATTACGTATGATACTGCAACTGGGTATACACGTCAGGATCCAACTGTTAATTTAGGAACATGGGATGCTATTAGTTTGTTGGCTAAAACAAACTTAATTGAAGCATTCGATAAAGATGTTGATTTGTTTTGTAGTGTAAGTTTAAGCCATACTGCTCCTAATAGTGCGCATATGGCTACCGCAATGGGTGGGGCAGGTTTATTGAATGATGCAGGTGATGATTCGTCTCGTTTAGGTCATGCTATTTATTTAGGAGCTATTTTCCCAGTATTCGAAAACAGCAAATGGGGTATAGAATATAATTACGGTTCAAAATATTGGTTTAACTTTACTGGTGCTGAGGATTCCTTAGTTGGTGGTAAGCTTGCTGCTCGTGGTCAAGTTTGGGAAACTTATTTTATTCAACCAATTTATAAAAGTAATTTTGTTATGACAGTTGGTGCTAAATATTATAATTATAAATATAGTAATAGTGGTAGCTCAATTGGCGAACCAGTTAGAATATCAGATTTAACTGGTCGTTTTATGCCAGCGTCTGATAATGTTTTGGATATGTATATTAGTTTAGATGCAAATTTCTAATATTTTCTAAGGAGAAAAGAAAATGAAAAAAATAGTTACAATTTTAAGTTTATTAGTTTTTGTTGTGTCAACAATGGCTAGTGTATTTGCTATGGAAAATACAGGTAATTATCGTAAAGGTAAATATAAATACCGTGGCATGGCAAAAGCTGCTTTCAAAGCAGGAAAATCAGAATCAAAAAAACCAAATCTTGACCCAAGCAGTAAAACTCGCGCTCAGTGGGAACGATTGTTTGATAAGAAGGATTTTTCAGAATTTAGTTGTCCAGAAGATTGGAAAAAATTAGATGAAAAAGATCTTCTTAATATTTATGCTTATCTTTACAAATATGCTGCAGATTCACCAACTCCAGCTAAATGTAAATAATATTTAGGTTTTATATCTAAAAGTATATAATAAATATTTATTCGAAAAACTTCTTGTTAGATATAATTATCTAGCAAGAAGTTTTTTTATTTAGGAGTTTAAATGAATTTTAAGAGTATTAAAACGGCGATTACTTGCTTGTCACTTATGGCAGTCGCTGTTGTTTCTATGGCATCAGAACATGATGAACATAGTAGCCATGAAGCTAAATATGCTCCGGCTACAAAGAAACATAGCAAGATTTTAGCAAAGGTTGATCATAGCCAATTTAAGATTTTAAAACAAAAATTTAAATCTGGTGATGAGTTGACCAAAGCGTGCTTAACATGTCATACAAATGTGAATGATGATATGCATAAAAGTATGCATTGGACATGGCAGTCTAAAACTAATCCAGATTTAGGTAAAGATTCTTTAACCATTAATAATTATTGTATTTCAGCTGGAAGTGGTACCGACAAGGCTTGTTATGATTGTCATATTGGGTGGGATGGGAAAAATGGTGAAATTAATTGTTTGAAATGTCATAGTCAAACATTGATGAATTGGCAAGAGGCAATTGACGATGCAACAGCTATGGAAGAAGAGGGGGATGAAGAATCTTTAGAAATGGCTGCGGAGGTCAGGGAAGAGTTACATGATTCAGTAGTGAATATTGGTGCTCCTAATATTGAAAATTGTGGAGATTGTCATTTTAATGGCGGCGGTGGTGATGCAACTAAGCATGGTGATTTGGATACATCTTTGATTAATGTATCTAAAGAAGTTGATGTGCATATGTCTCCAGACGGTCAAGATTTTACTTGTCAACGTTGTCATACTACAGTTGATCATCAAATTGCGGGTCGTAAATATAATGATCCAGCAAGTCTTCCAAAGGATCATAAATCTTTAATTGAAGATGATCATGCCTCTAAAATCAATTGTATTTCTTGCCATTCTGAGCGTCCTCATGATATAAAACGGTTGGACGACCATGCAAAAACTATTGCGTGTCAGACATGTCATATTCCTTCTTTAGCACCTATATACGCTACCAATACTAAATGGGATTGGTCTACAGCAGGTAAGATGAAAGACGGTAAACCTTATAAAGAATATATCAAAGGTTTGCATCATAAAGCAGGTTATAAAAGTATAAAAGGTACATTTACTTGGAAAAAAGATGTTATTCCAGATTATATGTGGTATGACGGTAGATTTTCTAATATGACTGCTAAGGATAAAATTGTTCCAGGTCAACCTATTTATATTAATCGACCTTTAGGCACACCACATGGTAAAAATTCTAAGATTGCTCCTTTTAAGCATCATAGAACTAATCAGCCTTATGATACTGTTAATATGACTTTACTTGCGCCGTTATTATCGACTCCAGAAGGTTATTGGACTAAATTTGATTGGCAAAAAGCTTTTACCTTAGGTCAAAAATCCATTGGATTGCCTTATTCAGGTAAATTTGATTTTACATGGACAGATTCTTGGTATCCAACTACACATATGGTTCGTCCAGCTGATCAGGCATTGTCTTGTATAGATTGTCATGCTAAAGATGGTCGTTTAACTAATGTGTCAGATGTTTATATACCAGGTGATCATGGTAATAAATATTTAGATATTTTTGGAATACTATTAGTACTTGCTACTATATTGGGCGTGGCTTTACATGGTTTAATGCGCTTTATTATGAGCAAAAAGAGAAAGGGTTAATTATGCAAAGAGTATTAATGTATACACGCTTTGAACGTTTTTGGCATTGGGCACAAGCGTTTGCCATTATTTTATTAACCATTACAGGTTTTGAAGTTCGTGGTTTTTTTAGTCTGTTTGGTTTTGATCAGGCGGTACGTATTCACGAAATTACTGGAATTTCTATGATAGTATTAATCGTTTTTGCAATTTTTTGGCATTTCACTACTGGTGAATGGAAACAGTATGTGCCAACGCATAAAAAATTAATAGACCAAGTTTTGTATTATATGATTGGTATCTTTAAAGGGGATAAACATCCTACCCATAAAGATCGTAATACAAAATTAAATCCATTACAACGTCTAGTGTATTTAGCATTAAAACTTACATTGTTTCCCCCGCAGATTGTGTTGGGTTTACTTTATATGTTTTATTATGATTTACGCCCTATGTTACCTGAGTTTTTAACTCTTGAGGTAATTGCAAATTTACATGTATTATTTGCATTTATTTTTGCTCACTTTTTAGTGATTCATGTTTATATGACAACTACAGGTGAAACAATTACTACAAATGTTAAAGCTATGATAACGGGTTATGAGGACTTAGAAGAGCACTCGTAAGTTTTATAGTGTGATTAAAAAAGGCTAATAAATATTTATTTATATTTATTAGCCTTTTTTTTGTCTTTATACGTTTGGTTGTTTTCTAATTGCCCTTCACAAATACCATATTTTTCAACTATTTTTAAATTATTAAATAATTGGGTTTCTGTGATTTGAGAATTTAAAAATTTTTGATAGTTTTTAATTTTTTTTGTAATTTCTGCAGAGCTCTCAAATAGTGCTTCTATTCTAAAATATTCAACTTTATTAGCTAAGGTATGTATTAAAGATACTGCCGATTGAGGGGTAGAGTTAAATACTGTATTTCTGCATTCCATATCAGCTTTAACATGATGTATATGTCCAGACTTATCTAATAAATCAATACGTTTTTTTTCGCATATGAGTTTACAATCAGGATAATCAGTGGCGTCTGTCAAAAAAGATGCAAAAACGCAGTGTTGCATATAAAATTCAGGCATATATTGGTGTATTGTTATTTCCCAATTATTGTCAGAATGATTAATCATATCTATTACTTGTTTTTTATTAAGATCATAGCTTGGAGTAAGGCGGCTAAATTGTTTATTTGTTAAATAGTGTGCAGTTATATGGTTAGTACAGTTTAGACTAAAATCAGCAACGAGCTGTGCTTTAATAGGTTTATGTTTCAAATAATTTAAAGCCCCTAAATTTCTCACTAAAATAGTATCGGGATTACATTTTATTATCTCATCAAGGTTTTTTTCTTCATGTGGTTTTAAAATTCTAGTAGTGGCAATACCTGCTTTTATATTATATGATTGAATTATTTTTATATATTTTTGATATGAACTGCCATGTTCAAAATCTAGATAAATAGTATCAACTTTATAGTCCTCGATAGCATTTAGTTGTTTTGGTTCTCTTAATAGTAAAGTTAATTTGGGTGACAATGTTTTTTTAGTAGTAATTAAGCTTGTTGTGTTTATATGTTTATGGATTTTATTGGGAGGTGTATTACATCTTTTATGGTTTAGAATCTCTAAAGCCTTATTTTTTAATTGGCGTAATATTTTTTGAGGTATAAATAACTGGTCGTCTAAGTGTATTTTAATTTTATTTAAGGTATAGATTGTATGCTCTAATTTAATCAATTGTTTTTTGATGTCTTGGTACGAAATTGGTTTGTTTTTGGCATGTTCTATAATTTCTTGAGTTTTTAATTCTATGTCATATTTGCCGTCATTTAGATGTATATAAAGAGGGGAATCTCTTTTGGCAATTATATTTATATTTAGGGGTATGCGTTTTAAATTATTTCGATCTTGCCAAGTTTTTTGCAAAGATTTATTTAGGATAGGTTTATTGTTGAGATATACTTTTAAACCATTTTGAACATAATGTAAATTTACATCATTAGAGAATTGTATTGAGTAAGTATTGTTTTTTTCGCTAAGTTGGTAAATGCGTCCGCCAATAAGCCTTTCAGTTTTATCATTAGCGATTAATAAACCATCGCCTTTGTTTAATTTTATACTTGTTTTGATTTTAATGTGTTTTTCATCAGCTTGTAAAATATTACCAATAAACAAGCCTCTATGGTTTCCAAAGCTACCATCGACTAATTGCTGATGATTGTTTCCGTATAACCAACCTGTAAAAAATCCTCGAGAATATAATGGTGCTAAATCGTTTTTGCTAATATCGCTGTGATTTAAATCAATCATTTGTCTATAAGCTTTTACTGTGCTAGCTACATATTCTGCACTTTTTAAACGTCCTTCAATTTTTAGACTATCAATATTTATATTACATAATTTAGGTATATCTTGTAATAAGCATAAATCTTTAGGAGATACTAAATATCTTTGTTCTTTGAGATGTTTTTTTTTACCATCTACAATTAAGTCATAGCTCATTCTACAGTCTTGAGCGCATTGACCACGATTTGCACTACGTCCGCCTTTATGTTCTGAGCTTAAGCACTGTCCAGAATATGCAACACATAAAGCGCCGTGAATAAATACTTCTAGTTCTTTATTGGTTTTTGTTTTTATATAAGTTAAATCTTGTATTGAGTTTTCTCTAGCCATTACATATCTGTCTAGGGATAAATCTTTGGTTTCTTTTATTGCTAAATCATTGCTTATAGACATTTGCGTAGAAGCATGTATGCTTTGTTGAGGTGCAATTTTTTTAATTAATTTTGCCAGCCCTAGATCTTGTACAATAAAAGCGTCAACGCCTAATGGGATGACTTGATATAGGCACTTGATTACTTTGTCGATTTCGTTTTCAAATATTAAAATATTAAATGCAATATAAACCTTAACATCATATAAGTGTGCATAGCTGATGATTTCTTGCAATTCTTGAGTGTCAAAATCTTCTGTGCGTCCCCGAGCATTAAAGCCTGGCATACCAAAATAAATCGCATCAGCGCCATTGTGCACAGCAGCTTTTAACATTTCAAGGTTTCCTACGGGGGCGAGAAGTTCTGGTTTTGAGATCATATTAAAATTATACTAAAAAATTGTGTGGTTATAAATTTAATATCGTTATTTAAATAAAACTAATTAGCAGTTAATTGTTATTTGTTGGGTTGGTGAAGGTATTGTTTAAATAAGTGTGAAAAAAATAACAAAAAGACTGGATTTTAATTTCAAATTTGTTAAATTAATTATTGTGATTGTTTTCACAAGCTTTGTGAAAACAATCACACAGTATTTGTAGTTATAGGCTAGATTAAAATATTTTAATTTTAACAGGAGAGTTTTATATGTCATGTAGTTGTGGTTGTGACACAGAATTAAACTTGCTAACGCAGTTTCCAAAAAAAAAAGAAAAGCTTGCAGCTTATCTTAGTCAGTTGCCATTAGGTGAAGATCGTGAGAAAAACAGGGGTTATTTAATCCAATCTTTACATAAAGCTCAGGAGTTATTTGGTTATTTGCCAGAATGTATTCAGTTGTATGTGGCTGATAAGTTGGGCTTACATTTAGCGGAAGTATATGGTGTAGTAAGTTTTTATTCGTTTTTTATAGATAAACCAGTAGGTAAATACAAAATTAATGTGTGCACTGGAACAGCTTGTTTTGTTAAAGGTGCGGACGTTGTTTTGGAGGAATTTAAACGTTATTTACATATTGAAGAGGGGGAAACAACTGAAGATCTTAACTATTCTTTAGGTGGATTGCGTTGTGTTGGTGCTTGTTCGTTGGCTCCTGTTGTGATGGTAAATGATAAGGTTTATGGTAATGTAACAAAAGAGATGGTTCCTAATATCATTGAGGAGTGTAAATTAAATGATTGATTCATTAAATAAATTAATAGAGTTAGCCAATAATCTTAAACATGAACCTAAAACTGATATTACTATTTTTGTTTCAATGGGTACATGTGGATTAGCTGCAGGGGCAACGCCGATTCTTGAATCTTTAAAAAATCAGGTTGAAATACAAAATTTGCAGGAAGTTTTTACTATTGTTGAAACAGGATGTATGGGGCTATGTCATAGTGAGCCATGTATAGAAGTTGTTGAAAATAACACTGGAAATACGATGGTTTATGGAAAATTAAAACCAGAGCATGCAGAGTTTATAATAGCTCGTAAGGCGGCTAAAAAAATAGCAGGTGTTCAAACTGTTGAAAAAACATGGTATTACCCTGATTGTGAAGATAGGGGGGATAAGTTACAGGCGCGCATAGTATTAAAAAATTCAGGAAGAATTAACCCTGAAAATATAAATGAATATATTATTAATGATGGTTATAAGGCGTTAGGTAAAGTTTTAACGGAGATGGATCCTCAGGGAGTAATTGAAGAGGTGACTAAGTCTGGCATTAGAGGTAGAGGTGGAGGAGGTTTTCCTTCGGGTAAAAAATGGGCTTTTGCCGCAGCTCAAAAAAGCGATGAAAAATATATGATTTGTAATGCAGACGAAGGTGATCCAGGCGCTTTTATGGATAGAGCTGTGTTAGAAGGTGATCCTCATGCTGTGCTAGAAGCTATGGCAATAGCTGGCTATGCAGTCGGTGCAAATAACGGAGTAATATATATTCGTGCTGAATATCCATTAGCCATCAAACGACTTGAAATTGCTATTGCCCAAGCTGAAAAGATGGGTTTATTAGGTAAAAATTTATTTGGAACTAATTTTAGTTTTAATATTACATTAAAATTAGGTGCAGGTGCTTTTGTCTGCGGTGAAGAAACGGCATTAATTCATTCTATTGAAGGTATGCGTGGTGAACCAACTTTGAAACCGCCTTTTCCTGCTGTATCAGGATTATGGAAAAAACCAACCATTGTTAATAATGTTGAAACCTACGCTAATATACCAGCCATTATTAGAAATGGGGCAGATTGGTTCACACAGATTGGCACTGATAAATCTCCCGGTACTAAGGTATTTGCTTTAGCTGGTAAAGTTAAAGATGTTGGTTTAGTTGAAGTGCCAATGGGTACAAGTTTAAGGGATATAATTTTTGGTTTGGGCAAAGGTATTTGTGATGATAAACAATTTAAAGCTGTGCAAACTGGTGGCCCATCTGGAGGATGTTTAACCGCTGACAAATTGGATACTCCAATAGATTATGATTCTTTATTGGCACTTGGTTCTATGATGGGTTCAGGTGGAATGATTGTGATGGATGAAGATGATTGCATGGTTAATATAGCAAAATTCTTTTTAGATTTTACCTTAGATGAGTCGTGTGGTAAATGTACGCCTTGCCGTATTGGCAATAAGCGTTTGCATGAAATTTTAACAGATATTTGTGATGGCAAGGGTGATGAAAATAGTTTATCAAAACTAAGAGATTTGTCAGAAGCAATTAAAGATACTGCAATATGCGGATTGGGGCAGACTTCGCCAAATCCTATATTGTCAACTCTTGCAAATTTTGAGCAAGAATATATTGATCATATCGAAAAAGGTAAATGTAAAGCGGGGACATGCACAAATTTAATTTCTTTTGAAATTAATGACGCTTGTGTCGGGTGTACTTTATGTGCGCGCAATTGCCCTGTTAATTGCATAAGTGGTGAACGCAAAGGTATGCATTTTATTGATCAAGAAGCCTGTATCAAATGCGGTCAATGTTATAGCGCTTGCAAATTTCACGCCATAGATAGAAATTAGAAGGAAATTATAATATGATTAATTTAACAATAAATAATACAACAGTTACTGTTGAGGAAAATGCAACTATTATTCAAGCAGCAGCAAAAATAGGTATTAAAATCCCTACTCTTTGTCATATGGCTGTCGATTGTATTTCTCAAGAAAGTAAATCAGCTTCATGCAGAATTTGCGTTGTTGAAGTAGAAGGTAGAAGAAATTTGGCTTCTTCATGTTCTACCCCTGTTTCAGAAGGGATGGTAGTTAAAACTAACTCTATTCGTGCTATTAACGCCAGACGCACGGTATTAGATTTACTACTTTCAGATCATCCTGCAGATTGTCTAACTTGTGAAAAAAACGGTAAATGTCAATTGCAAGATTTGGCTGCCGATTTTGGTTTGCATAATTTAAGATATACTGGTGAGCAATCAAAATATGAATTGGATTTGGCTAATAAATCTATTGTGCGTGATTTAGATAAATGCGTGATGTGTCGTCGTTGTGAGACAGCTTGTAATGACATTCAAACGGTTGGTGTTTTAAGTGGTGTTGGGCGTGGTTTTAATGCTGTGGTAGCACCTGCTTCTATGAAACCATTAGATCAAACAGAGTGTACGTTTTGTGGTCAATGCGTTGTTGCTTGTCCAGTTGGCGCATTAACATGTCAGACAGCAAAATATCCTGTGTGGCGCGCTTTAAACGATTCTTCAAAAACAGTAATTGTTCAAACTGCACCAGCGGTTAGGGTGGCTATTGGTGAAGAATTTGGTATGGAACCAGGTTCAGTGGCAACAGGCAAATTAGTTTCAGGCTTAAGAATGCTAGGCTTTGATAAGGTATTTGATACTGATTTTGCGGCTGATTTAACGATTATGGAAGAGACAACAGAGTTTATTGACCGGGTGAAGAAAAATGAAAACCTACCAATCTTAACGTCTTGTTGTCCTGGGTGGGTTAAATTTTTTGAACATCAATTTCCAGAGTTAATATATATGCCTTCAACGGCAAAATCTCCACAACAAATGTTTGGAGCAATTGCCAAAAGTTATTATGCAGAAAAAATAGGAGTTGAACCAAAAGATATAATTGTAGTTTCTGTTATGCCTTGTTTGGCAAAAAAATATGAGGCCGATAGAGAAGAATTTTCAAATGATGGCGTTCCAGATGTTGATATTGTAATCTCAACTAGAGAATTAGCAGATATGTTTAAAGAAGCAGGTATTGTGTTTGATAAATTAAATGATTCAGACTTTGATCATCCTTTGGGAGAATCTACAGGTGCCGGTGTTATTTTTGGAAGTTCGGGTGGTGTTTTAGAGGCTGCTTTGCGAACAGGAGCAGATTGGTTGACGGGTGAAGATGTTAAAGAAATTGATTTTAAAGCTGTGCGAGGTTTAGCAGGTATTAAAGAAGCAACTGTTAATGTTGCAGGTTTAGATATCAAGGCGGCAATTACTTCTGGCTTAGGCAATGCAAGAACTTTATTGGAGAAAATTCAAAAAGGTGAAGCGCGATATCATATTGTTGAAATTATGGCTTGTCCAGGTGGTTGTTTAAATGGTGGAGGACAACCATACTCGTGTCATGATAGTAGTATTTTAGAAAAGCGTATGAATGCTATTTATCAAGAGGACAGTAATAAGGTAATTAGAAAATCTCATCAAAATCCAGATATTATTAAATTATATGATGAGTATTTAGAAAAACCTGGTTCTCACAAAGCGCATAAGTTATTGCATACAAAATATACAGCAAGAAAGGCTTTCAAATAGTTTTACTAGACCCAAACTTATTGTTTGGGTCTAATTTTTAATTTTATTTAGGTATTAGGATGCGTATTGTGTCTTATAAAAAAAACAATGGATAGAGCATTATCAGATGGTTTTAAAGATTTTATAGATGATAGTTTGTTAAATTCTTTAGTTAAAAATATCAAAGAAGATATTATTAGAGTTCGTGAAATAATATCAAAAAGCATGAAAAAAGAGCCTTTAACTATCGAAGAAACAGCGGTACTTTGTGCTGTTGAAGATGAAGGTTTGTTAGAGGAAATTTTTGATGCAGCTAGAGAATTAAAAAAAAATGTGTACGGCAATCGCATAGTTATTTTTGCACCGTTATATATAGGAAATAAATGCGTTAACGATTGTGCCTATTGTGCATTTAGAAAATCTCTTGATACGACTGTACGCAAAACTTTAAGTACATCAGAATTGCATCAACAAATAGAAGCTTTGGAAAAAGTTGGCCATAAACGATTGATTTTAGTTTATGGAGAACATCCTAGTTATACTCCAGAATATATAGCGCAAACAGTGCGCGAGGCATACAGTGTTAAAATTGATAATGGTGAAATTCGTCGCGTAAATATAAATGCGGCCCCGCTAGATAGGGCGGGATTTAAAATTGTTAAAGAAGCTGGTATAGGTACTTTTCAAATTTTTCAAGAAACTTATCATCATAAAACCTATGCTAAAATGCACCCACCTAAAACTTTAAAAGGTGATTATCAGTTTAGATTAGATGGTTTAACTAGAGCCTATGAAGCTGGATGCGATGATGTTGGTATCGGAGCATTGTTTGGTTTGTATGATTGGAAGTTTGATGTTTTAGGTTTAGTAGCACATTCTTGGCAACTTTTAAATCGTTTTGGTTGTGGTCCACATACTATAAGTTTTCCGAGGATAAGACCAGCACATGGTGTAAATCTGGATTTAAAATACCAAGTCAGCGATGCTGATTTTAAAAAATTAGTGGCTATTTTGCGTTTGGCAGTACCTTATACGGGTATGATTTTGACAGCGCGTGAGCCAGAGGCAATTCGCAGAGAAGTTATGCAATTTGGTGTTTCGCAAATTGATGCAGGAACCAAAATTGAATTAGGTGGTTATACCAAGCAAGGTGTGCAAGAGTTGAACAAGGAGCAATTTCAAATAGGTGACGTTCGCTCGATGGATGAAATAGTTTTGGATTTATTAAAAAATGATTTTGTGCCTAGTTTTTGTACATCGTGCTATCGCCAAGGCAGAACAGGTGAACAGTTTATGGAGTTTGCTGTACCAGGTTTTATTGAAAAATTTTGTACGCCAAATGCAATATTGACATTTGCTGAGTATCTTGAAGATTATGGCAGTGCCGTAACTAAAGAAGAAGGTTGGAAAACTATTTCACGAGAATTGGCTAGTTTTGGTAACGAAAAATCTAGAATGGCGATTCAGTCTCGATTAAATGATATTCGCAATCGCGGCACTAGGGATTTGTATTTGTAAATAAAATATGCATACAATAATAAAACGATGTCACCAAGGTAACTATACTTTTGAAGATTTGAAATATCTGTTGAGTGTTACTTCGGAAGAACAGACGCAACTGTTATTAAATGAGGCATATCAGGTTAAGTGTGCTGAAGTAAAGCCAATTGTAAATTTGCGTGGCATAATTGAGTTTAGCAATATTTGTCATAAGGATTGTCATTATTGCGGTATTAGAAAATCTAATGAATTTGTAACACGGTTTTTTATGCAAAAAGATGAGATTTTGGAGTCGGCTAAATGGGCGTTTAAAAAAGGCTATGGCTCTATTGTGTTACAATCTGGGGAGCGTTGTGATTTGTCGTATGTAGATTTTGTTGAGGATTGTTTATATGCAATAAAAGAAATCACTAAAGGTAAACTAGGTGTAACTTTATCATTGGGAGAGCAAACCTATCAGACTTACAATAGATGGTTTAAAGCTGGTGCGCATAGATATTTATTGCGTTTAGAAACTAGTAACGAAAGTTTGTATAATCAGTTACACCCTGACGATCATAGCTTTTTAAATAGAAAAAAATGTTTAGATGTATTGCGTAAAGTTGGTTATCAAGTTGGCACTGGGGTTATGATAGGTTTGCCGGGGCAAAATATAGATAGTCTAGTACAAGATGTTTTATTTTTTAAAGATAACGATATAGATATGATTGGAATGGGGCCTTATATTAAGCATCCAGATACGCCAATGGCATCTTTAGATTTAAATTTAGATGTTCAGCAAAGATTTGATTTGGCGTTAAAGATGATTGCTGTTTGTCGCTTGGTTTTGCGCGATGTTAATATTGCAGCTACTACAGCTTTGCAGGCAATTGATGCTATGGGTAGAGAAAAAGGTATAAAAGCAGGAGCTAATGTCATTATGCCTAATTTGAGTGATATTAAATATCGAGATAAATATTATTTGTATGCGGGTAAACCATGTACAGATGAAAATGCCAGTCAGTGTAGAGATTGTCTAGAGAATAGAATACTGTCTATAGGAGAAACAATAAATTATAATCATTGGGGTGATTCTCCTCATTTTAAGAAGCGTCAAGCTAGTTGTTTATATTAAATCATATTGGATGGCAATGACTGATAAAAGAATAGAAGAAGATGTTTTGGGTAGTTGTCAAATATCCAAAAATACCTTGTATGGCATTCATACTCATCGGGCTTTAGAAAATTTTAAAATTTCTGCGCGTTTAATTAAGCCGGGGTTAATTCATGCTTACGGAGCTGTTAAGCTGGCTTGTTTGAGAACTAATCATGCTATTTCTCCATGGCCAATAGATGTGTTTAATAGTATGGAGCAAGCTTGTTTTGAAATGATGGAAGCTAAATTAGATAGTCATATATTAGTAGATGCTTTGCAAGGTGGGGCAGGGACATCTACTAATATGAATGTTAACGAAGTTTTGGCAAATCGCGCTTTGCAAATATTAAACAAACCGTTGGGTTCTTATGACATTATAGATCCGTTAGAAGATATAAATTTACATCAATCGACAAACGATACTTATCCTACTGCACTAAAAATAGCAGCCATTAGTGGGGTTAGGTTATTGGCAGATAATATTACAAAATTACAGAATAGTTTTCAGCGTCAAGAATCGCAGTGTGATGATATTGTTAAAGTTGGCAGGACGCAAATGCAGGATGCTGTTTTAACTACTTTAGGTAGGGAGATGTCGGCCTATGCAGAGTGTCTCAGTAGAGATAGGTGGCGCATATTTAAATGTGAAGAGCGTTTAAGGGTTGTGAATTTAGGTGGGACTGCAATTGGCACGGGTTTGGGCGCTCCTAAAAAATATATTTTTAGAGTGGTAGAAAACCTGCGTAATATTTTAGGTTTTGGTTTAACTAGAGGTGATAATTTAGTTGATATCACTCAAAATGCGGACGCGTTTGTTGAAGTTAGTGGAATGTTAAAAACTTTGGCTGTTAATTTACAAAAAATTGCTGGCGATTTAAGGTTTATGTCATCTGGGCCAGAGTCTGGTATTGGAGAAATTTCTTTGCCACCAATGCAGGCTGGATCATCAATAATGCCTAATAAAATTAATCCTGTTATTCTTGAAGCAGTGATACAGGTCTCTTTGAAGGTAATAGCAAATGATCAGGTAATTACAAGCGCTGCAAGTATGGGTAATTTAGAATTGAATGCTTTTATGCCTATTATAGCAGACAGTCTTTTAGATAGTATAGAATTGCTTAGTAATATTTGTTGTTTGATGTCTGAAAAATGTGTAGATGGAATATCTCCAAATATATATAGGTGTAATCAGTTTATAAAATCTTCAACGGCTTCTTTGACGGCTTTTGTAGATATGTTGGGTTATCATAAATTGAATAATTTATTATCTCAGGCGAATAATTCTAATTGTAATATTAAAGATATGATGGTTAATCAAGGGTTGTGTACTGCTCAAGAATACGATAGAGCTGTTTCGGCGGAACAAGTAATGAAGCTTGGCTCAAATTAAAGGTGTATAAATATGATTAAAACTACAAAGGGTATGCGTTTACATATTGGTATTTTTGGTAAGCGCAATGCTGGAAAGTCATCCTTGCTAAATGCTTTAGTGCGTCAAAATGTCTCGATAGTTTCTGAAATTAAAGGTACAACTACTGACCCTGTTGAAAAGCCAATGGAGTTACAGCCAATAGGACCTGTTTTATTTATAGATACTGCAGGGATTGACGATAGTGGTAAGTTGGGTGTCCAACGCATTATTAAGACTGATCAAGTGTTAGATAGGACAGATATTGCTATTATTGTATTGGATAGTTCTTGGGGAGTTTTTGAAAGCGATCTTTATCAAAGATGTAGTAAGCGCAATATTGCAACTATAGTAGTGGCTAGCAAAATTGATATTTGTCCGTTAGATTTAAAGTTGCAAAAATTTTGTGAAGATAAAAATTTAATATACATTTCTACTTCAGTAGCTACTGGTGCTGGTATATCTAAATTGCGTGATGCGATAATTAATAAAGCACCAGAGGAGTTTATTAATAGTCCTGGTATAGTTAATGATTTGATGCCAGCAGGAGAATTGGCAATTTTAGTTGTGCCTATTGATTTGGAGGCGCCAAAGGGCAGGTTGATATTGCCACAGGTTCAAACTATTCGTGATATTTTAGATAATGATTCTTATTGCATGATTGTTAAAGAGCGAGAATTAAGTGATGCATTGGGACGTTTAAATAAACCGCCAGCATTAGTGGTTACAGATTCTCAATCTTTTTTAAAGGTTGCAGCAGATACTCCAGAGTTTATCTATATGACATCGTTTTCTATTTTATTTGCTAGGTTAAAAGGAGATCTTAATGAATTTGTAAAAGGCTTACAGGCGATTGATAAATTAAAGAGTGGCGATAAAATTTTAATAGCAGAATCTTGCGCGCATCATCCTACTGGAGAAGATATTGGTAGGGTTAAAATACCACGTTGGTTGAGGCAATATACAGGGGCAAAATTAGTGTTTGAAACTATACAAGGTCATGATTTTCCAGATAATTTAGCTGATTATAGCTTGGTTATTCAGTGTGGTTCTTGCATGTGGAATAGGCGTGAGATATTAACGCGTATAATGAGATGCAAAGATGTCGGGGTTCCCATTACTAATTATGGTTTGACCATAGCCTATTCTTTAGGTATTTGTGAAAGAGCTTTAAGACCTTTCCCATCTACTTTGGATATTTTGCAAGAATACAGCACATAATGTATTTGCATTAATTCTTTTTGAATATTTTATCTAATGGGCTACCGCCTTTAGCAAATAATGTTGACGATTGCTCAGCTAATTTTGATTTCCACTTTGTTATTACTGATGGTGAAATATCATACTGCTCAGCTAGTTCACTTAATGTTTTTTGACCACTCAAAACTTCTAAGGCCACTTTAGCCTTAAATTCTGCTGAGTGTTGACGACGTTTTCTGGACATTTTCGACTCCTTTTATTCAAATATATAGTCGATTTTTTTTTAGCAACTGTCTTTTTTTTGGGGATCTCTTCTGTATATTTGCTGTTTTTCAGTAAAAACATCCCAAAAACCCTTATTTTTTCACAAAAACAAAAAAAAACGAAAAAATTTTAAAAAAGGTGTTGCGCTTTGGTTTAGGATCAGTAGAATCTCGCAGACCTAAACGAAAGGGCAACGAAAGAAGCGCTTAAGTTTGGGATTGATCTTTGACAAAATGGGTATAGGAACACACAAAGAGTGTAAGCGTTGTTCACGAGTTTTAAATATCTTTCGAGATAATTTAAGATGTCGAACAACAGTTCAATTTTTAGAATTCGTGCCATTATTTATAATGTCGCGTTATTCCCTTTGAATAAGTAATACAATGACATAGCTGAATTGTATTAGGTGCTACGAAGTAGCGCATAATGCAATGAAACTTGTGCCCTATGGGTACAAGCAATTGTCGGTAGAACTTTTGAAAATGGGATTAAACTTTTTTTTATGAAGGGTTTGATCCTGGCTCAGAACGAATGCTGGCGGCGTGGATTAGGCATGCAAGTCGAACGAGAAAGTTTCCTTCGGGAAGCGAGTATAGTGGCGAAAGGGTGAGTATACTATAAACAATCTACCTTCAAGATTGGGATAACAGTTGGAAACGGCTGCTAATACCAAATAATATAGCGATTCGCATGTTTTGCTATCAAATGTTGAGGACCCTTCGGGGCTTTTCGCTTGAAGAGGAGTTTATGGCCTATTAGCTAGTTGGTGAGGTAATGGCTCACCAAGGCGATGATGGGTAGCCGGTCTTAGAGGACGATCGGTCACACCGGAACTGAGACACTGTCCGGACACCTACGGGTGGCTGCAGTCGAGAATCTTCCGCAATGGGCGCAAGCCTGACGGAGCGACGCCGCGTGCAGGATGAAGGCCTTAGGGTTGTAAACTGCTGTCAGAAAGAGAGAAGTATTATTGTGTTAATACCATAGTAATTTGACAATCTTTCAGAGGAAGCCCTGGCTAAATTCGTGCCAGCAGCCGCGGTAATACGAATGGGGCAAGCATTGTTCGGATTTACTGGGTTTAAAGGGTATGTAGGCGGTTTTTCAAGTCTGTTTGTGAAAGCCCGGGGCTCAACCCCGGAATAGCATCGGAAACTGGATCACTTGAGTATGTAGGAGGAGAGAGGAATTCTAGGTGTAGCGGTGAAATGCGTAGAGATCTAGGAGAAGACCAGAGGCGAAGGCGTCTCTCTATTACAATACTGACGCTGAGATACGAAGGCTAGGGTAGCGAACGGGATTAGATACCCCGGTAGTCCTAGCAGTAAACGATGTGCATTTTGTCGGTGGAAGTTCGATCTTCTGCCTGCCGAAGCGAAAGCGTTAAATGCACCACCTGGGGAGTACGATCGCAAGATTAAAACTCAAAGGAATTGACGGGGGCTTGCACAAGCGGTGGAGGATGTGGTTTAATTTGATGATACGCGGAGAACCTTACCTGGGTTTGACATGCTAGGATTAATCCTGTGAAAGCAGGAGGATTGCTCTTACGAGTGTAACTAGCACAGGTGTTGCATGGCTGTCGTCAGCTCGTGTCGTGAGATGTCGGGTTAAGTCCCTTAACGAGCGAAACCCTCATGTTTAGTTGCCAACAGGTAAAGCTGGGAACCCTAAACAAACTGCCGTGCATAACACGGAGGAAGGAGAGGATGACGTCAAGTCATCATGGCCCTTACACCCAGGGCTACACACGTCCTACAATGGCATATACAATGAGACGCAATACCGCGAGGTGGAGCAAATCTATAAAGTATGCCTTAGTTCGGATTGCAGGCTGCAACTCGCCTGCATGAAGTCGGAATCGCTAGTAATCGCAGATCAGCTTGCTGCGGTGAATATGTTCCCAAGCCTTGTACACACCGCCCGTCAAGCCACGGGAGCTGGGGGTACCCGAAGTCATTAGTCTAACTGCTTGCAGAGGACGATGCCGAAGGTAAAACCGGTAACTGGGACTAAGTCGTAACAAGGTAGCCGTAGGAGAACCTGCGGCTGGATCACCTCCTTTCTAGGGATAATTAGACTTTGAATTTTAGTGATAAAATTCATCGATTATCGGTGCACTCTTTGGGATTTGTTTTTGACAAATTTCGTTTCTATACCCTTTTTTAATATATTGTTGGCTAACAATATTAGTTTAGGCTATTATTTAGTTTAAATTGTATTTATTAGCTGATTTTATCAGTGTCTTTTATTATAAAAGATGCTTGTTCTTTGACAAATAGGTAGTAACTGAAATAGCGCGTGAGGTTGATTATAATAATCAATTTTATGTACGGAAGCGAGAGCTTCCAAACAAAAAACTACTCTTAGTAATGGTTTTAATATCGGTCTTGTTCGATGTTAAGATTATTTACTGTTATCCCAGAAATGGGATGGCGATTAGAAAATTATATTGATTTTTTAATAAAGTTACTAAGTGTACACGGTGGATGTTCTGACACTAAGAAGCGATGAAGGACGCGATAGACTGCGATAAGCTTCGGTAAGCCGTCTGTAGGCTTTGACCCGGAGATTTCCGAATGGGGAAACCCGGCTGGTTGCTGACCAGTCACTGCTGCATGAATATATAGTGTAGTAGAGTGAACCGAGGGAACTGAAACATCTAAGTACCTCGAGGAAAAGAAAATAATTTAATGATTCCCTAAGTAGCGGCGAGCGAAACGGGACCAGCCCAAAATCAACGTCTTTCGGGATGTTGGTGGTTGTGGGGCTAAAACGCTGAGTTACAAAGGTTTTGTATAGTTGAAGACTTTGGAAAGAGTCGCAAGATAGGGTGATAGTCCCGTAGACGAAATGCAAAACTCTCTTGTTTTAGTACCCGAGTAGCACTGGCTAGGTGAAAACCGGTGTGAATCTGCCAGACCCATCTGGTAAGGCTAAATATTCCTTAGTGATCGATAGCGTATAGTAGCGTGAGTGAACAATGAAAAGTACCCCTGGTGGGGAGTGAAATAGTACCTGAACCCGTGTACATACAAGCGGTCAGAGCACTGTCATAGGTATTTATATCTATGCGTGTGATGGCGTGCCTTTTGCATAATGAGCCGGCGAGTTAATCTATATAGCAAGGTTAAGTGATTCTGTCACGAAGCCGAAGGGAAACCGAGTCTGAATAGGGCGTCTAGTTATATGGATTAGACCTGAAAACGAGTGAGCTATCCATGGCCAGGATGAAGGTTGGGTAAAACCAATTGGAGGTCCGAACAGGTAGAGGCTGAAAACTCTTCTGATGAGCTGTGGATGGGGGTAAAAGTCCAATCAAACTCGTAGATATCTGGTTCTCTCCGAAATATATTTAGGTATAGCCTTTGGTTATAGCTAGTGGAGGTAGAGCACTGAATGGAGTTGGGGCCCTTAACCGGGGTACCCACTCCAATCAAACTCCGAATGCCATTAGCCTTATCCAAGGAGTCAGACTGCGTGGGATAAGCTGCGTGGTCGAAAGGGAAACAGCCCAGACTATCGGTTAAGGTCCCTAATTAATGCTAAGTGAAGGAAGGATGTGAGATTGCTAAAACAGCTAGGATGTTGGCTTAGAAGCAGCCACCATTTAAAAAGTGCGTAATAGCTTACTAGTCGAGCAGTCTTGTGCCGAAAAATGATCGGGACTAAGCATTAAACCGAAACCGTAGATTCATCTTTGATGAGTGGTAGGAGAGCGTTGTATATGGATTGAAGGCGTACCGTAAGGAGCGTTGGACTGTATACAAGTGAGTATGCCGGCATGAGTAACGATAAGAAAAGTGAGAAGCTTTTCCGCCGTAAGCCTAAGAGTTCCTGGGCAAGGTAATTCCGCCCAGGGTTAGTCGGGACCTAAGGCGAGGTCGAAAGACGTAGTCGATGGACAATGGGTTAATATTCCCATACTGTTGTATGTTGTGATGGAGTGACGGAGAAGGTTAATCGAGCTAACTGACAGATGTGTTAGTTTAAGGTCGTAGGGTTGAATGTAGGCAAATCCGCATTCTATATGCCTGAGAGCTGATGACGAGGCGTATGCCGAAGTCGATGATACCATGCTTCCAAGAAAAACTTCTAAACTTAGATGTGCAACACCCGTATCAAATCCAACACAGGTAGGCGAGGCGAGTAGCCTCAGGCGCGCGAGATAACTCTGGTTAAGGAATTCGGCAAATTGGATCCGTAACTTCGGGATAAGGATCGTCAATATTGTTAGTAGACTTGCTCTACAAAGCATACATTGATTACAAGAAAATGGGCCAAGCAACTGTTTATCAAAAACACAGCTCTGTGCAAAATCTATAAAGATGACGTATACAGAGTGACGCCTGCTCGGTGCCGGAAGGTTAAGGGGAGTGCTTAGAATTTATTCGAAGGTGCGAACTGAAGCCCCGGTTAACGGCGGCTCTAACTATGAGAGTCCTAAGGTAGCGAAGTTCCTTGTCGGGTAAGTTCCGACCTGCACGAATGGCGTAATGACTTGGCCACTGTCTCAACCAGAGACTCGGTGAAATTGTAGTAGTGGTGAAGATGCCACTTACTCGCAGCTAGACGGAAAGACCCCGTGAACCTTTACTATAGGCTGGTATTGGGTTTTGATATAATTTGTGTAGGATAGGTGGGAGACTTTGAAGCGGGCACGCCAGTGTCTGTGGAGTCGTCGGTGAAATACCACTCTGATTATGTTGAAATTCTAACCGTGTACCGTTATCCGGTATGTGGGACAGTGCTTGTCGGGTAGTTTGACTGGGGCGGTCTCCTCCCAAAGAGTAACGGAGGAGTCCAAAGGTCACCTCAGCACGGTCGGTAATCGTGCGTAGAGCGTAAAGGTATAAGGTGGCTTGACTGTGAGAGTGATAACTCGAGCAGAAACGAAAGTTGGGCTTAGTGATCCGGCGGTCCTGAATGGAAAGGCCGTCGCTCAACAGATAAAAGGTACTCCGGGGATAACAGGCTGATCTCTCCTAAGCGTCCATAGCGTCGGAGAGGTTTGGCACCTCGATGTCGGCTCATCGCATCCTGGGGCTGGAGAAGGTCCCAAGGGTTTGGCTGTTCGCCAATTAAAGCGGTACGCGAGCTGGGTTCAGACCGTCGTGAGACAGGTCGGTCCCTATCTGCTGTGAGTGTAGGATATTTGAGTAGGTTTTTCCTTAGTACGAGAGGATTGGGAAGGACGAAGCTCTGGTGTTCCTGTTGTTCTGCTAAGAGCATCGCAGGGTAGCTAACTTCGGAAAGGATAAACGCTGAAAGCATCTAAGCGTGAAGCCCTCTACAAAACTAGATATCCCCATCAGACCCCTCGAAGACTACGAGGTTGATAGGCAGGGTGTGTAAGCATCGTAAGGTGTTCAGCTTACCTGTACTAATCGGTCGATCGACTTTATTTTTTATATCTTTTTATGGTCGGGTTTTTACCCAAACAATAAAAGATTCTACAATCAGCCTCGCGCGACTATTTCAGTACTACCTTTTTTTCTTTCTTTATACTAAGAAGAAAAAATAATATATGCAGATTAGTTAGTTTTCTAACTATGACGCTCATCACTTTTTCCAGGTGATTAAATGTATAGGTTCACCCGTTCCCATCCCGAATACGGTAGTTAAGACTATACATGCCGATGGTACTGCTTTGCGGAAGAGTAGGTTTTGCCTGGTTTATTACACTTAAGCCCTAACAAATTAATTTTTGTTAGGGCTTTTTTTATGGATTATAGATTTAATAAAATTTAATTGGTTTGCTTACTGCTATTGTATTATTTTGTGTTGTAATACAAAATCAATATTAACTTTTGTTGGGATATGGCTATTAACGAATTTCTATTTTTAAATTTGTGTTAATTTTGTTTAAGTCTAACCACTTTTTTTGTATTGGGGTTGGTTGTAGGGTTTTAGTTTGGACAAATTTTTGTAAGTAATAAGTATTGGTGTAATTGCGCTTAATCAAATCGTTGGCAATGGCGGTTATATCTTTTTCATTTAATAGGGCGTTATGCACTGTAGTTCTTACTTCAAAGCATGTTTTGCTTTGTATTATAATGTCTAAAGATTGAGAAAATTTGTTAAAATGATTAACGTTTGTGATTTGCTTAAATTTATATTCAGGTGCTTTGTAATCTAAAGCAATAAAATCTACTACATTTTTATCAATTAGCTTTTGTATTATTTGTGGATTTGCTCCATTGGTGTCTATTTTTATTTTATAGCCCAGTTTTTGAATTTGTATACATAAATTTAAAATATCATGATAGTCGGTGCATTCTCCTCCAGATAGCACCACGGCATCTAAAAGACCTTGGCGTTTTTTTAAAAATGTAAATAAATCGGCAATGCTTTTTAAACCTGATTTTGCCAAAACTATTTTGGGATTATAACAATAACTACAACGCATAGAACATCCAGCAAACCAAATTATGGTTGCCAGATGTTCTGGATAATCTAACATTGTCAGTGGTGTAATGTCATAAATGGGTTTTGACATTTTTTAAATTAAGCTGATTTTACTTTTAATTCACAACATTGTTGCTCTTCAAAGTGTATTCTTTCGGCAAATTCGCCTTGCTTGCCTACGTTAAATGTTTCTACTGGGCGATGATAGCCCATAACCCTTGTATAGACAGTGCATTTGTTTCTTTCATTGGCGTAAGTTTCTAGTATTTGTTTGTCAGTCATTTTATCTCCTAATTATTTAACTGTATTTTTTTATTAAATCGTTATCGCAATGAGGGCAATAATCGTGTTCGCCATTTAAGTATCCGTGTATTTCACATACAGAAAATAAAGGCGATATGGTTATATAGGGTAAACGGTAATTTTGAATTACCCTTTTAACTAATTTTTTACAAGCAGTTGAGGTGCTGATGCGTTCGTTCATATATAAATGTAAAACTGTGCCTCCAGTATATTTACATTGTAATTCATCTTGTAAGTCCAACGCTTCAAAGGGGTCATTGGTAAAAGACGAGGGTAGTTGGGAACTATTTGTGTAGTAAATATTTTTGCCAGAACCAGCTTGTATTATATCTGTAAAACGTTTTTTATCTTCCTTAGCAAAGCGGTATGTTGTGCCTTCGGCAGGGGTTGCTTCTAGGTTGTATAAATTGCCGGTGCTTTCTTGGTAATCTTTCATTTTAGCACGCATATGCTCTAAAATTTCAACGGCTAATTTAATGCCTTCTTCATTGGCAATATCGTATTTGTCGGCGGTGAAATTTCTAATCATTTCATTTATGCCATTGACGCCTATGGTAGAAAAATGACTTCTAAAATGATGTAAATAACGTGCTGTATAGGGGTATAATCCACGATCGTACATTTCTTGAATGAAGACTCGTTTTTTTTCTAGGCTAGATGATGCTAAATTCATTAATTCGTCCAGTTTTTTTATTAGAGCATCTAAGTTACCTTTGTATAAGTAGCCAAGCCTTGCCATATTTATAGTTACAACACCTATGCTACCTGTCATTTCTGCCGATCCAAATAATCCACCGCCGCGTTTTAATAGCTCACGTAAATCTAGTTGTAATCTACAACACATAGAACGCACAGCATTTGGCTTGTAGGCTTCAGGGTTTTCAATTTTATTGCCATTTTCATCGTATTTATATTGACTGCCGATAAAATTTTGAAAATAAGACGAACCCATTTTGGCGGTGTTTTCAAATAGTAAATCAATATTAGGGCTCTCCCAATCAAACTCTTCGGTTATATTTACAGTTGGTATTGGAAATGTAAAAGGTTGACCAGTGCTATCACCTTCGGTTAAAACTTCGTAAAAGGCTTTGTTAATTAAATCCATTTCGGGCTGAAAGGCAGAATAATTCATCAGCGTAGGTTGGTCAAATCCACGTTTTTTACAGCGTGCTATAAAAAAATCGCTGTCATTATGTATAAATAGGTGTTCTTTATTGGAGGTAGGAACTTGTTTTTTTAAATCATCTGGTACAGTCCAATCTATAGTTACATTGGTAAATGGCGATTGTCCCCAACGGGCTGGTACATTTAAATTATAAACAAAACTACGTATGGCTTTTTTTGTTTCGGCAAATGATAAATTATCTTTAAAAATATACGGAGCTAAATAAGTATCAAATGAACTAAAGGCTTGGGCTCCAGCCCATTCGCTTTGTAATATGCCCAAAAAATTTGCCATTTGTCCAAGTGCTTCACGCAGATGTTGGGGCGGACGGCTTGAAACTCTACTGCGTACACCATTAAAGCCTTCATCAAGTAAAGCCCGTAAACTCCAACCGGCACAATATCCCGTTAAGCAATCTAAATCATGTATATGGTAATCTCCGTTGCGGTGGGCAAAGCCTTCTTCTTTTGTATAAACTTTGTCTAGCCAATAGTTTGCTATTACTTTTCCAGCGGTATTGTTGACCAAGCCAGCATTTGAATATGTTGTGTTTGAATTGGCACTTATACGCCAATCGCTACCGTCTATATATTCATTAACGGTTTTTGAGCAATCGATATATGTTGTATCTTCGTTTAAGCCTGCTATATGCTCACGTTGCATTTTATGCATAAAGCGATAAGTAATAAATGATTTCATAACCTTAAAAAGATCAAATTCAAATAATACCTTTTCGATAATATCTTGTATATCTTCAACACTATTGGCATTTGTATCATTCATTTTTTGAATAACGGCAGTAAATATAGAAGGGTTGTATGGTTCTTCTACACTTTTAAAAGCTTTTTTTATAGCATCTTCAATTTTATAAGCTTGAAAATGTTGCTTGTTGCCATCGCGTTTAATAATTTGTTCTATCATGCCATTTCCTTTTATATAAAAAATACGGATAGGCATAGCATTGTTAAATAACTTGAAAGCATTTAAATGTCATGCGCAATCCAAGACCGTTTTGGGTCAAGACATAGATGATACCTGACTGAGGGCAAAGCCCATCACAGTGGCGCGACCGTCCCCGAGTTTCACGGGGTTTCTCATCAATGTGCGAATAATATAACGATTTATTTTGTACTATCAAGATAATATACTATATTTAGCTACTGTTTTAAAAGGCTTGCACTATATATGGTAAGTCTGGCTTAAGGAGTATTTATGGACGTTAAAACAGAAAATTTTAATATGACCCAAATAGGCGTAGTACATTCTTGTTATAAACAAAAATTTGGTATACCACGCACCAGTAATTTGGCTGCATCGGCAAAGGCTAGTGTAGAACTATTTAATCCTTGGGGTGTGGAAGAAGCTTTGCGTGACTTAACTGGAATATCGCATATATGGTTGATTTTTAAATTTCACAAAAACAATAAAAAATCATGGTCGCCAACTGTGCGTCCTCCGCGTATGGGCGGTAATAAGCAAATAAGTGTATTTGCAAGTCGTTCGCCAATACGGCCCAATCCACTGGGAATGTCAGTTGTTAATTATTTAGGCTATACTCTTGTAAAAGGTGGCAGGGCTTTTTTAGATGTCAGCGGTATTGATTTATTGGATGGTACGCCAATTTATGATATTAAACCCTATGTCAATGAAAGTGATAAAATAAAAAATGCTTGCCAAGGTTGGATTGACACCCAAATTTTTGCGCCAGTGGTGGAGGTTGTTTTTACAAGTGAGTCCGATAGTTTATGCAAAAATCATTCTAAAAAATATCCCCATTTAAAAAGTCTAATTAAACAAGTAATATCTTTAGATCCTCGACCTGCGTATAAACGTGATGATGGTCAATGGGGGGTATTACTGTATGAGTTTAATATAAAATGGCGTATGCAAGGTAAAAAAGCAGAAGTCTTTGAGATAGCCCGTTTGTGTTGACAGTTTTGTGCTGGCGCACGCTTGCAATATTTTTGTTAAATATTGCAATATGTGTTATGTGTTATGTGTTATG
>Ga0256837_1000437_pt1 | contig 35281 bp, 37 predicted proteins | sample 4562384metaG_FD_185976 | JGI IMG/M metagenome (GOLD analysis project Ga0256837, IMG submission 185976) | Hydrothermal vent microbial communities from Guaymas Basin, Mexico - 4561-384 | ecosystem: Environmental > Aquatic > Marine > Hydrothermal vents | place: Mexico: Guaymas Basin | collected... | reverse complement strand
TTTCAGGTTCAGGTTCAACATTTGCCAATTTGTTAGAATGGCAAAAAAGTGGCAAACTAGATGTTGAGTTTTCAGTTGTTATATCCAGTAAATATAATGTTAAAGGATGTTATTTGGCCACTCAGGCTAATATCCCTTTAGTAGTTATACCTTCTAAAGACTACCAAAATAAAACTAAAGAATTTAGTGATAAAATTACTGAAACTTTAAATGCTTATAATGCCGAATTTGTTGTTATGGCTGGTTTTATGTGTTTTTTTACAATTCCATCGGAATACTCTAAAAAAGTTATGAATATACACCCGGCATTAATACCAAATTTTTGTGGGGTTGGTATGTATGGCGATAAAGTTCATGCGGCGGTATTAAAAGCAGGTGTACATGAGACAGGTTGTACAGTACATTTTGCAAATAACAAATATGACGCAGGACCAATGGTGCTACAAAAAAAAGTATTGGTTGACAAAAATGATACGGTAGAAACATTAGGGGCAAAAGTTAGGCAAGCAGAACGCCAAGCATATCCGTTAGCGATTCAAGCATATGCTAAAGGTGAGATTTCTTTTGATGAGCCAAACTTCAAGATAATTTGATTTGATTAAAAAAGTCTTTTAATTTTTGATGATTTTTACAACCTGGGGTGTCTTCTAATAAACTAGAAGCGTCAACAGCCATAGGACAAACTTTATTAATAGCTTTTAAAACATTATCAGCCCCAATGCCACCGGCTAATATGATTTTTTTTCTTAATTTTTTAGGGATTATATCCCAATTAAAAACCTTGCCTAATCCACCCCTTGCTTTTTTAGAATAAGCATCCAATAAGATAGCGTCTGCTGGGCATTTTTCAATTTCAGTAAAATCACTATCTTGGTTCACCTGAAATGCTTTTATTGTAACGATATCCTGTAATGCATTTATTATACGTGTATCTTCATCGCCATGTAATTGGACTATGCTTAATTTAGCTTGTTTAACTGTATTTAATATTATGTCAATTTCTTGATTAACAAATACCCCTACTCTGTGAGTAAATGGTGATAATTGTTTAGTAATTTTAGCAGCATCTGTTACTGATATTTGTCGTGGGCTTTTGGCAAAAATAAACCCTAAAGCATTAGCTCCTAATTTTTCTGCTAAGAGAGCATCTTCTAATCTAGTTATTCCGCAAATCTTAACTTTTGTTGTGTTTGTCATTTTTATTAAAATGATTACTTGAGCGATTTTTATTACGGTTTTTATTGTTTTTAAATTTATGTGAATGATTTTCACGTCCAAATTTATTATCTTTTTGAATAGTTTTTACAGGAGTTGGTTCTTTTGGCAAATCTTTATAAAAAGTGCTAATGATTCTTTTGTCTTCAAGGCGTACCAACATTTCACCACTAATTAAATTGATATTCAAAACTTCACCACGTCCCTCATTAGTTAATACACGTTTACCTCTACTAGGTAATTCACGTTGTAAAGTTTTGTATGTTTCGTATTCAAAATGTAAGCAACACATTAAACGCCCACAACGACCTGAGACTTTTACAGGATCCAAAGAATCTTTTTGCAATTTTGCCATTTTCATGCCGATAGGATCAAACTCTTTTATGAATGATTTACAACATAATTTACGGCCACAAATACCCATTTCCCCTAAAATTCTTGCTTCGTCACGAATACCAATTTGTTTCATTTCTATTCTGGTTTTATATTCAGAGGCAAGTTCTTTGACCAAAGCTCTAAAATCCACTCGTCCATCAGCACTAAAATAAAATATAATACGTCCGCTACCAAATAAATGCTCTACATCAATTACTTTCATAGAAAGCCCTAAAGCCTTTACTCGCTGACAACAAAATTCGACTTCTTTTCCATGTGTATTTTTTTTCATATCATCGTAAACTTGACGATCTTTTGAATTTGCTAATCTAAGAACTTGCGGTGCGTCTGGTTCAACTTTAGTATCACAAGGTTTTAAAGGGCTTAACAGAGTGCCTACTTCAATGCCACGAGTAGTCCGCAAAATAAGCATATCACCAACAGATAGATTATCTGCATCACAATAAAAATCGCCGATAAATTTCATTAAACCATATCTGACTGTGGCCGTATTGGGCATAAATATTCCTAACTGAGGGCAATATATAAGAAATTAGAATCCTATCATATTAGCGGTAAAAAACAAGGTTTTCATTGACCTTTTAACCTTTGAATATATAATCAAAAGGCTCTAAAAATCCCATATAAGGAAAATAAATGTTAAAAAATTACATATTTTTATTGTTTTTGTTTTTACAACCAACTTTATTTGCCGCTTCACAAGAAAATCGCATCGCAGCTATTATAAATAATGAAGTTGTCACTAAATTTGAAATAGATCAAGAAATCGCTCCTATTCTAAAAAGATTAAAATCTCAATATTCCGCCGATGTGTTTGAATCAAAAAAAGATGAATTATGGAATATTCGCTTAATGCAAATTATCGAAAATAAATTATTATTACAAGAAGCAAAACGTCAAAAAATAATGGTGAGTAATAAAGAGGTCGAACGTTCTTTTAATGCTTTGTTGCAGAGGGCAGGGGGGTCAATAGCAAAATTAGATGCTATTTTACGTAAGCAAGGTTTATCTATTAGAAAACAGCGTCAGGAAATTAGAGAAAAAATGATGATTGATAAGCTTTTGCGTCAAGAATTAGAACCGGCGATATATATTTCTCCAGCACATATTCAAAATTACTATTATCAGCATATTGATCAATATCAGACTAAACAGAGAGTTAAAGTACAAAACATACTAATTGCCACTGAAGATAGAGATGATACAGAAGCTAAGCAATTAGCCGAAAAAGTATACAACAAAATAATCAATGGTTTAAGTTTTACTGATGCCGTTAAGCAATATTCTGAAGGACAATTTAAATCAAATAATGGCGTTATAGATTTTTTCGAAAAAGACACCTACTTTCCTGTATTTGAAAAAGTATGTTTTAGTATGAAACATAAAAATGAAATCAGTCGACCTTTTAGATCACCAATTGGTTGGCATATAGTCAAATTATTAGAAAGTAAAGGTGGAGAAAGAACTCCTGTTGCTAAAGTTGCTTCTAAAATTAGAATGGCAATTCATCAACAAGAATATCGTAAAAAAGTTGAAGCATATATTAAGAAGTTAAAATTAAAATCGTATATAAAGTTTTTCAACCCAGGTAACTAACTTTGAATGAGTAAAAAAATACCTCATATACATATAGTTGTTGCTCAAGATGATTTTTTGATTACAGAATCAGTGAATGCTATTATTGAATCAATGGAAGATGTCGAAATTAGTAAATACGATTATATTTCAGAAGATTTCCATTTGGTTTTAGACAAATTAAGAAGTTATTCTTTATTCGGAACAAAACAATTAATTGTTTTACAAAAAGCCAATAAATTAACTTCTGAAGATCAACAATTAATTGCAAATTTACCCGATATTAATTATTTAATAATCGAGGTACAATTAAAAGCACAAGAAGCTCAAAAAAATTTTAAAAAATTATCCCATTTTATATGTAACACTTCAAATATCGTTTATAACAATCAATTGCCACAGTGGATACAAGCTAGATTTCGTAAGTACGGTGGCAATATTACGCATGAAGCTTCTTTAACGTTAATTAAATTTACAGGCAATCAACTCGCAGTAATTGACAATGAACTTAAAAATTTAAAACTATTTGCTGGTGACAAAATAGATGTTAATAATGTTAAAGATTTAATTGATAGAACAGCCGAATCTGATGTTTTCGAATTAGTCGAAGCTGTAGCGATACAGGACAGAACCAAGGCTTTATCAAACTTATGGAAAGAATTGCAAAATGGCACTGAACCAATCGCAATGGTGGCGATATTGGCCAGTCATTTTATGCGTTTATTAGACTTTAAAAAAAGTCAAAAAAAGCCAAATGGTTTTTATCAAGAAAAATTATCTAGGCAAGCTAATAGTTTTAGTAAATGTGCATTAGAAGATATTATTAAGCATTTAACTCATACAGATAGGTTAATTAAAACCCAACCTACAACTGAGCTAATTATGGAACAATTAATTATAAATATCACTACCGAAAGGAATCTCACTTATGGCGTTAGAAAATAAAACAAAAACAACAAATAAAACTGGCAATAGCGGTCTATCTGATAAAGCTTTGGCTATGCGTAAAGAGCGCCTTCTCAAAGAGCAAGAACAAAAAAAGAAAATGGTTTATATGATTATTGGACCTGGAGCTGTTTTAATCGGCATAGTTTTAATTATCAAATTATTTATGGGTTCAGGTGATGCAACTAAAAAGAAAATAAAATATAAAAAAAGGTTTTCTACTACGCAAAACACTCCTGTTGCGGCAAGACCGCAGATGAAAAAAGCTTTAGCAATGGTTGACAAAGCTCGTGGATTAATTAAACAAGCACTGACATCAAGCGATTCTAAAGTAACAAATCAATTAAAAGAGCAAGCCTCTGAAATATTATCAAATGCCTTAGAAATGATAAGTGATTTATCAGATAAGTATCCTGGGGAATGGGCGCAGGCTGAAATGCAACATATCCAAACATTGATGTATGAATGCAAAAAAACAACTACACTTAATTATTATTAATATGCTCAATAGCAATAAAATTATATTTAATATCTATGTGATAATATTTTTATTAAATATAATTTTATCTTCCGCTGTATTTGGTGCGCAAACAGACTTAAAAGAAGCATTAAAAAATTTAAACAATAAGACTTCTACTACAGCGGAAAAAAGATTATCAGCTGTGGCAAACATTGCTTTAGGCGAATATGGTAAAGCATATTTTATATTAAAAAAAATACCTAACAAAGATAGAGATCCTTTTGTCAGTGCTTTATTCTATGAGATTTATTCTAAACTGGATATGGTCGAAGAAGCTAGTAAAGAATTAGAAAACATCAAAGCTGTTGCTGTAAAAGGTAAAAAACTTAGTTTACCAAAAGTTATATTTTGCCGTAAAATTATGGGCTTTGGAATGTATCACCCATTTAACACAAATCATTTTTATCCTGGACAATTAATTTTAATTTATTCTGAAGTGGATAATTTTACGCGAGTAAAAAACAATGATTTATGGGAAATAGATTTAAAAGTAGGTATTAGTATTTCTACAGAATTAGGAGAACCATTATACCGCAATGATAATTTTTCTAATATTCAATTTAAGCCTAAAAGCCCTATTAGAGATTTATGGTTAACAAGTAGATTAACCATACCTAAAACTGTTCAAAAGGGCAAAAAATATAATTTAATAATCACCGTAACTGATACTGCTAGTGCCTCTGTTGTTTCAAAAGCAATATCATTTATTGGGGCAATGGAGTAATAATGAGTTCTATGATACATAAGAAAAAAAGTAATCCTTGGCCAACTATTATATTTATATGTTTTATTGCCATGGCATGGTATTGGCATTCCAATAAAGAAGTAGAAACAAAACCTGTTAAGCAAGAAACAGCGATTCAAGATATAATTTTGCCAACACCTATTACACAAACAAAATCTAAAACAAAGCACGTTATTAAAGATATAAAAAAAACTGTTAAAACTTTACCAAAAGTAGTAAAACAAGCTAAAATACAAGATGCTAATAAAAAAACAATACCGCAAAAAATAGATATGACAAATATTGATGAGTTATATCAACAAATAGTAAAACAAGAACCTCCATTATACAACCGCTTTAAGGAAGTAAGAGATTTAATTCAAAAAAATATCTTTATTTGCACAGATAAACAAAAATTAGCTGATTTAATTAATAAACTGGAAGAAGTAAATAAATATCTAATATACCATGCAAACGGTTCAGATTTTCAGATATATACGGTCAAACCAGGTGACTCTTTGGCTAAAATAGGCAAATTATTTGGTCATAACCACGGGTTAATTATGAAGGTAAATAATTTAACCAGTACTAATATACGCATAGGTCAAGAGTTAAGAATACCATTGGGAATGGTTAGTATAGTTATTATAAAAAAACAATATAAATTATATTTGATGTTAGGTAAAAATATTATTAAAGCTTATGATATTGGTCTAGGCAAAATGAACTCCACACCTGAAGGAACATTTATTGTTACAACTAAATTAATTGATCCAGAATGGACCTATGCAGGCAAGGTTATTCCTGGAGGAGCGCCCGATAATGAATTAGGAACTAGATGGATTGGAATTTCTGAAAAGGGCTATGGTATTCACGGTACTTTATATCCAGAAACTATTGGTAAATCTGCATCACGAGGTTGTGTAAGATTAATTAATAAGGATGTAGAAGATTTATTTGCAATGGTTCCGCGAAAGTCAACTGTCATCATAAAATAATGGCAAATGTCATACACATAAAAGGCGCTAAAGAACATAATTTAAAATCTATTGATATTGATATTCCAAAAAATAAATTAGTAGTTATTACTGGTAAATCCGGCTCTGGCAAATCGTCATTAGCATTTGATACTATATACAGAGAAGGGCAACGTCGTTATATGGAAAGCTTAAGTTCATATGCTCGACAGTTTCTTGAGACATCTCATAAACCAGATGTAGAACATATTGAAGGATTGTCTCCAACAATTGCCATTGAACAGCGCAAAGGTTCAGCTAACCCACGTTCAACAGTTGCTACTGTGACAGAAATATATGATTATTTGCGTTTATTATTTGCCCGTATTGGCAAACCTCATTGCCCTAAATGTCAAAGCGATGTTAGCTCTCAAACGGCTCAACAAATATCTGATTCTTTATTAAATTTGCAAAAAGGATCTAGACTGTATATTTTGGCTCCGCTAATAAAAGGTAAAAAAGGTCAACATAAAGATATACTAAATATGATTTTGAAAGAAGGATTTACTAGGGTTCGTATTGATAATCAAATATATGAATTAGCCAATATTCCGCAATTAAAATCAACCCATAGACATACAATAGAAGTTGTCATTGATAGATTAAAAATTAAACCTGGTATTATTAATCGTATCAATGAAAGTGTAGAGTTAGCTTTGCAGGTTGGTAATTCGCAAATGATTGGTGCTATTGATTTAAAATCAGATTGGCAAGATTTTTTATATTCAGAAAAACTCGCTTGTCCAAAATGTCAATTAAGTTTTGATTCATTAGAACCACGTTCATTTTCTTTTAATAGTCCTTACGGGGCGTGCCAAGAATGTTTTGGTATGGGCACAAAGCCAGAGTTAGATATTGATAAAGTGGTTCCAGATAAATACAAATCTTTGTCATCAGGTGCTATTGATGCGTGGCGTCATGAGACTAAACGTATGGCAATTTATTATAGTCGTGCTCTACGCGACTATGCACATTTATATCAAGTAGACTTAGATACAATTTTTAATGATTTAACTGAACTGCAAAAAGATGCTTTGTTATATGGAGGCAAAGAATTTGAAGGTGTTATACCAAATTTAATGCGTAGATATCAACAAACGGATAGTGATTTTGTAAAACAAAAAATTTTTGGTTATATGTCAGTTGCTCCATGTATCAAATGTAATGGACAAAAATTAAACCCTTTTTCTTTAGCTGTAAAAGTAGGCGACTATGGAATAGCAGATATCACATCTTTAAGTATTGAACGGGCTAATATTTTTTTTAAAAATTTAAAATTAAATAAAGAGCAAACATTTATTGCTAAAGATATTATTCAAGAAATTAAAAATCGTTTAGATTTTATGCAAGATGTAGGGTTAAATTATTTAACTTTAAATAGAACCAGTGATTCTTTATCGGGTGGAGAGGCTCAACGTATAAGGTTGGCCACACAAGTTGGTTCAAAATTAACAGGTGTTACTTATGTCTTAGATGAGCCAACTATAGGTTTACATCCCAGAGATAATAGACGTTTGATACAGACATTAATTAATTTAAGAGATTTAAATAACTCTATAATATTGGTGGAACACGATCAGGATATAATAGAATCAGCTGATTATATTATTGATGTAGGTCCAGACTCTGGTATCTATGGAGGTGAAATTATAGCCAAAGGCACACCTAAACAAATTAAACGCAATAAAAAAAGCGTAACGGGTAAATTTTTATCTCAAAAAAATAAAATAGAAATACCTATACACAGACGTAAAGTAAACCCAAATGAACAATTGCAAATAATTGGAGCCCGGCAAAATAATTTAAAAAATATTACTGTAAAAATTCCTCTTGGTATTTTTACATGTGTAACTGGTGTTTCTGGTAGTGGTAAAAGCACATTAGTTAATAAAACGATAGCACCTTATATAAATAATGCCATTAATCGAACTCATCATAAAATTGGCAAATGTGATTTAATAAAAGGTTTTAATAAAATTGATAAGTTAATAACAATAGATCAAAGTCCTATAGGTAAAACCAGTCGCTCAAACCCTGCTACTTACATAGGACTCTTTGATGAAATTCGCAAATTATATGCTATGACCAGAGAATCTAAAATTAGAGGCTATAAACCAGGTAGATTCTCGTTTAACGTCAAAGGTGGTAGATGCGAATCATGCCAAGGTATGGGTACAAAAAAAATAGAAATGCACTTCTTAAGTGATGTGTTTGTAGAATGCCAAGAATGTAACGGTTCTAAATTTAATAGAGACACCTTAGAAATAAAATTTAAAGGTCTCAATATTGCACAATTACTTAATACAGAAATAATTATAGCCTTAAAAATTTTTAAAGATTACCCAGCTATTTATAATAAACTAAAATTATTAGTAGAAGTTGGTTTAGGATATTTAACTTTGGGTCAAAGCAGTACCACTTTGTCAGGAGGAGAAGCTCAAAGAATTAAGCTTGCTAGCGAACTAAGTAAACGGGCTACTGGCAATACTTTTTATATATTAGATGAGCCAACAACTGGACTGCATTTTGCCGAAATAGATAAATTATTAAATATACTAAATAAATTAGTAGATAAGGGCAATACAGTAGTGGTTATAGAACATAATTTAGATGTTATAAAATGTGCCGACTATATTATTGATTTAGGTCCTGAAGGCGGTGAAAATGGAGGCGAAGTGATATTTGCAGGTGTAGTAGAAGATATTTTACAAGCTGATAAATCAATTACGGCACCATTTTTAAAAGAAGCTTTAATAAATTAAAATGATTTTTGGTAAATTAATAAAAAGATATAAGCGTTTTTTAGCAGATATTATATTAGACGATGGTCATATCATCACTGCGCATTGTCCAAATTCTGGCAGAATGACAGGATGTGCCACTGCTGGGTGGAAAGTGGCTTTAAGTATAAGCAAAAATCCAAAACGTAAATTAAAATATACCTTAGAATACATATATAATGGTCAGACGTGGATTTGTATTAACGCTGCTTATGCTAATACTGTGGCTTTAATAGGTATAAAATCAGGTGTGATAAAAGAACTTTCTGGTTATGAAAGCTATATTAAAGAAGTAAAATATGGTAACAGCCGCTTAGATATTTTGGCTCAAACAAATAATAATAAATGTTACATTGAAGTAAAAAGTTGCACAATGGTTACAGATAAAGGTTTATTTTCTTTTCCAGATGCGCCTACTGAGCGAGGACGCAAACATATAGCAGAGCTATTACAAATTGTTAAAGAAGGCCATCGTGGTGTAATGCTTTTTATTATCCAACGAGAAGATGGGTGCGGTTTTGTGCCAGCATGGGATATAGATTTTAAATATTCACAAAACTTAATAGATGCAAAAAATCAAGGAGTGGAAATTTTATGTTACCGTTGCTCTGTAGCACCAAATGATGTTGTAGTTATTAAATCAGAAAAATTTTTTGAAAATTAAATACCCAAAATACTATTTAATTTATTTAAAACTAGTTCTGGCTTAATACTTTGCATACATTTGGTTTCAGAGTATTTAGGGCATATCTTTTTCCAACAAGGTTTACAATCTAAAGGCGCTTGAATTGGATAAGCTTGATTGCCAGACGGCGTATTACGCCATGCATCGCTAGCCCCAAACAAAAATATAGTAGGACAATTAACTGCGTGGGCAATATGTAATGGTCCCGTGTCAGGGCCTATGGCAACTGAAGCACGTTTTGACAATTCAGCTTGTTGGGTATAAGTTAACGCATCCAAAATCGGTACTGGGGTAGCTAAATATTTATTTATTTTAAAACCGAGTTCTCGTTCAGATCCAAAACAAGTTAAAACGCTGTTAAGATTGAATTTTGTCTTTATACCATCTATTAATCTGGCATAATATTTGGGAGACCACAATTTTGACTGCCAAGCTCCACCGGGATTAATCAATACAAACTTATTAATAACATGAGTATTTAATAAGTTATCTATATTTAATTTGTCATCCACGCTTGTAAAATTTGGAAAACCAATATCTATATTCAATGTTTTATTGGTTAAATTAAAATATAATTCTTTTACAAGAGCATTATTTAATTGTGTGATATTATCTGTGGAACAAAACTTATCTACCTGTTTATTATAAAATAAATTAGCACATTCTCGACTATTGAGAGGACAAAAACCAAATCTTTTAATTGATTTTGAAGCAACACCAATTAATGCACTTTTTAATAACCCCTGAAAATCAAGACTTATATCATAAGGTTGCTGTTGCAAAATTTTAATTGCATCTAGTATTTTTGATAAGCCATTCTTTAACTCTATAGGATAAATAGCGTCTATTTCTTTAATGTTTTTTAAAATAGAAGCAAATCTTTTTTCAACAACCCAACTTATATGACAATTAGGAAAAGCATTACGTAAAGCCATCAAGGCAGGAAAAGTATGAACAATATCACCAAGAGCTGTGGTGCGTATAATTAATATTCTTAACATAAATTTTATTATAAGGTTTTTTTTTATAATTAAACATTTATTATTTAATCAAGAATATCTCTTGAACATCCGATATAAATCGTGTTATAAGGAGCATTCTATGCAACACCCATTATTGTCAAATAAAGAAATAAATTTACTACTTAATAATTTTGATGATCCAACAGTAAATACTTCCACAGTAGCTACAGGTGCTAGTCTTGCTGATATTGCTAAACGTAATACTAAAAAAATAGTTAATGAACCTGACTATTTACATGTTAAAATAATTCAAGGACAAAAATATTATTCATGCCCAGGCTCTACTGTATGGCATCCAGAAATACATGCTAAAAAACTTTTTGCATTTTCAAAAATACGAGGGTTTATTCCAAGTTAGTAATTTTAAAAGCTTCCACATACTGTTAAAATAAGACTAACTTATTATAAGTATGGAGCTTACATGAATTTAAGAAATGGATTGTCTAATGATGGGCGTAGTTTTACGGCTCATATATTTGAAGGTTTTGGCAAAGGCGAAGATTTATCTCAAATAAAATTAGATACAGATGATAGAATTGGCGCAATATTAGATATAGAAGCCACAGGGTTAGATAAAAAACAAGATGAAATAATTGAAGTCGCAGTACGTAAATTTATTTTTAATTCTAAAAATGGCAAAATCAAATCGATAGGGCAGACATATACTGCTTTACAACAGTCAACAAAACCATTAAGCGATATAATTATTAAAATAACAGGCTTAACTGATAAAAAACTTGCTGGACATAAAATAAATTGGCAAGAGTTTGATCAATATATTGATGATGTCAGTTTAATTATTGCTCATAATGCACAATTTGATCGTGCTTTTATAGATCGTTATTCTAAGGAAAGTACAAAAACTATTTGGGGCTGTTCATGGTATCATGTTCCATGGCGTGATTACTTTCCTGTACAATCACAAGAGGGTTTAGCGTTAATTCATGGTTTTTTTTATGAAGGACATCGTGCTTTAGCAGATGTTGACGCTCTATTAAAATTAATTCAAATGAGTGCTACAGATAATGGCGACACATATTTTAAAACAATTATGGAAGAATCAAACAAGCCTACTTATTGGGTGTTTGCTGAAAATGCAAAACGAGATAAAAAAGATATATTAAAACAACGCCGATATTGGTGGGATACAGACAAAAGATGTTGGAAAAAACGTTTTTCTTCTATTACTGATGTCAATTTAGAAATGGGCTTTTTAGGTTCTGAAATATATCCATCTAAAAATTTGGCAAAAGTTGAAACAGTAAGACCTGTCGAAAATTTTAAATTATAAGGATTATAATATGAGTGTTAAAAAATTAGGATGTGTATTTAAAATTATTTGTACCTTTATTGTTATGGGTATACTTTTTATTACGTTAGCCATTTATAATGTTAGCAGTTTAATATCTGGTGCTATTGAAACAATGGCAACGCCAATTTTAAAAGCACCTGTTAGCTTGGATGATGTATCTATCTCACCATTATCTGGTTCAATAGCATTAAAAAACTTACAAATTGGCAATCCTGACGGATTTAAAAGTGCCTATGCATTTAAAATGAAAAACATTTCTGTATCAATAGATTTAGCTAGCCTAAATACTAATACAGTTCATATTTATAATATTAATATTAATAAACCTAATATTAATTATGAGGGTGATTTTACAAATAGTAATATCACTCAAATACAAAAAAATATAAAAGAATTTTTAAATTTAAATATGCCAAATAAAAATAATAATACAAAACAGACCTCGCCAAAACAAATTGACTCTATAGATAAACATAAAAAAATAGATAAACATAAAGAAGGTAAGGCCATAGTTATCGATAAACTGGTTATTGCCAATGCTACTGCTTCTGTGCAATTTGGTACTTTAAAACAACAAATAACGTTGCCCACTTTGACTTTAAATGATATAGGTAAGAAACATAAAACTTCTATTGCTGAAGTTATTAATTATATTTTAATAGAATTTAACAAAAACACTTTACCTGCAATGCAAAATAGCTCACAAAATATTATTTCCGCAGGTAAGCAAATACAAAAAGAAACAGAAAAAAGTTTAAAACTTATCAAAGGTCTCAAAGGCCTATTTGGAAAGTAAATGTACATATTTTTATTTATAAGCACTGGATTAATATATCGGTATCTTTTTTCCAATACCGATATATTAACTATTTGTATAAATTTTAACTTAGTAATATTTCTTTTATATGCTTATGATAAATTTGCTGCTATTAAAAATATGCAACGCATTCCAGAAATTCAACTACATCTATGTTCGCTGTTTTTATCTACGCCAGGTGCTTTTTTGGGACAACGAATATTTAATCACAAATTAAAAAAATCATCATTTATGATTAAATATTGGTTTATTACAATATTACAACTCATAATAGGTTTAGTTATATATTTAAATATACCCATTATAGTGGAAACTATTAAATAAAATTATTTTAAACAAGGATAGGTGCGTTCTTCTTCTATTTTAGCAAGTTGACCAATGGCTCGTTTTAATTTACTTTGATACTTTTTTTTCTCTGTATCACCATCCCATGAAAATTCAATCATAGAGTCAACCTCATCAAACCATGTTTCTGGAGTGCCATCCTCAAGTAAGCTCGTATACATTAAGGACTCACCCGAGCGAAACACTGCTATATCTAAGCCTTTTATTATTTGATAATTATTATCATCTATAACGATTTCATTGTCTTCAACTATCATAAGTACTTCCAAACAATCATGGTAAAATTACAAGAATATGTATTATATCAAAATATGCCTAAATTTCAAGTTTGCGATATTGCACATTTAAATGTATCAAAAATCAATTATTATAACATACTTATGGGGTCAACATCTACAGCCACATACATATCACTTTTGGATTTCAATATATCAGAATATTCATTAATAATCTGTTGGATTATGGAAACACCAGGGCTTTTAAAAACAAAGTGAAATCTAAAATCTGTGCGTAATTTTGCAATGGGACAAGGAGTAAAATCTAATAAAACACCACGTTTAACAACATCAAGCGCATTAATTTTATTGTGAATATCTTTAATAAAAGCTCTTGTTTTATCTTCATTAGGACCGCGTACTACTACGCGCAATAGCCTAGAAAATGGTGGGTATGAAAATAGCTTTCTAGTTTCTAATTCATTTTTAGCAAAAGATATATAATCATGAGTTGCAACACACTTGATGCTGTAGTGATCTGGTAAAGTTGCCTGTACAATTACTGAGCCACCTTTTTCTCCTCGGCCAGCTCTGCCTGCCACTTGTGACACCAAAGAAAAAGTTTTCTCTGACGCTCTAAAATCTGGCAAATGCAATGCTCCATCGGCTGCAATAACACCTACTAATGTAACATTGGCAAAATCTAATCCTTTAGCAATCATTTGTGTACCAATTAAAATATCAATATTACCAGAACCAAAATCATTTAAAATTTCTTCACACCTATTACGTTTGATGGTTATATCACTGTCAATTCTAGTAACAGTTTTATCTGGAAACAACATTTTAACAGCTTCCTCAACACGCTGGGTACCGTAACCACTAAATTTGATACCTGGCAAAAAACAATCGGGGCAATTATTGGGTGCCATTATTGAAAATCCACAATAATGGCAAATTAATTTATCTTCTCTTTTATGATATGTTAAAGATACCTCACACGCTTTACACTTAGCCGTATATCCACATTGCGGGCAATTTGCAGACGTGGCATAACCACGTCTATTTAAAAACAAAATAATTTGTTCATTACGCATTAAAACTTTATGCATAGCATCTTCTAATGGTTTTGAAATAATTGTCATTCTTTTAAATTGCTTAAACTGTTCACGCATATCAATTATATTAACCTTGGGCAAAGGCCGGTGACTAACTCGTTCTGGTAATTCTAATAAGGTGTATTTGCCTATCTGAGCATTATAAAAACTTTCTAAAGACGGTGTTGCACTACCTAAAACCACAATGGCATTTTCTTGGTATGCACGCTTAATGGCACAATCTCTCGCATGATAACGCGGTGCTTCATCTTGTTTAAATGATGTTTCATGCTCCTCATCAATAATAATTATTCCCAATCTAGAAGTAGGCGCAAAAATACAAGATCTTGCACCGATAATAACATCCGCATTATTTTGATAAACCTGTTGCCATTCATTAGCCCGTTGAGCTGTTGTCAAATCAGAATGCATCACTGCTATATTTTCAAAACGACTAGCAAATCTTTTAACCGTTTGAGGCGTTAAAGCTATTTCAGGAACTAAAACAATTGCTTGTTTGCCAATTTTAACAACTTCTTCAATAGCTTTTATATATACCTCTGTTTTACCACTACCAGTAACACCGTGTAATAAAAATGTTTTATATTTTTGCTGATTAACTGCGGAAATGATAGATTTTACAGCCGTATTTTGGTGAAGGTTTAAAATTAAATTTTGATTTTTTTCTTTAACAATTTCAGCACTTAATTCTGGAGGTAATTTTTTTTTAAGAGGGCGCTTTCGCTTTTTTACTGCCGATGGCAATGCCGAATCTAAAACCTGCCCCCATGCACAGCCATAATAGTTACTAATCCAATTTGTCCATGCAAGCATATCAGAAGACAATAATGGATTTTCATCGATAATTTCTACAATAGGTTTTACTTTGGTAATGTCATAATCTATTTGATTACTAAACCCTACACAAAAGCCTATCAATTTACGTTTACCAAAATAAACTCTTACTCGTTTGCCGATGGTGATTTTATCGTGCATAGCTAATGGCACTAAATAATGAAATACTTTATTTAACGGTGTATTTATTACAATAGCTGCGTATAAACTAGAATCTAAAATATCTTTTTGCATCTATGTATTGTAGCAATTTATTAACAACCCTGATATACTAATAATTATGCCTTTTAGAAATTTTACACTTAAAGAATTTGCAAAAACACTTGGATTAAATTTGCGGCGGGTTGAAAAAATGGCTCAACGCAATGAATTGCCAGCGGAGCGTATAGGTGGTCAATGGCGATTTAATAAGGTTAAAGTCATAGACTGGTATAATCATAATATACATACTATTGACGATGATCATCTAAAGGGACTAGAAGAGGCCATGGGTAAGGTGGTTGTTGATAGCAATGCCGATGAGGAATTAAAACACATGGTCGTTACTGAATTAATGACCGTTTCAAGTATCGAATTAAACTTTGGTGCAAAGACAAAAGCATCAGTCATTAGAGAAATGGTAAAGTTAGTAGACAGAACTGGTTTGTTATATGACAGTGAAGGATTACGCGACGCTTTATTAGAAAGAGAAGAAATGTGTTCTACTGCTATTGCCAATGGAGTAGCCATACCACATCCTAGACGTCCTCTTGAATATGCTACTGCTGAACCGATTGTTTGTTTTGCACGGGTTGACCGTGGCATACCTTTTGGTGCGACTGACGGAAAAATGACGCAATTGTTTTTTTTAATAGCCTGCCTTGATGATAGTCACCATTTACATGTGCTTTCCAGATTAGCCCGCCTTTTAACGCCTGAAACAATTAAATTTTTAAAAGAAGTTGAATGTCCTGATGAGGCACTGGAATACTTAATTAAATGTGAAAAACACATATCAGAAATTTAAAATATGAATATTAACGAAATACAAAATAAACTAAATGAGCTAACAGAACAATTAAATACTATGCGCAATAGTTTAGATGAAAAAAACCTTCGTGCCAGAGCGCAACAATTAGACGCTAGAATGAATGAAAATGATTTTTGGAATGACAACGATAATGCTCAAAAGATAATAGCCGAAGTCAAATCTGTTAAAGAATTTCTAGACCCTATCATAGATATTGATACTCGCATCAGAGATGCAGAGGAACTTTTAGAAATGGCCAAAGAAGAAAACGATCAAATGGCCTTAGATGAACTATCAAATGAAACTGTTTCACTACAAAACGATTTAAACGCCTTTGAATTAAAAACAGTTTTAAGTGGCAAACATGACAAAAATGATTGCTATTTAGCAATTCACGCCGGCGCAGGTGGCACAGAAAGCTGTGATTGGGCTGAAATGTTGATGCGAATGTATCAAATGTATGCTCAAAATGTTGGTTTTAAAAGCGAAATAGTCGATTATTTACCCGGTGATGAAGCAGGCATTAAAGGTGTAACATTAAAGATTTCTGGCCATATGGCTTTTGGTTATTTAAAAAGTGAAGTTGGTGTACACCGTTTAGTGCGTATATCTCCTTTTGATTCTAACGCACGCAGACATACATCTTTTTGTTCTGTGGATGTTATACCAGATTTAGACGATTCTATAAAAGTAGATATTAATGAAAATGATTTACGCATCGATACATACCGAGCCTCTGGTGCTGGAGGACAACATGTTAATACAACAGATTCTGCCGTAAGAATAACTCATATTCCAACAGGCGCTGTTGTGCAATGCCAGCAAGAACGCTCACAACATAAAAATAAAGCCAAGGCATTAAAAATGTTAGATGCAAAAATTTATCAGTTAGAGCAAGCTAAACAAGATAAAGATTTACAAGCAGCTTATGGAGAAAAGGGCGAAATCTCTTGGGGTAATCAAATTAGATCTTATGTGTTACAGCCATATCAAATGATTAAAGACTTACGATCATTACATGAAAGTTCAAGTGTTGATGACGTTCTAAATGGTAAATTACAACCATTTATTGATGCATTTTTGCGTTATAAGTTAGAAGGTAAAAACAAAAAATGAAATACATTAAAGAATACAAAAACTTTGCAAACATTTTACAAGCACAAGGCAGTTACACAACACCAACATATTGCAATGTTCCATTATATAAATCATCATTGAACTCTTTATTGTTTTATGCCAAAACTGGTTACAACATATATGTTAATTCTATGGAAGCAAAAAAACAGGGGTGGTACAGCGACCAACAATGGGGGCAAACCTCATATAATATATTAAGAATAGCTGAAGAAAGAGGAGCAATATTTGATATTAAAGGGGCAGAATATTGTGTTGAAAGACAATCTCCTGTAGTTTTTATTGGCAATCATATGAGCTTAATAGAAACCTTGATATTGCCAAGTATCATAACTTTGGGCGGTAAAGGTAGCTTTGTATTAAAAGAATCATTAACTAGGTATCCAGCTTTTCATTATATCATTAACACAACCCATCCAATTGCTGTTGGTCGGTCTAATCCTCGTGAAGACTTAAAAGCTGTACTGGGCGGTGGTAAAACAAATATTGAAAATGGACATTCTGTTGTAATTTTTCCGCAGTCAACGCGTACTACTTTTTTTGATGAAAAAGAATTTAATACTTTAGGAGCTAAATTAGCATCTAAAGCTGGCGTACCTATAGTTCCACTAGCATTAAAAACAGATTTTATGGGTAACGGGACATATATAAAAGATTTTGGATTATTAAATCCACAAAAAATAGTACGCTTTGAATTTGGCAAACCAATCGACAGCTCCAAACCTAAAGAAGCGCATAAAAAAGTGGTAAGTTTTATCAGAGAACGTTTAAACTACTGGGAAAATTTATAAATTTTAATTGTTTTTTAGTTTAAAACCCATATCACCTACTCTTAAAATATCGATATGTGTTACTTTAATTAATTTTAATGGCGAATTTTTAATATCAACAACTTTACCTCTAATACCCACCCACTTATCAATGTATAAATTTAAATCATAAGCCGTACTATCCAAATAATATAAAATTTGAGCACCCTTTGTTAATCTAAAAGATGCAGGGCGATTGTAATATCTGCCTACAGAAGATACCCATCCAACACTGAGGTAAGTGGGTATCTTTGATTCTTTTAATTTAGCAATTTCTGCTAAATTTTGAGCCACTTCTTTTTGATACTCTTGCTTCATTGACTGTAAATCTAAAGCCATTTTTTGTTTATCGGCACGTATTTTTTTTAATTTATCAACCAATTGTTGATTATGCTTGGCCTGCGCTATTTTTAAATCTATTATTTGCACATCCATATCATTTTTACTTAACAACCTCGCTTGTTCAAGCAAGCTAATCACCTCTTGATAACTAGCCGTTTCTTGTGATATTTGTAATTGAGCATCCAATAAACTTTGGGCTTGACTCATTAAATGTTCGTAAACTTCAGCATCTCTTTTTTGAGCCAACCAAACTTGATAAGCTGATATATATTTTAAAAATTTCTTAGATACCCAAGCATAAGCACCTTCTGGAGGATTAACTTGTACCCAGTCATTAGTAATTTTTTTAATTTTTAATCTATCACCTCGTCTTGCTTGCGTGATAACCCTAGAGCGAACATTATCTGTTTTTAAATCACGCAGATTTACTCTATCGCCTATTACTGTTGCCCAATTTCCTTGGATATGAATATATTTTTTATAAATCCATAAAGGTTTAGGAAATGCAATCTTAGCCCAAGAATTACGAATTTCATACACAACAACCTCATCGTTATGTTTTAAGGTGCTAACTACACGATGACCCGTTGAACGCCCTGTGCGAACATTAAGACTTGTCGCTTGCACACTTGCTACAAAAGGGGTTTTTTCTTGTGCGCAAGCAACATTAAAACCACTTATAATAAAAATAAAAAGTGTAATATATTTTAATATTTTACTTATCATTGCTATCTATATCTGTTTGATTTTGTATCGCCTGCGCATCTTCTGAACTAACTTCATCAATAATAGGTTCTTCATTTTCAATTTTAGCTACAGAAACTAAACAATCGCTATCTTTTGTTAAACTTAATATTTTAACACCTGAGGTAGCTCGCCCGATAATACGCACATCTTTTAAAGAGGTTCTAACAACCATACCAGCTTTTGTAATCATCATAATATCATGCTGATCAGTTACTGTTAAAACCTTAACAACCTTACCTGTTTTTTCTGATAATTTCATATTGATTACACCGCTACCATTACGACTTTGTAAACGATAACTATCAAAAGCAGAACGCTTACCCATACCTGATTCAGTTAAAGTTAGCAAACTATGGTTTTCGCTAGTTGCCACTAAAGATACAACCTCATCATCTCCTTTTAATTTGATACCACCAACACCACGGGTTGCTCTGCCTAATTCTCTAATATCTGAAGATGGAAATCTAATAGCTTTGCCATTTTGCGTTGCAATAATTATTTCTTGGGATTCATCAGCTAATAAAGCACTAACAACTTCATCACCTTCATCTAAGCGAATGGCAATGATTCCATTTTTCTTTGGACGAGAAAAAGCATTTAAAGCTGTTTTTTTGATAATTCCTTTTTTAGTAGCTAAAATTAAACCGCGTGAATCAAATTCCTTAACAGGTATCATAGCTTCTATTTTTTCACCGTCACGCATTTGCAATAAATTGACTAATGCACGACCTTTAGATGTACGACTCATTTCTGGTATATCAAAAACGCGTAACCAGTAAACCTGACCCATATTAGTAAAAAATAAAATATAGTTGTGGTTAGATGCAACAAATAAGTTTTCGATAAAATCACCATCACGCATACTCATTCCACGCACACCTTTACCGCCTCTATGTTGACTTCTATAAGTATCTAAATCCATACGTTTAATAAAGGAATTATGACTGATGGTAACACATACATCTTCATCGGCAATTAAATCCTCCATAGAAAAACCTTCAACTGGAGCTACAATTTCAGATCGTCTAGCATCTTTATGCTTTTCTTTCATTTCAAGCATATCTTCTTTGATTATGTCATATACTAGATTAATATCAGCCAAAATTGCTTGGTAGCCTTTAATCTCTTCTAATAAATCTTGGTATTCTTTTTCGATTTTCTCACGTTCCAATCCAACCAAACGCAACAAACGCATTTGCACGATAGCATCAGCTTGCAATTCAGATAATTGAAATTTTGCCATTAAATTAGCAATAGCTTCGGCTTTGTCTTGGCTAGATCGTATAGTTTCAATGACTTCGTCTATATTATCTAAAGCAATTCTTAAACCCTCTAATATATGCGCACGGGCTTCGGCTTTATCTAATAAAAATCTAGTTCTACGTCTAATAACTTCAACCCTATGTTTCAAAAACTCCGATAACATCTCTTTAAGATTTAAAACACGAGGACGATCATTAACTAAAGCCAACAAAATACAGCCAAAAGTGCTTTGTAATGGAGTAACCTTATAAAGTTTATTTAAAATAATATCTGGATCTTCACCTCGTTTAGTTTCTATAACTAAACGCATACCTTCTTTATCACTTTCGTCATTAACATCTGCAATGCCTGAAATACGATCAGTTTTAACCGCTTCAACTATTTTTTCAATGATTGTAACTTTATTGGCATAATAGGGTATAGATGTAAAAACAATTTTTGTTTTATCATTTTTTGATTCTTCAAAATGCGCTTTACCACGTACTATCACACGACCACGACCAGTATGATAGGCGTCTTTAATACCTTGCGTTCCACAAATCAAACCCGCCGTTGGAAAATCAGGACCTTGAATATAGTGCATTAAATCATCAATAGAACAATCTGGATTATCAATTAAATGCACCACACCGTTGGCAACCTCAGTAAAATTATGAGGGGGAATATTAGTGGTCATACCGACGGCAATACCTGTTGCGCCATTACATAATAAATTTGGAAATTTAGCTGGCAAGACAGTAGGCTCTGTCATACTTTCGTCATAATTTTGCTTAAAATCAACCGTTTCTTTATCGATATCTTCCATCATATCTGTGGTTATATTGGTCATACGAGCTTCTGTATAACGCATGGCAGCAGGAGTGTCACCATCCACAGAGCCAAAATTTCCTTGACCGTCAACCAACAAATATCTAGTTGAAAAAGGTTGTGCCATTCTAACTAATGTAGGATAAATAACCTGTTCACCATGTGGGTGATAATTACCAGAAGTATCACCAGCTATTTTAGCACATTTACGATATTTGCCACGGGGACTTAAATGCAAATCATTCATTGCAACTAAAATGCGACGTTGAGAGGGCTTTAAACCGTCACGCACATCTGGCAACGCACGTGAAACAATTACAGACATCGAATAAATAAGATAAGAATCTTTTAATTCGTCTTCTATAAACACATCTTGAATTTGACCGGCATTTTCTTGCATAATTTATCCTAGTTTAGGGCTTAAAGCCCAAAGCGCAAAATTTTAATAAAATTGTATTATAGTATTTTATATCATAAAAAGAAAGATGTATTATATTGTCTAAGTATCTCTATTAATACAACTTAGGTTGATTTTAAAACTTGACTGATTACCTGCCACAATTATTTATAATCTTTTAACAAGTTTTGTTTTAGCCAAACTAATATCTCTGACAATTTTGACGTTCTAAACCATTTGTCTGGGTCTGGTTTTCCATCTACTACCAACTCAACTAAAAAATATTTAGTTTTACCACCTTTAATAGGTCTCCATGGCACCCAAGCTTCAGTATCAGTAATTTCGATACGACTTTCTGCATCGCCTAAAATCAATGCGCTATGAGCCCTGTCAATTTGTTCAGGCCTAAAACCAATATCGTATAAATCGTGAAGAGTTTTAAAATGTGATTGCATACTACACCTATTGTATAAATTGTTTAAAAAATAATAGCTTATATTGTATAATAATATGCTATTTTGCAAGGTATTCATAAAAAGTATATGATAATAATTTTAAATTATATATTCGCATACAGGACTACAAACAAAACCCATGATATTTTCTATTAAATCGTTAAAAATTTATATATTTGTTATTTTTATAGCTATTTCACAAGTAACCATTGCTCAAACAAAAAACTTTAATCTAATATTATATAAAAATAAAATACACTCGTCTGAGATTACTTGGCACAATCTAAAAGCTACAGACATCACCGCCTTTGCCGAAAGCGAGGACTCTTTATTATTAATACGCAAAGCTAAAGGCAATATGTACGACGGTATAATTAGAGGCGATTTTAGAATAGGTGCTAATGCGACCGATTTTAAATTGGTTTTTGAAAATATCAATTTGGCAAAAATACCACGCCATAAAGCTATCTTTAAAAATAATTATACTGGCAACATTAATGGTGAATTAACATTTTCGTCTGAGCGAACACAACCTACAATACAAAATAAAAGAAAGTTTAACATGGAGGGCGAAGGGTACTTTGAACTCACCAATGGCGACTTGGGAACATTAGGCTTAGTTGTCGCAATACAGGACATCTTAGATTTACCTTTAAACAAAAAAAGACGTATCACAGATGCCAGAATTAAATTCAACATCGAAAACAGATCCTTGCAATTTAAAAGTATAGAACTAATTGGCGATGACGTTGAAATAATAGGCAGGGGACGCATATATTATGACGGTAGATTAAATTTAAGATTTAGGATTAAAGCTAAAAACCAATTATTACAAATGGTACCTGTATTAGGTGATTTGCTATCTGAGGTATTAAGCAATACTGGATCGCTTTTACCCATATGGGTACAAGGCACAATATCACACCCGACAGTTAATGTCGTGCGAATCAAAAACAAATCAAAAATACGCAAGGATAGAAAATGAGTAACATTCAACATATTTTAAAACAAATTCGTAATTTATATCCTGAATTTCGTCAGTACCACTGGGATAACTCTGGTATACAAATACAATTAAAAAACCAAATACACACCATAGCCTTATCACTAGACATAACTTTAGAAACCGTAGAAGAAGCCATAAATAAAGGCGCGCAAATTATTATAAGCCATCATCCATTATTTTTTAAACCTACTAAAAATCTTATAAATCATACAAACGATGGTGCCATTGCAATAAAGTGTATACAAAACAACATATCGCTATATTCTATGCACACATCTTACGACAATAACCCATTTGGAATGGGTTATTTTGGGCTACAAGCTTTTGGCATAAAAGATATTAAACCGCTAAAAGAAATAGGCTCAACCACATTGGCAAAGGTTGTTGTGTTCTGCCCTAATACACATTCGGACAAACTAATTGAGACACTTGCCACAGCTGGAGCTGGTAGCATAGGTAATTATAGTCATTGCCATTTCACTACAGAAGGATGTGGCTCTTTTATGCCACTTGAAGGTGCTAAACCATATATCGGTAAAATACGCCAAAAAGAAAGCGTAAATGAACAGCGCATAGAGATGATATTTCCCATCGATAAAAAAGGTGATATCGTTCAAGCTATTATGCGAACGCACCCTTACGAAACGCCTGCTTATGATATATATAAGCTAGAAAACAAGATAGATTCTTGGGGATGCGGTGCAATAGGCAAACATCCTACCAGTTTAAACAAACAGCAATTATTAACTTGCATTAAAAGTTTTTTTGGAGATGACCCAGAAAAAGTATATGGCAACATTGACAAACCCATACAAAAAATAGGCTTTGTCGGTGGTGCTGGTACAGATTTTATAAAAGATGCGGTGCGTGCCAAATGCGATATATATATAACAGGAGAAATCAGATATCATGATCTAGAATATGCACGCAATTCAAATACAGCCATTATTCAAATGGGGCATGGAGTAAGCGAGCGTGCGCCTTTTTATGCATGTGCAAAAAATATTGCCGATGCAACACAATGCAAAGTTATAATATGTGAGGATAAATTTGAGTTCTTTTAAAAACTTTCCCGTCACCGAAAAAAAAAATTTAGCTTTACAAAGACGTATGCTTGATTTAGGTATTAGTGAAAATGATATTAAAGAAAATTTTATTAAAGGCGGTGGCAAAGGTGGGCAAAAAATCAATAAAACAGCCTCTTGTGTAGTTTTAAGCTATGCAAAAACAGGAGATATAATCAAGTGTCAACAGGGGCGTAGTCGAGAATTAAATAGGTTTTTTGCAAGAAGATTACTATGTGATAAGTTAGATAATAATCCAAACTCAAACAAACAAAGCTTAATAAATAAAATTAAACTAAGAAAAAAACGCAAGGCTAAAAAAACATCTCTTAAATATGGTATAAAAAATGTTGATTAATAGATTAAAAAAAAGATATAAACATTTAGCTAAATGGGCTAGAAGACAAAATATTGAATGCTTTAGGATTTACCATAAAGACATACCTGAATACCCACTAACTATTGATTGGTACAATGGCAATGTTGTTGTTTGGATTTGGGAAACAAACAAGTCCACACAAAAAGGTTTTCAAGAAACAATAGAAACCAAAATATGTGAAGCCCTAAATATAGATTTATCTACTATTTTTATCAAAGATAGAAGACGTCAAAAAGGATTGCAACAATATAAAAAAATTGAAAACGAAAATTTCACGCAAATAGTAAAAGAATTTAATCTTAAATTTGAAGTAAATCTAAGTGATTATTTAGATACAGGTTTATTTTTAGATCATCGTCTTACACGCAAAATGGTTGGTGAAATATCATTAAATAAAACTATGCTTAATTTATTTGCTTATACAGGGGCTTTTTCTGTTTATTCTGCCATCGGCGGAGCTAAAACCACAACTGTTGATATGTCAAATACATATTTAACATGGGGAAAGCGCAATTTTAAAATTAATAATATTGATACCGCACAGCATAGATTTATACAACGTGATTGTTTAGCATTTCTTCAGGACGAAATACACACAAATAAACTTTATGACATTATAGTTTGCGATCCACCAACTTTTTCAAACTCTAAGCGTATGAATAGGCGTTTCTTTTCAGTTGATAAAGACTATCCAGAATTAGTAAATGGCTGTTTAAAACTTTTAAAACCAAATGGTAAATTATTTTTTAGCAATAATTCAACTAAATTTAAACTAGATATAAAATTAATAAATGCCAACTGTCAAATAAAAGAAATTAGCAAACAAACAATCAGTGAAGATTTTAAACACGGCGGTGGCACACATAGATGTTGGGGTATACAAAAAGCAAAATAAATTATTGACATATCAGACTTAAAAGGACAATATAAAAAATATGCACTTTGTTGAAAATTTAGTCCTAGCTATGTTAAGGTTATTTCTTGGGGAATCCGCCGAAGAAAAAGCCTTTCGCAGTGGGATGCGCAAAGCACAAGTATTATATGAAACTGGCTTAAAATATAATGGTGAAAAAGAATATCGTGAGGCACAATCTATCTTAGGAAGCATTGCCAATCAAGGTTCAGAAGGCAGCAAAGACGCATATCAAAAATTGAAGTTACAAATTTTACTTGGATTAAAACTCTGTCAATGTGTGGTTTTATGGTATAGAAATAAATATGAGCGTTTAATGGAAATCGAAAAAAACACCCTCGGCAATGATACACCAGAATATTTAGAAAATAGACTTATTGAAATAGCCGAGGAAATAAAAGCAAGCAATACCGAATATGATTCATTAATGACGTTACCACCTTCACGCAAGACAGAAGATCGCATAATAAAACTCAAACATCTTTCAACTGATCTCAGTACAGAGCAAAACAATATACACGACAAATTAGTCAGCTACAAAACAACAGAAAACAAATTGCAAGAATACAAACAACACACAATAGAAAATTTAGGCAAAAGTATTGATTCAACTATGCAATATTTATCAATTGCAAGAGAAATCAAAGACTTGCCAGAAGTAGACAACTATCGGATTCAAAATAATTTACACAGATATTTTGAAGAAATCAAAGAATATCAAACTATAATTGCCGAACTACAAGCAGATGGCTAAAAAGATAGAAATAAACATAGAAAGCTATGGCCTGTATAGCCCTCATACTGGCAAAAAAGAAATACCATCCATTATTAAATTTACAGATACAATACCAGTTGGTTTGGATATAGAATTTGGCTATGTATTACGCATAAAAAAGGCAAAAGGTAAAAAAATAACTTTTAAAATAGAGCATCCTCCATTTAAAAATGAAAATGGTGATAAAGCAAAACCATTTACAGGAGAATTATATGTTAGAAGTAATGATTTTAGATTTTTTTTAGGCGATACGTTTTGGAATCCCTTACAAGATAAAATTGGTAACTGGACCTTAACAACTTGGTTAGACAATAAAGAAGTTGCCAAAAAGACATTAATTATGGTTTAATATATTTTTAAAATTTTTGGATTAAAAATGTCTGTAGAATATATAACCACCCTTGGTTCACCTAAACAATTACCAAATTTGCTAAATGGCGAGTATTTATTGGAATATAACCAAGCCAGAATCCCAATGCTAGGGCGATCAAATGTTGGTAAATCATCACTCATTAATGCTCTTGTACATGCAAATGTTGCACAAAGCTCAAAAAAAGCTGGCTGCACTCGTAAAATTGTGTTTTATAATTGGAAAGATATAAAACATATTATAACCGATTTACCTGGCTATGGTTTTGCACATGGCCCACGAGAAGAAACAATTGAATTATTTGATTTAATTCAAGCATACTTAGTTAGCGATCAAAACATAAGTACAACTGTTTTAGTTTTAGATGCCAGACATGGACCAACCGACTTAGACTTAGAAACCCTTGAGTTTTTACAAGGAGAAGGTATTAATTATACTTTAGTTTTTAGTAAAAAAGACGCTTTAAAAAATCAAAAAATGCGTTCCAAACGTGAAAAGGAAATCTCCAAAGCCTTAAAACCTTATGATATAAACATAAAAGATACTTTTTGGGTCTCAGCTCATACAGGAGAAGGGTTAGGCTTATTAACAGATTACTTGCGTGGCACACAAGAAACTCGCCAACGCCAAACAGGTGATGGCTTTGCTTTTTTAAATGCCTAAAAAAACATTAAGGTTGGCGCATTATTATGCCGATATAATAATTGGTTAGGGTGTCCCATGACATTCTCCACTTCCCATCGGGGACGTCTTTTGACGTTCCCCATTATTTCCTTTTTATTTTTATTGTTTATTTTTACATATCATACAATACTGCTAATATTTTAAATTGAAATTTTATTAAAATTGCATATTGTATTGAACCATTTGTAATTATTATAGGAGATACCCATGGCTTTATGCCCTTGCGGAAGTAAAACAGAATACAGCTCATGTTGCGAACCATATATTGAAGGCGCAAAAGCCGTTCCTACTGCTGAAAGATTGATGCGATCTAGATACACAGCATTCACTTTGTCAAAAGTTAAATATATTGTTGACTCTTGTCATCCAGACACAAGAGACTCTATAGACCAATCCAATATACGAGAATGGGCAAATAAATCAGAGTGGCATGGTTTTGATTTAATCAATGTAAAAGATGGCAAAGAAAATGACGAACAAGGCATTGTTGAATTTATAGCTAAATATGACAATTCTGGAGAACATCATATACACCATGAAATCAGCGAATTTAAAAAACACGATGGTATTTGGTATTTTTACGACGGAGAACTCGTTGCAGACGTCAAACCAATTATAAACGAACAACCCAAGCAAGGCCGTAATGACCCTTGTAATTGTGGTAGCGGTAAAAAATTTAAAAAATGTTGCGGTAAGTAATTATCGCTGTTTTTGTTTGCCTGATAATATACTGGCGGGATCTTCTTCTAGCATTTCTAAAAGAAGTTTGGCAGCCCTTAAAGTCTTCTTTAGCTCTAAACCGCCAGTATTAACTTCTTTAGATACATTTGCACTTGTTTTTTTAACTTCTATCATTGCAGTATTAAAAGACTTTAATGAATTTAACAAATCTTTATTTTTAGACAAATCTTTAATAGCCACCAATGCACCACGCAAATCTTTTTCAATCCCAATAAAATCTATAGCTTCAATTTTACGCATTACTGCCTGCATACTGCCAACTGTGCCAGCCAATGAAGATCTCGAAGATGGAATATACCCATCTGCTTTTGATGTTATATTATCATTTAGTATGCTATTATCTGCATAATATAGTTCTACATATTTCATCCCTGTAATACCTGCATAATCAACCTTGCAACGCAGTCCCTGTGCTACATTGTTAGCCAATCGCTTGTAAATTTCTTGGTTATTTTGATTATTTGCTAAAAATTTATAGCTGACAGAATCAAAATGTAAATTTCTCATAATCAAGTTTGGCTGTATCGACATCTCAATTTGAATACGATTTTTCTTGATGATTGAAATCCTTTCAACCTTACCTATTCCAACACCTTGATACTTAACTGGTGAACCAATCTCCAAACCTTGTACTGATTCGGATGTATAAGTATATATAGAAAATTTATTTTCAAAATAATCACGTAACCCAACTAAAAATAAAAGCACTATAAAAATACCTATACCTACACTAATAAATAAGCCTATTTTAAAATTGTTTGTTTCATTCATTATTATTTCCTTGTCGGGTCTCTATGCATAAATTGATTGACCCATTTATTAGGTGGGTTTCGTTTTAAATCATGTGGGTTTCCTTGTGCTATTATAGATTTGCTATCTTTATCTAACATAAAAACTGTATCTGCTATTGCAAATATAGAATCTAACTCATGAGAGACTATCACAAATGTTGCCCCTGTTTCTCTTTGTAAATTTTTTAGCAAATTATCCAAACCGGCAGAACTAATAGGATCTAATCCTGCTTGTGGTTCATCAAAAAATAATAATTTAGGGTTTAATGCCATAGCTCTTGCTAAGCCAGCTCGTTTTTTCATACCACCACTTATATCTGATGGATAATAGTCGGCAAATTCTTCTAAATCTACTAAAGATAATTTCTCAATAGCCCGTTCGCGTCTTTGAATAGCATTTAACGTACTACATTCTTCTAAAACTAAGTTAATGTTTTCTGCCAAAGTCATCGAACCAAACAAAGCACCGCTTTGATATAGTACACCAAAACTTTGCATCAACTTGCGTTTTGCATTTATATTATTATTCACTATGCTTTGATTAAAAATTTTAATTTCACCACACATAGGGGGATACAATCCTATAAGGTGTTTTAATAAAGTAGTTTTACCACATCCAGAACCACCCATTAAAAAGGTAATCTCGTTTTGTTTTATTTCAAAGTTTAAATCTTGCAATATTATATTATTGCCATATCCAATAGTTAAATTTTTTACTTCTATTACAGACACTAAGCACCACCTATACTAAATAAAGTAGTCATAATAGCATCTGATATTACAATCCAAAAAATACCCGTTACAACCGATGAGGTTGTAGCTCTACCCACACCATGAGCATCATTACCGCTTTGGACACCGCGCAAACAGCCAATTACTGTGATTAAAATTGCAAATATAACTGATTTTATCAAACCCTCCATTAAATATGCAGGTGTTAAAACTTCTAATGACCGATTTATATAGGTAACAGTTGGTATGCCCAACTGAAAACGACCTATCAATAAGCCACCTAAAATGCCAAATAAATTTCCAAATATTGTTAAAATAGGCACAGCACCCATCATGGCAATTAAACGAGGTATAAACAAAAAACGATTTGGTTCAATACCCATCGTAACCATAGCGTCTATTTCTTCATTGACACGCATTGTACCTATTTCTGCAGCAAACGATGAACCTGCACGTCCTGTAGAAATAATAGCTACCATTAAAGGACCTAGTTCTTTAACAATTGATAGCCCAACTAAATCGGCAACATATATATCAGTCCCAAACTGTTTTAATTGTAAAGCTGCTTGAAACCCTAAAATAACTCCCATTAGCAAACAAATCATCACCACAATAGGAAGCGACTCATAACCAGTTTGCTGAAAGTAATAAAGACATTGATGGTATCTAATTCGTTTAGGGTTACGCACTGCATTAAATAATGCCAATCCAAACTCACCCAAAACCGATATGGTTTTATAGGTGTTTTGCTTTAAATCACATCCCCAAACACCTATATCTGCTATTGCTTTTTTAAAATTTCTCACAATTTATTTTGGTATTAATTTGTTTAGAAACTTGCTGTATAAGCTCTGTAAACGCATTGATAATTCCTTGTTGAGATGTATTTACAACTGAAACACTTTGCTTTAAGACCTGCTGTGATGCTGATGTATCTAATAAATATACAGCAACAACTTTTTGTGCTTGAACATCATATTCCCAATTATATATCTTTAAGCTTATTGTATCGGCACTACATTTAATCGACATTGACAAATAATCCGTCATTAAATCATCTAAAGCAAAAGACCAACGCATATATTCCATATATTTGATTTGATTTTTATTAACTCTAAATACTAACTTGCTAGGATGCACTCCATGCAATGTAACTTTAATATTTTTATTAATATTCTTTAAAGCGTGCGATGAAATCAAACCAAAATCATAACGATTAATTGATGTATATGCTGGTTTAGGTAATAAACTACAAGCATTTAAAAATATAGAAATAAGCAAAGCAAAAACTAATAAATAAAACTTTTTCATAGAATTTAAGTATACTCACACCAATAAATAAACACAATTATATATTTGACTAAATATACAATAAAAACTTTATATTAGATATTATTACCTAATTTGCATAATATCTAAAAATTGCCATAATACTACCCAATCACAACTTATACTAGATAAAATCTAGCATGGGACATGCTAAAAGGGGAGATGACTTGTTGTCAAAAATAAATAAAATATTAGCTAATATAAAAAAGATGGCACATATGATAAGATTATTACTTCATAGTTTTTGTATTAAAATTTATAAATATTTTCGTTCATGGGTTGACTTTTGTTTAGGTGCTGTATATTCTGTCCGTTTTATATTTGAATGGAGCTGATTATGAAAAAAAGAGAAAAACCATTATCGCCACGAAAAATTGCAGAATATTGTCAAGTAAATTTTAAAACAGTATTGCGTTGGATTAGTGACGGTCAATTAAAAGCACACCAGTTGCCAGGCGGTTCTAATCGTGTAATTCGTAAGGATTTAATTAACTTCTTAACCGAATTTAAAATGCCAGTTCCAGACGACTTGGTAAATAGCCTATGCAAAATAATGATTATTGATGATGAACCTAATGTTGCAGAAGTAATGCGCGATGCATTAATGGAAGCTGGATACGACTATGAAATATGCACCGACAGCTTTGAAGCAGGTATGCGCATTGTAACAGCACACCCTAGACTAATTTTATTAGACTTAAATATGCCTAATGTGGACGGGTATGAGATTGTTAAAAAAGTAAAAGAAACATCCGAAACAGATGATATTAAAATTTTAGTAGTTTCTGGCCATATTACCGATGAAGGACGCAAACGCTTAGAAGATAGTGGGGTAGATGGTATGTTAGACAAACCATTTGACACTGAAACTCTAATTTCGGCAATTGAACGAACACTGGATGAATAAAGATGTTTTACAATTTCCTGCCGAGTTTAATACTCGGCAGGAAATCTGCACAGTTGTCAAAGAAACAATAGCCTCACGAGGCATTCAAAATCCAGTTACACAAAACGACATTATTGATTATGCATTAGAAATCATAAAACGTAAAAGTTGGCAAGTTAACTGGCAGGCTTATATTGGCCTGCAAATTTCAAACGAATTATGGAGAGACACAGTTTTAGGTATAAAAACCTCCAAGCGACTTTTATTATTACCAACTGACACACACAACACAAATTGTACAAGTATTTTAGAACTTGCCTGTAGCAACAACATTACCACCATAAACATAGATGACAAAAATGCCGTATCAAAAGCTATTTGTAGCACAAAGTATCAGGCTATTATAGCCATAGGAGACTTTGAAATATTACACAAAGGCTGGCAAAAAATATCTGCTCTTGGAATACCTGTTATAGCCTTTGTTTTACATAATAATAAACTTGAGGATATTAGTTGGGTAGAAGATTTTTTGCATATCAAAAATATAAGCACCAATAATCACTTTGATTTTAATACTGCAAGACATAAAGTAAATACTTGGTTTAGCAAAGAAAACTTAGATATATTATTTAATAGCAACTTTACAGAAACAGAAAACCTTGGCATATCTTGGGTCGCTACTGCTGGCAAACGATGGCGTCCATTATTGGCATATTATGTGTATACTATTTTAAGTAAAGACAAAACATCTCCCGATTCTATAAAAAAAGTAGCATTAGCAGTTGAATGTTTTCACAAAGCATCATTAATACACGATGACATAGAAGATAATGATGACGAAAGATACGGTCAAGACACTATGCATACTAGCTATGGTGTACCAATAGCTTTAAACGTTGGAGATTATCTAATTGGAGAAGGCTATCGTATGCTGGCTAACTCCACTTTTGATAATGCAAAAATACAACGTATGGTTAAAGTATCTGCAGATGGCCATAGAGATTTAAGTTTAGGGCAGGGTGAAGAATTATCTTGGATGCGCACACCCACAACAATTAATTTAAAAAAAGTAATAAATATTTTTAAACTTAAAACCTCACCGGCATTTGAAGTAGCACTATGCTTAGGGGCTATTGCTGGTGGCGCTGATGATAGTCAATGTAAAATATTAAAAAAGTTTAGTAATGCTTTAGGTATTGCTTTTCAAATAAGAGATGACATGCTTGACTTTTTTGGCGATGATGGTGGTGCTGATATTGCTGCTATGCGACCTTCTGCTTTGTTAGCTATGGTACGTCAAGAATGTGATAAAAACATATCAACCATTATTGACAATGCTTGGCAAAGTAAAACATTAAGCCAAACACAGCAAGTTATAATTCAAAACGAAGCAAAAAGATTAAATTTACAGCCAAAAGCTATTAAATTATTAAATGACTATAAAACCCAAGCCATTAACCATCTCAATAATCTCAAAAATAAAGAATTACAAAATTTATTAAGTCTAGTAATATCCAAAATTGTCTAAGTTTGTTTTAGTTGACGATTTATCAAACTATGGTATTATGAAAATTTATTGTATGACCACTATACTGGGTATCTACCACTTTTCCCTAGGAGAAATAGGTGTATTATAAACAAAAAACAAAAAACATATGTAAAAAATTATTTTCATTGTTATTGACCACCATATTTTTAATAAATTGTGCCAATGCCTTGGAAATACAATTACCTCGCAATGGTACTATTCAAGTACCAACAGGATCTAACATACTGCTTGCCGTTGGCGGTGTAACAGGCAACTTGACTTGGGAAATAACTGGAACTAGTGATACTCAATTTGTCGATCTTTTAGGTGATTTTAATGCAGGCGAAATCACATTAGGTGGAAAACTGTTAAAAGCAGCTAACCCATCTTATGTATTTGTAAAATATTTAGGTGGTATTGTAACTATAACTTGTACTGATGACACTGATACCAAAACCTTTAAACTTTCTCCACAAGCAACTGTCGTAACCGAAAACATAATCTTAACATCTGTATCTTACGCAGATAGTTCTGCTGAAGCTTTAGCTGCTTTACTACGCTCTGTTGGTGTACATTCTACAATCAAAACAACAGCAAGTATTTATGCCAGATACCCTGATGAGACACATCCAAATATAAATCCAGAGCATCTATTAGATAGTAATTTAATTGGTTATAATAGTTTTGAATCAAGAGACACAAAACCTACTATTTTAGCTGATGTACCAGATAAAATTAACTTTGTTTTTCCGGACGATGATGATAACGCAATAGAAAAATGGCATTTAGAAAATGTAGAAAATATCCATACTTATTTGGCTGGCATAAAAGATGAAACTCATTTTTTAACAATATTTGGCAATATGACTGATGTTCCGCCTAGTTGGTTGGTAGAAGAAAAAGAAAATTCAAGCGAAGCTACTCTACAAGGCAACTCAAACACTGTTGTTGCAACCGATTATTTTTATGGCATACCTGGCTTAGGTCTAAACCTAAGCGATCCTGCCACTGCAAAAGTAACTCTTAAAGTTGGGCGTATGAGTGTAAGAGATTTAAATACCGAAGCCTTTCTTAATAACGATATACAAAAGGGTGACAACAGTACAACAACACCTAAAACCCCTGAAGACACCCAAGGAGGATCCCAAAATTATGTGTATAGTGATGGTGTAATAGAAGGGGGTACTGTTTCAACAGGCAGTCACGCTGACGTTGGACCAAACCCTGGCAGTTCAGATCAATATGCTGGTTATTTATTTTTAGCACCAAATGGGCTAACTTATCCTATTATTGGGTCATTAGATGTAGATGATGTAGATGATGAAGATAATAAAGATAGTCACTCAGAATTTTTTATTCCTGGAAGTAAATTATTGGATTTAAAATTATCATCAATTGCCGGCAAAGGTGGCGCGTATTCCGTTAATGGAGGTCTTGGCACGGCAACTGCAATGGTTCCTGGGGAACTTGCAGGAATGGCTGTTAGAGTTGTAGATAGTGATGGTAATAATGACTCTAAATGGTTCTATACTATTAAAGATAATGGTTACAATTCTATTATAGTTGAAGATGACACTAATTATAACGAAGCTGTTACGCCA
>Ga0256837_1000436_pt1 | contig 35281 bp, 27 predicted proteins | sample 4562384metaG_FD_185976 | JGI IMG/M metagenome (GOLD analysis project Ga0256837, IMG submission 185976) | Hydrothermal vent microbial communities from Guaymas Basin, Mexico - 4561-384 | ecosystem: Environmental > Aquatic > Marine > Hydrothermal vents | place: Mexico: Guaymas Basin | collected... | reverse complement strand
TCGCTGATAATACTGCACCTTTCAGGTGTGGAAACGTAGGTCGCCGCCTAGCTCCGGTTATTCTCTTCTTCTTAAATCAAACTTTTTTAACTTATCTCTTTTTTTTCAATCTTGTTTGTTTTATTCTGATTTTGATTGTCACCACTTTTTTACATTGTATACTTTTTCAAGAATTTTCAAACATAACAATACTATAAGCACTTTTTAGATAAAATCGAGCAAAAAAGTATTGGAATATTTTTATGATTGATTTTAAAGCATTAGCAGATAAATATAAAACACCTTTATATGTATATGATTTTGACTATATGAGTGCTCAATATAATGAGCTTAAAGAGGCTTTTCGTGCAAGAAAATCAATTGTTGCTTATGCAATTAAGGCTAATTCTAATTTAAGTGTTGTAAAGCATTTTGCAAAGCTTGGGGCAGGAGCAGATTGTGTAAGTATTGGTGAAGTTCGTCGTGCGTTACTTGCTGGTATCCCTCCATATAAAATTATTTTTTCAGGTGTAGGGAAGCGTGATGATGAAATAGCAGAAGCAATACAGAGTGATATTTTATATATTAACGTAGAAAGTGAAGCAGAACTTGGTAGGGTAGAACTTATTGCAAAAGAGTTAGGTAAAACTTCACGTATTAGTGTGAGAGTTAATCCAAATATTGATCCAAAAACACATCCTTATATCTCTACAGGCTTACATGATAATAAATTTGGTGTAGATTTAGATACTGCAAAACGTATGTATATTAAAGCAAAAAATTCTGAAAGTTTAGATCCTGTTGGAATCCATTTTCATATAGGCTCTCAACTTACAGAGTTGCAACCAATTTATGAAGCAGCAGAAATTGTAGCTGATTTAGTACGTTCGTTAGAGGCTATAGATATTGAATTGAAATTTTTTGATATTGGTGGCGGTTTAGGAATTACATATAAAGATGAAGAAACAATTAAACCTTATGATTATGCACAAGCTATTTTAGGAACATTAAAAGGTTTAGATTTAACTGTTTTATGTGAGCCTGGTCGTTTTTTAACTGCAAATGCAGGATATTTCTTAACAAAAGTACTTTATGAAAAACAAAATGGTGAGAAAAAATTTGTAGTAGTAGATGGTGCTATGAATGATTTACTTCGCCCATCACTTTATAAAGCATACCATAAAATTGAGGCTTTAACTAATTCTAATGAAGAAGAAAGAGAAGTAGATATTGTTGGTCCTGTATGTGAAAGTGGTGATTTTTTTGCAAAAGACTATCCTTTACCTCCATTAGAACATAATGATTTATTAGTAATTCATAGTGCTGGTGCTTATGGCTTTACAATGGCAAGCAACTATAATACGCGTGGACGTAGTGCAGAAGTTGCAGTTGAAAACAATAAAGATAGATTAATTCGTAAACGTGAAGAATTTGAGGATTTAATAGCACTTGAAAAAGAGTTTTTAGAGGACTAAAAATTAATGTATTTTATAGATGTGCAAGGAACACTTATTAGTGATACGGATAAATCACCAATTAATGGAAGTAGGGAGTTTATTGATTATTTAAATAATCAAAAAATCCCCTACATGATTGTAACTAATAATACAAAAAAAGCTTCAAAAGAGTTCTATACTTATTTGCAAGATATAGGATTTGATTTTTCATTTGAACATTATTTAGATCCATTAATGCTTTTAGAGAGTAAAGTAGATAAAGAAGGAGTAGCTGCTTATGGAGCAGAACTTTTTTTAGATACTCTGCAAAATATGGGTTACAAGTTTGATTTTGAAAATCCAAAAACAGTTCTTGTAGCTATTAAAGAGGACTTTAATGCTGAAGAATATGCTCAAATGATAGATTTCATTTTAGCAGGTGCAAAACTTGTTGGAATGCATGAAACAAGTATTTACGCAAAAAACAATAAACGCTATCCAGGTGTGGGTGCAATTTTAAAACTTTTAGAGTTTGCTACTTCCTCTAAGTATGATGTTGTTGGTAAACCTAGCATAGCCTTTTATAATGAAGCACTTAGACGAATACAGCAACAAGATAGTGAGATAACCTTTAATGATATTATAATGATTAGTGATGATGTAAAAGGTGATTTAGGTGGAGCTAAAGAGATGGGTATGCAAACTTATTTTGTAACAAGTGGAAAATATAAAACTGCACAAGAGATAGTTCCTTTGTTAGAAGAGAGTAAAAAACCTGATGCTATCTATAAAGATATGCAAGAGATATTGGAGAGATTATGAAAACACTACAAGACTGTCGCATAGCAATAGATAGTATAGATGATGAGATATTAACACTTTTAAATAAGCGTATGGAAGTTGTTCATCGTGTAGGTGAAATTAAAAATAATGATGGTAGCCCAATCTATAGACCTGAGCGTGAGAAAGCTATTATTGATAGACTAACAGAACTTTCAAAAAAAAGTGGTGGTTCACTCAATCGTAGTGCAATTGAGGCTATTTTCTTAGAAGTATTTGCAGTTGCTCGTAATTTAGAAAGACCAGAAAGGGTGGCGTATCTTGGACCTGAGGGTAGTTTTACTCATCAAGCAGCAGAGAGTCGTTTTGGTGCTATGAGTGAGTATCTTTCCCTTGTATCTATTGCTTCAGTTTTTCACTCACTTGAATCAAAACAAGCAAAATTTGCAGTAGTACCAATTGAGAATTCAAGAGATGGAATAGTTGGAGAAACACTCGATTTATTAGCAAAAAGTGATGTAAAAATTGTAGCAGAACTCTATATGCCAATTCAGATGTCTTTTGCAACAAAAGAATCTTCTTTAAAAGATATTAAAAAGATATATTCTAAAGATAAAGGTTTTGGGCAATGTAGAGAATTCTTAAGTGAATATTCTTTGACAGATGTTGAGCATATACCTGTAGAATCAACTGCAAAAGCGGCTATTTTAGCTTCACAAGAACTAAATTCTGCTGCTATTTGTTCCCATATTGCAGCAAAGCTTTACAACCTTCCTGTTATGTTTGATAATGTAGAAGATGCAGAGGATAATACAACACGTTTTGTAGTGTTAAGTGATTTTAAAAATACTCAAAGTGGACATGATAAAACATCTTTACTTGTACGTTTAAAAGATGCACAAAAACCTGGTTCATTAGTACATTTTTTACAAGATTTTGATAATGCTAAGATTAATCTTTCAAAAATTGAATCACGTCCATCTCGTGATAAAAATGGATTTGGATATTGGTTTTATATAGATTTATATGGCCATATTGATGATGAGAATCTTCAAGAGGTTATTGCAAAACATACAGATGAAGTAACGTGGCTTGGAAGTTATGTAAGGGGAGAAAATTGAAATTTAATAAACATTTAGAATCTATAAAAACTTATGAGGCGGGAAAGCCAATAGAGCTTGTTGTTCGTGAATTTGGGATTGAGCCAAAAGATATTGTTAAACTTGCATCAAATGAAAACCCTTATGGTGTTTCACCAAAGGTTCAAGAAGCTGTTAAAGATATAGTTGCAAATATGGCACTTTACCCTGATGATTCAATGATAAAACTCAAAAGTGGACTTGCAAAAAGATTTTTGGTTCAAGAAGAAAATATTATTATTGGTAGCGGGAGTGATCAGGTTATTGAATTTATTATTCACGCAAAAGCGAATGAGCAAACAAAAATTTTAACAAATAGTGTTACATTTGCAATGTATGATATTTATGCAAAACATGTTGGTGCTAAAGTTATTAAAACAGCTTCACGTGAACATGATTTAGAAGAGTTTTATGAGCTTTATACACAAGAGAAACCTTCAATTATTTTTCTATGTACACCAAATAATCCAACTGGTGATGCTATTGATGCTCAAAGTTTAATTGAATTTGTAGAAAAAATAGATAATGATACATTAGTTGTTGTTGATGGTGCATATATGGAATATGCAAAAGTAAAAGATAAAACAAAAGCATTAGAGCCAAAAGGGCTTGTTAAACAATTTGATAATGTGATCTATTTAGGAACATTTTCAAAAGCTTATGGTCTTGGTGGTATGCGTGTTGGATATGGAATTGCACAAAAAAATATTATTGAGGAACTTTATAAGCTTCGTCCACCATTTAATATTACAACTCTCTCTTTAGAAGCTGCAAGTGTTGCTCTGGAAGATGAGGAATTTGTACAAGAGAGTATTAAGAAGAATTTTGAAGAGATGGTTCGTTATGAAGAGTTTGCAAAAGAGTATAACTTAGAAACAATTTCTAGTTATACTAATTTTATTACTCTTTTATTTTCAAAACATAATTCATCAGAAATAGCAGATGCATTGCTTAAAAAAGGGATGATTGTTAGAGACTTAGCTGGATATAATTTAAATGCTATTCGTATAACAGTTGGTACACCAAAACAAAATAGTCGTTTTTTTGAACTTATAAAACCTCTTCTTTCGTAGTTGGATATAGATGGATTTTAAGGTACTTTTTACTCAGTTAGTTACACTTTATGATAAGCTGACTAAACAGCAAAAGATGATTATTGCTTTTGCTATTGTTGGAATTATCGCTTTTTTAGTGTTTTTAATTGTCTATACATCTAAATCTGGTGTAAATAATCGTTATGAAGCTCTTTTTAACTCCTTAACACCAGAAGATGCTGCAAAAGTTATAGATCAGTTAGAAAAGGATGAAATTCCTTATGAGATAGCTGGGGATAATATTATTAAAGTACCTAAAAATGTTGTATATAAAGAGCGTATAACTATTGCTTCTATGGGGATTCCAAAAAACAGAGGTGTTGGTTTTGAACTTTTTGATACACAAGAATTTGGGGCTACTAGTTTTGATCAACAGATTAAGCATTTAAGAGCTTTAGAGGGAGAATTAGCTAGAACAATTAGTGGATTAGCTCCAATAGAAAGTGCAACTGTAGCCTTAGCTTTGCCAAAAGAGACTCTTTTTGTTGCAAAGCAGTCTTTACCAACTGCATCTGTAATGGTCACATTGGTGGAGGGTAGAAGATTAAGTCTGAAACAAATTAAGGGTATTAAAAATTTAGTTGCAGCATCTGTTCCAAATTTGAAAGTGGAAAATGTTACCCTTGTAAATAGTGATGGTGAAACACTTGGTGATAGTGATGAGATGATGCAAATGGGTGAACTCTCTGTTGTGCAACAAAAATATAAATCTCTTGAAGAGAGAAAGCGTCAAAAGAAAATTATTGAAGTTGTAGCACCTTTTGTGGGGGGTGAAAAAAAAGTTGTTGCTCAAGTTACAATAGAGTATGATTTTTCTCAACAAGAATCAACTTCTGAAAAATATGATCCAGAAAGTGTTGTAAGAAGTGAACAAGTTAATGAAGAGAAAAAAGAGGGATTAGCACCAAAGCAAGTTGGTGGTGTTCCTGGAACTGTGAGTAATATTGGTCCCGTAAAAGAATTAGGTTCAAAACAAGCAAAGCAAAAATATGAAAAAAGTTCCACGACAACAAATTATGAAATTGGAAAAACAATTTCTAAAACAAAAAGTCAATTTGCACGTATTAAACGTATCTCTGCAGCTGTATTAGTTGATGGAAAGTATGAATACAAAAAAGATAAAGATGGGAAAAAAACAGATGAATTGGAGTATCAACCTCTTTCTCAGTCTGAATTACAAGCCTTAAAATCTTTAGTTCGAGAGTCTATTGGTATAGATGAAAAGCGTGGAGATAAAATTTCTGTAGAAAATTTACAGTTTAAACATGATGCTAAAGATCCAACAATGGATGGTGTTGCAAAAGTTGTAGCTTTTAGTAATGCTTATCTTGCACCATTTTCAGAAGTTTTTAAATATATTTTTGTTTTGATACTTTTATTTGTTTTATACAAAAAAGTGATTATTCCATTTTCAGAACGTATGTTAGAAATATCTAAAGAGGATGATGACTTTGAAAAACCAATCCTTGATTTAGACGAAGAAGAGGATGATGACTTGGTAGAGCGTGCACAAGCTATGCGTAAAAAAGTGGAAGATCAATTAGGTGTTAACAATAATTTTAATGAGAGTGAATTAAAATATGAAGTTTTACTTGAAAAAGTTAGAACAATGACAGAAGAGAAGCCTGAGGAGGTTGCTTCTTTACTTCAAGCATTATTAGCAGAAGAAGCAGAAGGTTCTAATGGATTGGGAAAGGATAAATAGTTAATGGATAATTTAACACCAACACAACAGGCTACTTTAGATGAAATGGGTTTGGCAGAACGCATTGCTATTTTACTTTTACAGTTAGGTGAGGATACTACTGCACAAATTTTTGCCAATATGAATATTGAAGCAATTACAGAGGTTTCAAAATATATTGCTAGTGGTAGAACAGTAGATAAAGCTATAGCTACGGCTATTTTAGAAGAATTTTATGCTATTTTTCAATCTGGCCAATATATTACGAGTGGTGGTATGGAATATGCACGTGAACTTCTTTATAGAACATTGGGACAAGAAGAAGCTAAAAAAGTTTTAGATAAACTTTCTCGCAGTATGCAAAATACACAAAACTTTGCATATCTTTCTAAGATTAAGCCTCAACAATTGGCTGATTTTATTATGCATGAACATCCACAAACTATTGCACTTATTTTAGCTCATATGGAAGCTTCTGAAGCAGCAGATACTTTACAATACTTCTCTGATGAACTTAGAAGTGAAGTTGCTATGCGTATGGCAAAACTAGGAGATATCTCTCCTAGTGTTATTAAAAGAGTTTCTGCAGTTCTTGAGTCAAAACTTGAATCTCTTGCTTCTTATAAAGTTGAAGTTGGTGGAGCACGTGCTGTTGCAGATATATTTAATCGTCTTGGTTCGAAAAGTTCTAAAACAACTCTTGCTAATATTGAACAAGTAGATGAAGAGTTAGCAACAACTATTAAAGAGATGATGTTTACGTTTGAGGATATTACAACGCTTGATAAAAATGCGATTATTGAAATTTTAAAAGCTGTTGATAAAGCAGATTTAATGTTAGCATTAAAATCTTCACCAGAAGAGTTAAAAGAGAAATTCTTCTCTGCTATGAGTGAACGTGCGCGTGAAGCATTTGAAGAGGAGATGCAGTTCCTTGGTGCTGTTAAAGTTAAAGATGTTGAAGTTGCACAAAGAAAAATTGTTGAAGTTGTTAACAGTTTAGCTGAAGCAGGAACTATTCAGATGGGTTCAACTGAGGAGATGATTGAATAATGGAATATAGTCTATGGCGGTTATAATTTCAAATGATGTGACATTGGAACACAATGTTGACCAGTACCATTTTAAGGTTTTATCTACAGATGATGAATCACATAATAATTCTAAAACAAATGGGAAGAAAGAGAATTCAATACAAGATGTTCAAATAAAGCAAAGAACTATTGATGCAAGTGATTTACCTTCTGATACTAAGGATTCTTTAATTGAGTCTCTTATAAAAAAAACAGAAGAGATGTCAGCAAATTTTATGAAATTACAATCAAAAATAGAAGCTAGAGATGCTGAATATTCTATGGAGTTACAAAATGCTAAAGATTTAGCATTTAAAGAAGGCTATGAAAAAGGTATATCTGAGTGTAAAAATTCTCTAGAAAATCAATTTCATAATTCTATTGAGCAATTTTCTCATTCCATTGCTAAAATGGATCAGCAAGCAAAAGTGTTTTCTACTTCTTTAGAAAGAATAGAAAATGAATTAGTAGTTGCAGCATTAGATATTGTAAAAGAGGTTATAAATATTGAAGTTTCTAGCAATGCAAAGGAGATTACTTTGTCTTTAGCTAGAGAACTTATTTCTGAATTACAAGAAGCTACAAAAATTGTTTTACATGTAAATCCAAAAGATTACAATTATCTTACCCAAAAGTTAGCAGATTTAGAAAAAGTTGAGTTACAAGCAGATACTGCTGTTTTAGAAGGTGGAGTAATTGCTATGAGTGATTCTGGAAATATAGATGCTCAAATTTCAAAAAGATTTGAAAAAGTAAAAAAAGTTGTATTAAGTGAGTAAAAAATGGATATAAAAAATAGATCAATTCGAGAGTTAGAACAACTTTGTCAAGAGATTCGTGGTAGAATTTTGAAAGTTGTTAGTAAAAATGGAGGGCATTTAAGTTCTACTCTTGGTGCTACTGAGATTATTGTAGCAATGCATAAAGTATTTGATTCTAAAAAAGATCCGTTTATATTTGATGTTAGTCATCAATCATATGCACATAAACTATTAACAGATAGATGGGAAGAGTTTGATACTTTAAGAACATTTGGTGGAATAAGTGGCTATACAAAACCAACAGAGAGTGAGGATGATTATTTTGTAGCTGGGCATAGTTCGACATCAATTTCACTTGGTGTTGGTGCAGCAAAGGCAATAGCATTAAAAAATGAACAAGATGAACGTATTCCTGTTGTATTGATCGGTGATGGCTCTATGACTGCTGGGATGGTTTATGAGGCTTTGAATGAATTAGGAGATAGAAAATATCCTATGGTTATCATTTTAAATGATAACGAGATGAGTATTGCAAAACCAATAGGGGCTTTAAGTAGAATGCTTAGTTCTGCAATGGCTGGTAAGTTTTATCAAAAATTTAAAAAACACACTGAAAGTTTTGTAAATAACTTCGGAGAGGGAGCTAATTATCTTGCTAAAAGAGTAGAAGAGGGCTTAAAGCTGATTACTCCTGGGATTATGTTTGAAGAGATGGGTATTGACTATATTGGACCTATTGATGGACATAATTTAGAATCTTTAATTGAGATTTTTCAAAAAGCAAAAGATTTAAAACGCCCTGTAATTATTCATGCTCAGACTCTTAAAGGGAAAGGGTATGAAATTGCAGAAGGGAAAGAGGAAAAATGGCATGGTGTTGGACCATTTGATATTAAAGATGGAACTTCTTTAAAAAAATCTTCTTCAAAAAGTGCAACGCAAATTTATACAGAAGCTTTAATGAAACTTGCTGATGAAAATAAGAAAATTGTAGGATTAACTGCTGCTATGCCAAGTGGAACAGGGCTTAGTCCACTTTTAGAGAAATATCCTGATAGATTTTGGGATGTTGCTATTGCAGAACAGCATGCTGTAACTTCAGCTGGAGCATTAGCAAAAGAGGGATTTAAGCCATTTTGTACAATATATTCTACATTTTTACAACGTGGATTTGATCAAGTTATACATGATGTTTGTTTACTTAATTTACCTGTTGTTTTTGCACTTGATCGTGCTGGAATTGTTGGAGAAGATGGTGAAACACATCAGGGTGCTTTTGATATTTCATTTTTACGTTTAATTCCAAATATGGTTTTATTTGCACCACGCGATGAAAAAAGTTTTCATCAAGCACTTGAATTTTCTGTTGCATTAAACCATCCATGTTCTATCCGTTATCCACGTGGTGCATTTATAGATACAATATCTCTTCCAGAGTCAAATGAATTTGAACTAGCTAAAGCACAAATGTTAGTAGAATCTTCGAGTAATATTCTTTTTATTGGATATGGTAATGGAGTAGGGCGTGCAGCTAAAACAATGGAATATTTAGAAGATGAGGTAGCACTTTTAGATCTTCGTTTTGTGAAACCTTTAGATGAAAAACTTTTAAAAGGGTTGGCTAAAAAACATAAAAAATGGTTTATATTTTCTGATAGTGCAAAAATGGGTGGTGTAGGTAGTGCATTGTTAGAGTTTTTAGCAAAAGAAAAAATAAATGATATTGAGTTAGTGAGTTTTGAGTATGAAGATAAGTTTATTACTCATGGAAATACGACATCAGTAGAAGAATCTTTAGGTTTACTACCAAAACAATTAGCTCATGTTGTTAAATCATTAATATAAAAAATAATTATATCTAAACCTGTATATTTTATATACAAAATTGAAAAGGAAGCTTCTTCTTTTTTCCTTTATACTTCCAGCAAGATAAAAAAAGGAGATTTTCTTATGAAAAAAAGTGCTTTAGCAATGTTTTGAGCATTACTCTCCTGCTCTGCTTTTAGCAGAAGATAAATTAGATACTGGTGATACTGCTTGGATGATGGTTTCAGCAGCAATTGTTTTACTTATGACTCCAGCTGGACTTGGAGTGGTAAAATTGGTGATGGTAAAATCTTTGTTTCAGCAATTGAAGATGTTATAAGAATCAGAACTGGAGAAACTGGTGTAGAAGCTATATAAGCTTTTTTTCTCCACATTCATTTCTTCCTATTTTAAAAGCCTCTTTTTTTGGAGGCTTTTTCCTTCTTCCTTTCATTTTTAAAAAGCGATATAATAACAATAGTGTTTATAAATCAAGGAGTTACAATGTTATCGTTACAGATTGACAATCCTGCATTAGAAGAAAGATTACAAAAAGAGTTTAAAACTTCAAAAGAGTTATCAAAGTATATTTATAATCTTGTTGTGGAAGATTTAGAAGAGAAAAGATTTTTACAACTAACAAAAGAGCAACATAAAAAAGAGTTTGTCTCTAAAAAAGAGGTTTTTGATATTTTGGACACTATTTAATGCAAATTTATTTTGAAAAGAGTTTTTTAAAAGATATTAAAAAACTAGATAATAAACTTATTGCAAAAAAATTAAAAAATATTTTAGAAGAGTTTGAGAAAGCACAAGATTTAAGTGAGTTTCATAATATAAAAAAGATGAAAGGGCATACTATTTACTATTGTTTAAAAATAAATGATTATCGATTAGGTTTTAGTTATGAAGGGGATACTATAGAAGTTATTCGCTTTTTACATAGAAAAGATATTTATAAGTTATTTCCATGAAAACAACATTAATTGGGCAAATAGATAAAATCCTTTTTCAAGAAGATAGCTTTTTTATAGCTGTTTTAAAATCTGGAGAGAGGATAAGTGGGGTTTATTATGAGAGTGAGGTGGAGCATATTAAAGGCTCAGCTATTACCCTTGAGGGTTTTTGGGATGAACACCAAAAATATGGTAAAACTTTTAAATTTGTAACGCTTAAAGTAAACCAAAATGAGCTTTTTTTCTTTCTTACAAAAATTGTCAAAGGTTTTACAAAAAAACTAGCTGCAGATTTAATAGAAAAATTCACGCAAGAGGGATTAGTTGAGATTTTAGATAACGATATTGAAAAACTTTTAGAGTTTAAAGGGATTAAAGAAAAACGCTTAAAAAAGATTCAAACTTCATGGAAAAAATTTCGCTCCATGAGAAATTTAGGGGAGTTTTTAACCCCTTATGATGTTTCAGCCTCCCTTCTTACTACCATTGCAACAGCCCTTAAAGATGTAGATGAACCTTGCCAAAAAATAAAAGATAACCCTTATGTCTTAACCTCTATTCACTCTATTGGTTTTAAACGTGCAGATGAGTTAGCACTAAAAATGGGTGTAGAAAAAACAGATGAAAAACGTATAGCTGCGGCGATGGACTATGTACTTTTAAACTACTGTGAAGCACAAGGAAATAGTTGTCTTTCAAAAGAGATTTTATTTAGTGGGCTTGATGAGCTTTTGGGGTTTGAGAATCAAAATGAGCTTTATGAGTTAGCACTTTTAGAGCGAGTTGAAACTCAAGCGATAAAACTTATGCCAAATAACAGAGTTTCACCTATTCGTTTATATGATGCAGAGAAGTTTATTTATGATGAGATAAAGCGTCGTGCAAAACTTGATAATGGTGGTTATGTAAGAGATATAGATGAGTTTTTGCAAGATAGTGATTTAAAACTAGGTAAAGAGCAAAAAGAGGCTGTTGAGGTGATAAACAGCGGAAAAATGGTACTTTTTTTAGTTGGTTATGCAGGAACAGGAAAAAGTACCACTTCTAAAACAATTTTAAACCTTTTAAATACCCGCTACGCTACAAGTGAGATTATTACGTGTGCTTTAAGTGGTATCGCCTCACAACGCATAGCCGATACAACAGGGTATGAGAGTGCGACAATTCAGAGTTTACTTGTAAAGCATGAAAGGGAAGATTATTTTCCATATTCGGTTGTACTTATAGATGAAGCTTCTATGATAAACTCTTCACTTTTTGCAAAATTATTGCGTAAAATTAAAAAAGATGCAGTTTTAATTGTTGTAGGAGATGATGCACAACTCCCACCAATTGGGGCTGGAAATGTCCTAAGTGATATTTTAACACTAAAGATTGCCCCTATTGTAAAACTCACACACATTTACAGACAAAGCCCCGACCAAGCTATAACGCTTATTGCAAACGATATTCGCAAAGGGGAAGTGCCAAACTATAGAGCAAAGTATGATGATTTTGAGTTTATCGATGTAACTATTGCTAACTATTATGCCCTTAAAAATACTCTAAGTGCAAATGAACTTAAAGAGTTACGTGAACAAAATTCTCAAGATATTATTGCAGAGATTGCTCACCAAGCAGTGGCGAGTTTACAAAAAGCACGTTATAGATTAGAAAACAAACAAATTAAAGAGTATTTAAATTATTTTCAAGTTATTACCCCAATGAAGGGTGGGCTTTTAGGAGTTGAAAATCTCAATAAAATTTTACAGGAGTATTTTAATCCAAATGCAAAAAAATGTGTTAAAAAAGGCTCAACTGAATTTAGGCTGATGGATAAGGTGGTGCATATTAAAAATGAAAATATGCCATCGTGGAGTTCTTTAGAGTTTAAAGAGGGTGAAGACCCAGTGAAGAGGCGTATTTTCAATGGTATGAGTGGACTTTTATTTAAGCTTGATGAACAAGAGGAACAAGCGTATGTTTTTTACCCAAATGAAGATGTTGTAGTGGTGTATGAGTATGAGGAGTTAAAAAGTTTTTTAATGCTCTCTTATGCTCTAACAATTCATAAAGTGCAGGGTATGGAGTATGATATTGTTGTTATTCCTATGAGTTTTACACACTATATTATGCACAACACAAAGCTTATCTACACAGCAATTACACGTGCAAAACATCGTTGTATTTTAGTGGGGGAAGCAAATGCCTTTGAGAGTGGTTGTAAAAAATTTGAGCAAACAAGAAGAGATACCGTGCTTTTAGAACTTTCATAAAAACGGTATAATAGTTCAATTTAAAAGAGGGAAGTTATTGATGAAAATAGTTTTATTTTTAGTAGTGGGGATGCTTAGTTCCCTTTTTGGTAGTGAGATTGTTGCAAAAGTAAAGTTATTGCATGGAGTTGTAAAAGTTAAAAAAGAGAACTCTATTAAGAAAAAAAGAGTTCACGTAGATGATTTTTTATATAAAGGGGATATGGTTATAACTTCTAGGAATGCGAGTGCAAAAATACTTTTAAAAGATGGCTCAACACTTATTTTAGATGAAAAATCAACACTTCATTTTAACTCAATGGTCAGTGCAGAACAAACAGGTGGAAAAATTTTTTACAAAATCACTTCACGTGATAAAAAACACCATTTAAAAGTAAAAACACCATTTGCTATTATTGGTATTAAGGGAACAACTTTTATTGTTAACGCAAAACCCAAACAACAATCTGTAAGTTTAAAAGAGGGGCTTATTGGGGTTGAGTCTATTAAAGGGGAATTTGAACTTTATAAGAAGAAAATTTTAGCAGAATTTGAAGCATATAAAGCAAAGGAAGCAGCAGATTTTGAGGCATATAAAGCTGCTCAAAATCAGTACCAAAAAGTTGCACAAACAAAATCTTTTGATTTAAAAGCTGGAAATAAAATCTCTTTTAGTGGCAATGTTGTAAAAGAGGACCCTTTAGAAAAAAGAGAGAGTGAATTTAAACATTTTGAAAAACTTTTAAAAATGATGCAATAAGCTTATGGTAAAAGAGAAATTTCTTTATTTTTTAGTTTCTATAGTTGTTGTTTTAGTTGTACTTGTTTTAGAGTTTTATAAAGTTGAGCCTTTTGAGAGCTTCTCTTTGCATTTTAATGATATTGATTTTGAATTGCAACAAAAAGAACCGAGTAAAGAGGTTGTTTTTGTCGCCGTAGATGAACCAAGTGTTAATGAATTTGGTCGTTGGCCATGGAAGCGTGAAATAATTGCACAAGGTTTAGAAAATTTACGTCAATCTAAAGCAGTACTTATGGATATGATTTTTTCAGAGCCAACAACACCAAAACAAGATGCTATTTTGGCTGACTCTTTAGCAAATTTAGATGCTTCTGTATGTGGTTTTTTCTTGCGTCATAATGCAACGCAAAAAACAACACAAGAGGAGTTTGATGTTTTAAGCGATTCTGCTTTAGATTTACTTCAATCTCAAGTTGCTCAGTTTGGTAACCCCCGTTTTGCTTTTGCACCCTATGCGGAGCTAAATATTGTCCCTATTTTAGAATCTTGTAGTTTAAGTGGGACATTTTCAACAATTAGAGCAAGTGATGATAAACTAAGAGAGTATCCAATTGCTTTTTATTTTCAAGATATGCTTTACCCCTCACTTGCTATTGCTGGTTTACGCTTAGTTTTAAACCAAGATATTCAAAGAGTATCTCCTTTTGAAGTGCAACTTGGAAAATATAAGATTCATCTTAATGAAAACTCAATGGTTAGGCTCAATTTCTACCATCTAAAGCAGTACAATATTATCTCTTTTTTAGATGTTGCTACTCACAAAATAGAGCCTGAATATTTTAAAGATAAAATTGTTGTTTTAGGTATTACAGAAGTTGGAGCTGGAGATATTGTAAGCACTCCTATTGGAACTATTCCTGGGCCACTTTTACATTACACTTTTTTATCAAATCTTTTAGAAAATCATCTTATTATTGAGAAGCCTGTATTCTCTTTTAGTTTAACTGTTTTGTTTGTGTTTATCCCATTTTTAGCACTTGTCTTTTTTAAAAATATCACTTTACGTATGTTGTTTAATCTTCTTAGTTATGGTGCTATTTACGCTGTTGTTCGTTACCTTTTTGTGGAATATATGTTTTATATAGATCTGTTTTACCCTTTAGTTGGATTGTTTTTTTCTATGATTGTTTTAGAGGGGATTGCATTTTATAGGGAGGAAAATAGTAGTAGATTTATAAAAAATGCTTTTTCAAGTTACCTCTCTGGTGAGCTTTTAGAGGAGCTTATGCAAAATCCGAACAATCTCTCTTTGGGTGGACAAAGAAAAGAACTCTCTATTTTATTTAGTGATATTAGAGGCTTTACAACTATCTCTGAGTCTATGGAAGCAGAGGAGTTAGTACATCTTTTAAATGATTATTTTACACCAATGACTCAAGCAGTTTTGGAGCATCAAGGGATGCTTGATAAATATATTGGTGATGCTGTTATGGCTTTTTTTAATGCACCTGTAGATGTAGAACAACACGCAGATAAAGCATGTTTAAGTGCTTTAGAGATGATTGAGAAACTTCAAATTTTAAATCAAAAATTAGCTCAAGAGAAAAAGCCACAAATTGCGATTGGTATAGGGATAAATACCGCTGAGGTTATTGTTGGAAATATGGGTTCAGATACACGTTTTAACTATACTATTATGGGTGATGGTGTTAATTTGGCTTCAAGGGTTGAGTCTTTAACAAAATATTATGGGGTTGAGATTTTAATTACAGAGTTTACTTACAAGAAATTGGAAGGAAATTACCTTTTACGTCAAATTGAGCCTGTTGCTGTAAAAGGGAAAAAAGAGGCAGTAATGTTGTATGAACTTTTAACAGATACTCCAAAAAATCAACAAAGAGTAAAACTCTATAAAGAGGCTCTTGGATTGTATAAGCAAGAAAAAACTTTACAAGCAAAAGAGATTTTTACAATCTTAGAGGAGCAATACAGCGATAAATTATCGAGCTATTTTTTAAGTGCTATTGCTACGAATAAACCTTGGGGTTTAAAAAAGATGGAGAAAAAATAATTTTTTAATTATATTTGTGTAATAATGATTTAATTAGTGTAAAAAGGGATAGAGAAATGAAAAGTTATAAGAGTATATTTTTAACAATTATGGCAGTAACTTTTATTGGTTGTGGAGGGACAACTAATGGACCAGTAGATTTAAATGAAGATACAAAAACAGAACTTACTGGTGGTACACAAATAGATGTAAATGAAAATAGTACAAATATTATTACTATCTCTGCAAATGTTGGTGCTGTTTTAAAACTAAGTGGAGAGGATGCAGATAAGTTTGAATTTAAAGATTTTGTTTTAGCTTTTAAAGATGCACCAGATTATGAGGAGGATAAGCACAACTACTATGTAACAGTAGAGATTTATGAAAATGGTGGATTAAAAAAGCAAGACTACCATATTGTTTTGCAAAATGTAAACGATAATATCCCAGAGTTTACAGCTTATGAGGTGCTTTCAATTCCTGAAAATGTAAAAAAAGTACAGCTACTAACAGCAAGAGATTTAGATGATGATAATGTGACTTTTGCACTCGATATGACACGCTCAAATGATACAGAACTTTTTGAGATAGAAGATAACCTTTTACGTTTTAAAGAGGAGCCAAACTATGAAAAGCAAAGCAGTTATGTTTGTAGCATTATTTTAAGTGATGGCTTTCATGAGATAAAACGTGATATTACTATTACAATAGAAAATATTCCAGATGGTGTAGCTGTTTTAGAACCACTAGATATGAATGTTTCAGAGAGTGCAAATAAAGGAACAAAAGTTGGGCAGATAAATATTTTAACTTCAGGGGATAGTGATATTTCTGTTTTTGAAGTTGAAGGTGATGGCAACGAAGACTTTTACATTAATAAAGAGGGGGAGATAAAAGTTTCTCTTGATTCTAAGTTAGATTATGAAAGACAAAGGTCATATCAGCTTCGTGTAAGTGCGGTAAATAAAGCAGGCTATAGTCGTCCTGTTGATCTTAATATTACAGTTGAAAATGAGATAGATGAAGTTCCAGTTTTAGAGATTTTTAGAACTACTATTATGGAAAATGATCATCTTGGAAAATATTTAGGGCAGGTGCATGTTATTTCAGAAGGTGATTCTTCAATATCTGATATGTACCTCTCTGGAGATGGAAGTGAAAATTTTGTACTAGATCAATGGGGAGGCTTAAGAATCTCTAGTAGTGCAGAGTTAGATTATGAAACAAAAGAACTTTATAAACTTTATGCTATTGCAAAAAATGAAGCAGGGGAGAGTGAGCCTGTTAGAGTTGATATTTATATAGAAGATTATGAACCAAATCCATTTGAGGTTGCACACTTAAATGATAAAGATTTAGAAATAGGTGATGAGTTTGGGAGAAGTGTTGCAATAGATGGCTCTTACATAGTTGTTGGTGCACCTTATGATGATAATGAAGGTGGCGTTGATGCGGGTATAGCTTATTTATATAGAAAATATCTCGATGGTAGTGTGAAAAAAATTGCAGATTTAAAAGCAGATGATGGGCAGGAAGCTGATCTATTTGGAACATCTGTAGCGATAAGTGATCGCTACATTGTAGTTGGAGCCTATAAAGAGGATGAGAGTGCAGACGCTGCTGGTAGTGCGTATGTTTTTAAAAGAGATTCCGATTCAAAAATAGAGCAAATTGCTAAAATTCAAGCAGATGATGCAAACAAAAGTGATTGGTTTGGATTTGATGTAGCAATAGATGGGGATTATATTGTCGTTGGAGCATATTTAGATGATTATGATAATGACAATAACGACACGGGTGCAGCGTATTTATTTAAAATAGATGATGACAATGTTACACAAACAGCAAAAATTACAGCGAGTGACTTAGAAACAAATTCCACTTTTGGTAGAGCTGTTGCAATAGATGGAAAATATATTGTAGTTGGTGCAAAAGATCAAGACAAAGATGATGACCATGAGGATCAAGGTGCCGCATATCTTTATGAGATTAGAGATGATGATAGCGTTAAAGAGATAAAAAAGATAGTTTCTCAAGCAGATGATGGTGATGAAAATGGGGCAAATTATGATCACTTTGGAAATGCAGTAGATATACAAAGAAATGATATTGTTATTGGTTCATACCAAAGAAATAATGGAGATGAGGATGTTGGAGCAATCTATTGGTATAAAATAGATGGTGATGATGTTACAAAAGTTAAAACTATTTTTGTAGATAGTGACGATAGAGAAAAAGATGATGCTTTTGGTTCTGATGTTGCTATAAGTGGTAATTTTATTGCAGGTGGTTCTCAATATAAAACAACATCAGAGTATCAAGCTGGGGCAGTTTACCTTTTTGAGATGAATAGCAATAGAGATGATGTGGATCAGATTAAAGAGATAATACCATTTGACTCTAAAGAGAATGATTTATTTGGAAAACATCTAGCACTTGATGGAAATAATATTGTAGTTGGAACACACAGAAGAGATGTAGAAGCTACACAAACAGCTGGTAGTGCTTATTTGTTTGATATTGAACCAAAACTTCGCCCTTATGTTTATAATTTGGAACAATACTACATAGAATATAAAGAGGAGGCAGCTAAGAAGTTTATTCGTGAATTTGATGTGAAGTCTCCTGTAAGTGATGAACTTAGTATGGATGTTATCTCTGGAGATGATGAGAGTAAGCTTCAAACAGAGGATTTAAAACTTTACTTTAGTGAAGTGGTAGATTATGAAAATCCTGTTGATGAAGATGAGCAGAACCATTATGACTTTGGTATAAAGTTTAAAGATAAAGAGGGGAACTTTTATATCTCATACAATAGTGTTGCTGTTGAAGATAGAGAGTTTTTACGTGTAGATGAGATAAGTGCTGAAGATATCTCCTCTTATGATGGTTTTGGGAGTGCTGTAAGTATCTACAATGACTATATGGCTGTTGGAGCACCACTTAAAGATATAGATGATGAGGATGATGCAGGTGCAGTTTATATTTTACATAAAACAGAAGATGGCTTAGAGCAAAAAGCAAGAATTATTGCAGATGATGGTGAAGGTGGTGATCAGTTTGGGTATAGTGTTTCAAAATATGGTGTTTATATAGCAGTTGGTGCACCATTTGAGGATTCTCAAGCTAACGATGGTGGAGCAGTTTATATTTTTAAGTATGATGATGGAGAGTATAAACAACTTCATAAATTAACACCAGATACATCAAAAGAGGATGCAAATTTTGGAGCATCTGTATGGTTTGAAGGGGATTTACTTGTAGTTGGAGCACCAGGATATGATGATAAAGGTGCGATATACCTTTTTTCTAAAGATGATAATGATGATTTTACACAAGAGGATAATGTAACGGGTGAAGATGATAATGATCTTTTTGGAACAAGTGTATGTTTAGATACTCAAAAAATAGTAGTTGGAGCACCAGGAGTTGATAACGATACAGGAAAAGGGTATGTTTACCATGTTGAAGATAACAATACACTTGAAAAAATAGATGATTTTAGTGCAGATGATAAAAAGGAAAATGATAAGTTTGCGAAGAGTGTATCTATAGATGATGATTACATTGTAGCAGGTGCTAAAGATGCAGATGATAAAAAAGGGAGAGTTTATCTTTTTAAAGCATCTGATGATAGCGTAACGCAAAAAGATAAATTTCAAGCAAGTAATGCATCTGATAATAGTTACTTTGGAAGTTCGGTTGCTATTTATGAAGATACTATTTTAGTGGGTGCAAAAGGTGCTAAAGGGATAGGGTATAGTTACTATTATGAAAAAGATGATAACGATGATGTAACTGAAGTGGAAAGATTTAAAGTAAGAGATCCGCAAGATGATGATAACTTAGGTGCAAGTGTTGCCCTTCACCATGAATATGGAGCTGTTGGAGCACCTAAAAGAACATTAGGTGCAAAACATGGTGGAAGTGCCTTGATGTTTATAAAAGATAGTAACCAAAAGGAGTAGAAGTGGTAAAAGTAGCAGCTATTCAGATGAGTATGAGTGAAGATAAAACAAAAAATATTGCAAAAGCAAAAAACTTAGTGCAACAAGCAGCAAAAAATGGTGCAAATATTATTTTACTTCCTGAGCTTTTTGAGGGGCTTTACTTTTGTAAAGATATGGACAAAAAATATTTCACGTGGGCAAGAGAGAGAAAAAATAATCCACTCCTTTTAGAGTTTCAAGCTTTAGCTAAAGAGTTATGTGTAGTACTTTTAGTGAGTTATTTTGAAAAAGATAAAAATGAGTACTACAACTCTTTGGTTGTGTTTGACGTAGATGGCAAAGAGATGCAAAATTATAGAAAAACACATATTCCAGATGGTCCAGGGTATGAGGAGAAATTTTACTTCAAACCAGGCAATACAGGCTTTAAGGTTTATGATACACACTATGGAAAAATTGGAGTGGGAATTTGTTGGGATCAATGGTTTTGTGAAACAGCAAGAAGTTTAACACTTCAAGGTGCACAGATTATTTTTTACCCAACTGCTATTGGGAGTGAACCTGAAATTGGGCTTGATTCTAAAGAGCATTGGCAAAGAGTACAAATGGGACACGCCTCAACAAATACAGTGCCAGTTGTTGCAGCAAACCGTATAGGTGTAGAAGAGGGGCAGAGTTGTTCTTTAACATTTTATGGCTCCTCTTTTATAACAGACTACACAGGAAAAATTGTTGCAGAAGCCTCAAGAGATAAAGAGGAGATAATCTACGCAGAGTTTGATTTTCAAGAAGATGCAAAACAAAGAGAGTATTGGGGACTTTTGCGTGATAGACGTCCGCAGATGTATGGGAGAATACAAGAGTAGTTTTTTTGGAATAGCAGACAATTTACAAACACTTTTTGGCTATTTGGTTGTATTATTTTGTAACGAATTATCAAAGAAATATTATTTTTTTTAATTAATCTATAGCTCAACTCTTTTTTTAAATAAATTTAATTATAATTTTTTTAGTTTATTACAGTTATTTTAAGGAGTAGGGATGCCTTTTATTAATGCGATTTTTCCTGAAGAGGAACATCAAGAAGAGATAAAAATAGATGAGAAGAAGGGGGAATCAACTCCCAATAAAGAGATATTTACCCAAGAGGTATCAACCTTAAAACATTCCTCAGAAATTTTATTGAGTTCTACAGAATCTGGTTTAAGTGCTATTGAGGAATTAAAATCTACAATGGAGAGTATTGCTGCAGCAGCAGAACAAAGTGCAGGTGCAGCAGAAGAGAGTTTAGGTTCAATAAGTGAAATAAAACAAAACAGTTCAACTATTTTGAAAATGAGTACAAACTCTGCAAAAATGATAGCCAAGCTTGAGGATGCAATAACTCGTTCCTCTATAAAAATTACAGACTCTTCTGAAAATATGTTAAAAATTGCCTCTTCCGCTGAGGATGTTGCTTTAGTTGGAGATAGACTAACACAAGCAGGAGAGGAGATTTCACAAACAGTTAATCTTATTACAAAGCTGGCAAAAAAAACATCATTACTTGCATTAAATGCTGCCATTGAAGCAACAAGAGCAAAAGAGGATGGAAGAGGTTTTTCTGTTATGGCAAAGGAGATTCGAGCATTGTCTTCAAAATCGAATACTCATGCATTAAAAATAAAAAATGTGGTAAATCAGATACAAACAAGTGTTAAAAATGTACAGCAAAATATTATTAATACAAAAGATTCTGTAGAACAAGCTTCTATGAATGCTTCGAAGAATGCACAAAAGATGAAGGAGCTTATAGTCGCTTTGGTAGAGGTTGTAAAAGATGTGAATTATTCACTAGAGGAGTTTAAAAATCTCGATGAAGAGATGGTTAAGATGCAGCTTTCTGCTGAAACAATTGCAAGTGCAGCAGAACAAAGTGCAGGTGCAGTAAGTGAAGTGACACAAACCATTAGTATGCAAGCTACTGCATTTCATCAGTCAAGTGCTGCGGCAAAGATGTTAGATAATCTTGCAAAAGAGATACAACAAAAAGATTCTCAAGAGTTGGTGAATGATTTAGCAAGTGCTGCTGAAGAGTTAAGTTCTGCTATTGAACAAATTGAAAGTTCTATGGCTCAAAGTGTAAATGCTTTGGCTGAAATTAAAGAAGCAGCTACACTTTCAAAAGAGGATGCACATAAAAGTGAAAAGATAGCAATTAAAGCAGAAAAATTAATTTTAGCATTAGAAAATAACATTCAAAATGTTAAAAAAGAGATGAATGAAATTAAGCTAGGATTCCAAGATAGTTTTGAAACAATCTTAAAATCTGCAGAAGATTCTAAGGAGAATCTAACACATACAACAGTTGTTTTAGATGATGCAAAAGGGATTAAAAAGTCTATTAAATATTTACAAAAACTTTTAAGAAAAATAGAACTTACAATAGTCCAAACTGCTGCACTTTCTATCAATGGATCAGTAGAAGCATTAAGAGTTGGAGAGTTAGGAGATGGTTTTTCTGTTGTGAGTAATGATATTCGAACCCTTGCTGAGAATTCAGAGCAGAGTTTAGATCAAATAAATGAGATTGTAGATAACCTAGAGGATGAGGTTGAAAATATTATAGAAGCGATAGATAAGATGCAACTTTTAGGTTCTAAAGAAGCAGATGACCTTATTGTACTTGTGAGTGATATGCAACTTAATACACAGGAGATAGATCAAACAGTGGAACTGTTTGATACTATTTATACAAAATTAGAAGATATTGTATATTCTATTTCTCAATCAAAAGAGGGTGCAAAACAAACTGTAACTGCAGCAGAACTTGCACTGACAAGTGCTATTGAATCTACATCTGCTGCAAACCATATCTCAACACTCTCTAAAGAGATGGCAGATAATGTAACAGATTTAATAGAGGTTGCAGCTTTATTAAAGGATAAATAATGAAGCTTTTTGTATTAGAATTTAAACTTTTGGATGGGTTGTATTGTTTTAATACTAAAAATGTAGATTATGTTTTTGAACTAGAAGAGTTTGAAAAATTCAATAGCTTCAATAAAGCAGTATTGGGGATAGTTCATTATAATGATGATGTTATGCTGCTTATAGATACTGCGATGTTATATCATAACCAAAAGCTTAACTTAGAAACACCAAAAAGTGTTATTGTTGTACATGATGATAATGGTATGAAATATGGAATGGTTGTTGATGAGATTGTTAAAATTGAAGAGGTAGATAGCATAACTCCAACAGTAGAGATTCATAGTGAAGATATGATTATAAATCATTATAAAGAAAAAGATGAGATTATCAATGAGATTCACCCTTTACCTCTACTAAAAAAATTTCATATTCCTGCAATGTCTCATAGTGTTGTAAAACAAAAGCAACAAGTAGAGTATGAAAACTTTTTAGAAGCTTATTTGCTTTTTAAAGTTGATTCTAAAATATATGGAGTTGCATCTTCATATGTAAAAGAGGTTGTTCCAAATGAGAAGGAGCAATTCTCTTTTGATATAAAGCAAGAGAATTTAAAAGGGGTTATTGCTTTACGTAATGAGGTTGTGAGAGTTGTAGATTTTTATGAAGGTAAGCGATTGTCTGATATTCTTATTTTGGAAAAAGATGGAGATAAAATCGCTTTAGAGGTTGATGAAATTTTTGATATAGAGTATTTTGATACACAAAAGATCAAAAAGGTTCAAACAAAACAAAAAGTAGATTCTTTTTATAATTATAATGGGGAGATTGTTGCTTTATTTAATGCTGAATACTTCTTTAAAGAGTCTAAAAAAACTGATTCATATAGGGTGAAAAATGAGCAAAATAAAAAGGAGTTTTTACTTTTTGTAGTAGCACAAAAGAGATTTTGTATAGAGATGGCTCATTTACGTCAAGTTATAGAAACAAAAGATCTTGTAAAAACAAAAACTTTTAGCGTAGATGTAAAAGAGCAAAGAGATTATTTAGCAACATGGAGCTCTCATACTGTTAATGTGTTTGATTTAGGGAGAGTTTTAGAGACCCCTTTAGAGAAAGAGGATACACAAACTCTTTTTATAGAGTACGATAATAAGTTTGTAGCTTTAGTTGTAGATGAGATAGAAGATATTGTATATATTTCACAAGAGGATATTAATGAAACAAAAGATACTCACTCTTTATTTGGGGGAGCTATTGTTTATAATGATGAGGTTATTATTAAGATAGATGGTAGATATTTTTGTTGTTTAGGGTAGGTAATAATGAAAAAATCAATACTTTTTTTCAGTAGTTCCTCTTTAGTAAGAAGGTTTATTGCTACAACTTTTATGCAAGAGGGGTACGATATTGTTACTACAAAAATATTAGAGGAGTTAGAGAGTTTTTTAAAAAACAAATATTTCTCTTTAGTTGTTATCGATTTAGAATCTCTTGAAAAAAAAGAGTTACTAGAGCAAATTTTACAACATCATAAATTAAAAGTTTTGTTTCTTGGAGATGTAACACAAGAGATGATATCTCTTAAAAAGTTCTCTTTAGGTGTGGTTGCAAAACCAGCACAGAGTGTAGATATTGTACAAATAAAATCTCTTTTGCTTCAAAAAGTGGAGGAGAGTTTAAACTTTTTTCCAAGAACTCTTATGCAAGAGAGTGTTTCTAAAACAGAGGAGATGGGATTTGTTTTAATTGGAGCTTCAACAGGTGGTCCACGTTTAATAGAACAAATTTGTAAAGCTTTACCTAAGAATTATCCTCATGCTGTATGTGTTGTGCAACATATGCCAACAGAATTTACAGCAAATTTTGCAAAGCGTTTAAATACCCTTTGTGAAGTTGAAGTTGTTGAAGCTTCAAATAATTTAGAGCTTCAAAAAGGGCGAGTTATTATTGCAAAAGGTGGTAAACATCTTCATTTGAAAAAGAAGTTTGATAAATATTATGTTGTTTTAGCACCAAATAGTAAAAAAAGATTTTTTGTACCCTCTGTTGATGAGATGTTTTTTTCTGCTGTAGAGGTGTTGCCTCTACAAAGGGTGTTAGCTATAGAGTTAACGGGAATAGGGGATGATGGTGCTGATGGTATGGTTGCTTTAAGAAAAGAAGGTGCTTATACCATTGCTGAGAGTCAAGAGAGTGCTACTGTATATGGAATGCCTAAAGAGGCAGCCTTACGTGGAGGTGCTTCAAAAGTGCTAGCGTTTAATAAAATTGTAGATGAGATTGTAAAATATGGAAAAAACAAAAATATTAACAGATAGCGAATTGCAAAAAATTGCATATTTTTTACAAAAAGATAGTGGAATTTCTTTGGATGAACAAAAACTTCAAAGATTTAGAGGAAAAATAGATGAGATTGTAAAAAAATATAGCCATGATGATTTTCATAGTTTCTATCATCGTTTAAGATTTTTAAATGACCAACACATTAAGCAAGACTTAATCAATGCAATAACTGTTAATGAGACATATTTTTGGAGAGAGAGTGAGCAGTTTTTTATTTTGTGTGATGAGATTTTACCAAAAATTATTGGTAAAAAAAATATGCCAAAAGTGAGAATTTTAGTTTCACCATCTTCTAGTGGAGAAGAGCTTTATTCCATAATGTTAGCGATTTTAAATACAAAAGGTTTATTAGAAAAAGCGTATATTGAGTTAGTTGGAATAGATATAGACTCTATGATGATTGCCAAAGCAAAAAAAGGGCTTTATGATAAAAGGAGTGTTTCTAAGTTACCACAAAACCTTTTAGAAAAATATTTTGTGCAAGAGGGGAATAGTTATAAAATAGATGAAACATTAAAACAAAGTGCTACTTTTTTACAAAAAAATATTTTTGATTTATCATTGGAGAAAGAATTGGGAAAATTTGATATTATCTTCTCAAGAAATATGCTTATATATTTTAATTTAGAAGATAAAAAAAGGTGTTATGAGCAGTTTGAAAGATTGTTAAAAGAGGATGGATACCTCTTTTTGGGGCATGCTGATTCTAACAATATAGATAAATCAAAATTTAAACCTATTTTAACCCATTCGTATGTTTTTCAAAAGAGTTAAAAAAATTCTTTAACTCTTTTGGATATTAATATGACTAGAACTATCTGAGTTTTTCTTAATCATTGTTTTAATTTGTTCTGCTGAATATGGTGTAAGAGATGGGTTTTCATTAAGAAGATCAAAACGTATTTGGATAGTGAGTTTTCCAAGAGCCTCTGCTAATGTTTCTTCATCTTTTTCAAATGTTCCATCTTTGGAAATCTCAGAAATAACCTCTAAAAAATTGTTATACTCTTTAAGTACAGCAGGAGATGCAAAAATAGCAAGTCTATGGGTAATAAACTGAAGTTTTGTAATGTTTGCATCACTAAGTTGATTTGCTACTGACATATCCTCCATAAGGTTAAGCAAACGCTCATAGGTTTGTGTTTTTAAATCTAAAAATTTAATATTTTGCTCTTTTTCTATCTCTACTGCTGTTTGTTTGTTAAGCAATAATGCTGTAATAAAAACAGTAGCAATAGTACCTAGTAAAATAAGAACTATCTCTTGTGTAAAAGGTGTTGAGTCTGTCACTTTGTAGGCATAACGTAAATAGGCATACCCAGCTACTAAAGTGAAAAGTGTTAAAAGCAGATAAAAAAACTGTTTTGTTTGTTGCATAAAGAAGTATCCTTCAAAATAAAATAAGAACAGATGGTACCATAAAAAGAGGAGCTTTTATGGTACTTAAGTGGCATTTATAAATTTAAGTTTATAGAATATTGGAGTTTAAATTCTCTTTGTGTATGTTCTTTGAGTGTATCGTCTATTTCTTGTAGGCCAAAATGAAGTCGTGTAAGAGTATTGGACCTATCTTGATTATGTTGTAGCATAACAAAAGGTGTAGAGTATGCTAGATCAACTTGAATTTCTGCAAGAGTAGTTTGCTCTTTACCAAATGAAATTTTTCCATCACTAATACCAAGTCCTGATTGACTACTAACATGCAAAGAGATAGGTTTATGTTGAGAAATTTCTTGTTCTTTTAAAGAGAATTTTTCTGCTATTTTCCCACCATTTGCAATACTGTACCATAGATTATCTGATATTTGTTGAGTTTTTAATGTAAAAGTTCCTAAACGAATAGAAGCAGGAAAAAATTGTGTGGTATAGAGCTTGATTTGAAGTGTAAGCTTTTTTGTATTGGTGTCTAAAATCCAGCGTTTTTTTTCTTTTGCAAATTGATTTAGAGGTGTAGTAGATGAAAAAACATAGATGCCATTTTCTATAGCATAGGCTTGTATGTGAGTAGGATGAAGATTAGTTGCTTTAGGAAAACAAGAAGATTCTATAGATGTTGTTCCTGTGTAAAAATCTGCACCATAGTCTATGTGTTCAAACTCACCATGTAAAACGCTACCAAAATTGTATTCTTGTTCTTTGTAGTGGATGGAGTGAAGTGTTGCTCCTTTTGCAAGATTAAATTGTAGGTTAAAGTTATTTTGAGAGAAAATGGCAAAGCGTTGAAATAGTATTAGAGAGATTTTTTTTACATTACGAGGTTTAGAATGCTGAGTTAATGTACGATTTTTTTCTAAATATTTAATTGCTTTTGTATATTTTTTATATGTTATATGTGTTTTATAATCACTACCAAAATATTCAAGAAGTTTTTTATTAAGATGAGGAAGATTTTGATGACATAAAGTATTAATGTAGTTAGAACCTCTACCACATACAGCCCAACGACTAAGGGAGTATTTTTTTTGTTTTTTTACTAAAATGGGATTTTTAGCATTTGTTAATTGTAAAGTTTTATTTATTGTAAATTTTAATACTTGAGATGGGAGTATAAAACTACCAAAATCTTTAATTTTTTTTACAAGGTTTGTTATATTATTCCATTCATCATTAGTTAGTGTTGTCTCTGTTGAGAATCTTCCTGGACGGTAATTAAAAATTTCTAAATCAGAACTATAAAGAGGTAATGTTTTATATCCTTTATTTATATACTCTTGTAAAGTTTGTATATATTCTTTATGTGTAATTTCAAAGTGAGCAACACGTTGAAATTGTTGAAAAAGTAAAGAATCACTCCATAATAGTTTCAAAGAGTGTTCTATTCCTTGGATATATACAGGCCTATAAGCATCTTCTCGTAGAAATTGAAAACGATTAGCACTATAAGCATTATTCCATTCCATTACAAGTGCTTCGTAGCCAACTTCAAAGTAAAGATCAACAAGAGATGTTGCAAAAACTTGTTCATTTACAAAAGCAATTTTTGGTCTAAGACCTAAAATTTTTTGATATATTTCTAAACCGACTTCTTGATTGTAAAGGTTGACTTTATAAGGAGTAAGAGGTGCAATTATTTGCATATAACCACTACCAATAAGTTCTATAAGACCTTTCTTATAAAGTTTTAAGAAAAACTTTATCCATTCTGGACGAAAATACTTAATTTGCTCTAGAGTATAGCCACTTAATTCAATACCGATTTTAGTTTCTGTTTTTTGTACAAATTCTAGAAGTGGAGTGTAGCATTTATCTATAACAGTAGGAATCTCTTCATACTCAATTGAAGAAAATGCAAGATTAGCATGGTATATTTTATAAAAAAAGATTTTATTCACCAATATTCCTTTATTGAATTACAACTTTATCTAAAAAATTTTGTGCTATTTCTTGTGATTGACTAATTGTAGAAGCAGTAGTTACAACAAACCCTAAGCGACTAGCATGACTTGTAGTTTTTAAAGGGAGTTGTTGTTGAGGTTGAATATGCATATTTGCAGCTAAAATCGATGGTGTTTGTTGAGGCATAATAATACTAGATATAAGTTTTCCATGTTGTTTAGGAGGTAAATCTTCAACAAATTTATAGCGCATAGTAACTGGTTTATCTTTTGTAATATTAAGTTGTGATTTATCAATAGGTACATTAAGATGAAGATCTAAGGCAATACGTAGAAAATCGACACCAGTTGAAGCAGGAATACATACTGTAGAAAAATTTCCTCCTGAGAGTCGAAGTGCAAATTCAATAATATAAAGAGTGTCGTTATGAATAACAAGATCCCCTTTAATAATACCATTTTTTATTTGAAGGGCATCAACAATTTTTTGTAACATAAAATGTAGTTGATTTTTATGCTTTTGTAGCATAAATTGAGATGGCATATTTCCACCATCTTCAATAATATTTGGAAAAAAACGTTCTTGGTTTGAATAGTTCCTATCTAAGAAAGCAATATTATGAACTTTACCATTGATCACAAAGCTTTCGCTACTAATTTGTGGACCACTAAAGTACTTTTCAATTTGTATAGTTTGAGATTTACTAAAAGATTTGGCATATGAAATTGCATCAGAAAGTTGTTCTAAAGAGTTAATGTAGCTAATCCCACGTGCAGCAGAATTATCTTTTGGTTTAATAACAACGTCAAAACCATACTTTTTGATAAAATTAAAGGCCTCCTCGTAGGAGCTAATTTGTGCATATGGCGGTATTGAAATACCAAGGTTTTTCATAAACTCTTTAGATTGAAATTTATCTTCACTTAGAGCAGCTGCTTCTTGCGGAATAGTGTGATTACATTGAAGTATATTAGCAGTTTGTGCAATGATATAAGCGATATCAACACCAAAAGCAATAACTCCATCAATTTTTTTATCTAGTGTATGAAAGATAAACTCTTTAATTTGTTGTATGTGTTTAATAGAAACAGTATAAAACTCATCAGCAACATTTTTTGCTGGAGCATTTTCATTACCATCTAAAACAATAGTATATAGTCCCATTTGTTGAGCTTTTTTTATACCAATGATCTGATCTATTCCTCCACCTAAGATGAGAATATTTTTTTTCATAATTGCTCCTCTATCCATTTTCCATTATTGATTAAAGATTCTTTTAGTGCCTTTAAAACATATTCGGAAAAAAGTGTATTATGTATAAGAGGGATAGTAATAGATTTTTCTCTTTTCTCTATATGATGTAAAAAATTAATAATACTATCGTAACCATAACCATTATATTTATATGCATTGGTCATTGGATCATAACTTTGGATAAAAAAATAAGGATTGACTTGATGTGTTTTGGTGTTATCCCAGATTTCAAATCCTCTCTCTTTTTGATCTAAAATAAAACGACCTTTTTCAAATGTTAATTCTAGACGTTGATGACTTTTAGATGGTGTACCTTCAGGATCGTTCCATCCCACTTGAAAAGAAGCAATAATAGTTTCTTTTGAGTGTAGTTGTAAATGCATTGTAGCAATGATTGAATCATGAAGTCCTTTTTCTTTGTAAAGAGTTCCTTTAGTACCTAGTGCACTAATTTTAAAAGAAGCAATCTTTTGAGGATAGAAAAATTCTAAAAGATCAACATAATGACAACCTATATAACTAAATACATTTGTTTGTTCACTCCATGAAAATGTATCACGAGGAAGTGTAAGTGGTTGTGTGTATTGTACACTGTAATGCAGAAGTTTTCCATATTTTTGTTGTTGGATATTCATATATGCTAAACGATTTGCATGATCAAAACGTTTATGAAAATCTATCCATAAGGGAGTGTTGTGTTGTTTACTTAGTATTGCAAGTTCTTGAGCTTGAGAGAGATTATCAGTTATTGGTTTTACGAGCCATGTAGCAATATGAGATAAGAGAAATTTTTTAGCATAAAAAAAATGAACATTATCTGGAACACTTATAAATGCGGCTGTAATATTTTCTTCTTGAATAAACTGATCCAGAGTATGAATGGAATGAAGTGACACATCTGATTTTGCATCTAATGAAGCAATCTTTTCCTCTAAATATAATCTTTTTTCTTCTGAACGGTAAAAAAGTGCAATATTGTTTTGTTTTGTTTCTTGTACATATTGTAATAGAGAGCGTAAAATAACTCCTGGTCCAAAATTATCTTTACACACAAAAGAACCATTCCCTATAATAATAAAATATTTATTTTTCATATTTTTTTCTCCAGTAGTTCATAGGCAGCTTGACTATATTTTTTTACTTTTTTATTTTTTTTAGTTACTACTTTATGAATTTGTTTTTTTATTTTTTCTTTTTTATTTAAAGTTTTTGTAATGATGTTATGTAGTTTATTTGGTTTTACATCTTTAATTTGAAGCAGTTGTTTTGTTGTTTTCATCTCTTTCATATAACCAGCGACTTTTGGTAAATAATTAATTGCGATTGCTGGTGTATTTGCAATATGACTAAAGACACAACTATGTAAGCGAATAGAAAGAGTTAAATCACATAATGCATAGATACTAATAAGTTCTTGAGGAGTATAGCGTTTTTTAATAATATGGAAAGAGATATTTGTATTTATTTTTGTTGCTAGTGTTTGTGCAAGTTGTCTATCATCATCTTCTTTATATGTTGATTGTGGAACAAAAATATATCTATACTCAGAATGAGTATTTATAAATTTTATAATAGTATCAAAGATTTTAGATTCTTGTGGAAATGAAAATTGACGTAATCCAAGGGCTATTAGAGGTTTAGATGAGTTGACTAAAAGGAATATTTGATCTTTCTTTGTAAGGAATGTGTATTTTTTAGTGAAAGTTGTACCAAGTGTTGGGTCTGGAAGTGATACAATTTTTTGAGTTACTCCAAGAGTTTGTAAATATTTTTTTGAAGCTTTATCTCTAACACTAATAAAATCACTTTGCCTCATAATTTCTTTTGTTAAAAGTTTTGCATAATTATTTTGTAAAGGAGCTGTACTAAAACCATAGAGCATCACTTTTGTATTGGTTAGTTTTGCAAGATGGATATACCACCAAATTAGAGGAATAGGTCCTTTAAAAATATCTATACTTATATCAATAATAAAATTTCCTGCACCAATGATAAGTAAATCACAACTTTCAATAAGGGAAAGTATCTCATTAAAAATAGTTCGATCATCTTCAAAATTGAGTCCACGAAACCATTTGTTTGCAGCTTCTTGACGGCTTTGATATTCTAAATTTTTGTGTTGCACAATATTAAATTTTTTTTCTTCCCATTTATTAGGATGACGTGTAAGTGCGTGGAAAGAGAAAGATTCTTTAGGATACATTTGTTGCAATTGCTGCATCATTACAATCATAGGCAAATCATCTCCACTATTTTCTATGCCATATGCTCCAATAAAAAGAATTTTCTTTGTTTTCATTTTATACCTTTTTTGCATAGATAACAATAGTTCGTCCAATATCAAGTTGGGCAAGTGATTGATAGAGTTTACGTTTGAAGTTATTATCATATTTACTGAGAATAATATCAAATTCTTTTCTTTTTTTGTGCATTGTTCTTCCTAAAGAAGGGTTATCAATATAGTTATCTCCAAAAAGTAAAAAAAGTTCCATTGCAAAGGTTGCTTCTTCTAAAAAAGGTTCAAAATTTGTTTTTATAAGTAGTTGAGATAAAGAGCTTCTTGTAAAATAGTTAAGGTGATGAGGAGGTGCAATCCACCACTGAGGTATCCCTTTTTCTTTATGAAGTGCATTTTGTAAAGGATTGAATTCATTAGGAACACTAACACAAATAATACCATTAGATTTTAATAGAGTTGCTACTTCTTCTAGAAGTTTCTCTGGGTGGGGGATATGTTCTAAGACTTGGTTTAGATGAATAACATCAAAAAAATTTTTTTCATAAAAGGATGGTTGAAATATATCTGTTATAATATTTTTTAGGCCAAGTGTTTTTGCATGATTGGCAGCTTTTTTAGAAGGCTCAACACCATAGCAATCCCAACCTCTTTTCATTCCGTAGGCTAAAAAATAACCACTGCCACATCCTATATCCAAAATTTTTTTCTTCTTGGATGGTGCATGTTCTTGAAAAGTATCATATTTATCTTTATAGAGTGTTTCCCACCACTGAAGATCTTCTTTTGTATTATCTATATATGTTTTCTTTTCATTTTCGTAATATTCTTTTTTATAGAGTATTTCAAGTTCTTCTTTAGAGGGTATAGGATCAACATGAATATAACCTTTTTTTTCATCCTCAACAATAGTATAATCATCTTTATATGCTAATTTTTTCATTTTCACTCTTTTAGTTGTTTTAGTAGTTTTAGTAACTCTTTTTCAGAAGATGCTATTGGATAACCAATTGTTTGTAGTTGTGGAATTGGTGGATGTACTAAAGCACAAACAAGACCAAAATCGGCCTGCTTCATTGCTTCGATATCATTCGCACCATCCCCTATAACAATAACTTGTTTATTTAGTTGTTGGTAATATCGAACAATATCTGCTTTTTGTAAAATAGAACTTATATGAATAACATGATTTTTATCTATTTTAGTAGTAGATGTATAAAAAGGGATACCAATTGTTTCTAAAAGGGGTGTAACCCAAACATCTAAATTACTCGTAATAATAGCACAACGATGTTTGTTTTGTTTAAGAAATGTTATGATGTTTTCAAAGAGTGCAACTTCTAAAAATAAATTTGCAATTCTTGTGATAGAACAATGAGAAAAAAATTGTATACGTTGTTCTAAACTTGTTGAAAAATCAATGGTTCCTTTTTGCGTTTCTTGTGTTATTAAATCTAAATTTTCCTTAAGTTTGCAATGTTGTGCTAGATAAGGAAGTGTTTCATATTGTGTAAGAGTTGCATCAAGATCAAATAGAAAAAAAGAATCTTTTTTATATAGCTGAAGTATAGTTTGGGCAATAACATTTTTTTTAACAATAGGAGAAATGACTTTTTTTGGAATTATTATTTTATGAATATCTTCTTTCTTATAGCGAAGAGCGAAACCGTTGTTGACAAAATATTCACTTGCTTGCCAATGGTCATCATCGAGTGCAATGTGAATACCAAAAACTCCCTTTGCGAGAAGTTCATAAGCAGAACTACCAAATGTAATAATAGCGTAGTCAATAGATGTTAAAAAAGTTGCCATATCTTTAATGTAAGAGTAGAGGTGAATATGGGGATATTTTTGTTTTATTTTTGTATAGAAAGGTGATGTTTTTGAAAGAATGAGATAGATTGTAAAATGTTGTGTTAGTGAAAGAATACGTTTTAATACTTCTAATGTAAGGTTATGAGTATCAGTTCCACCTAACATAATTAAAAGATTTTTTTTTGTTTTTGTTTCTCTTTTTTGTTGAGCTTGGTAAAACTCTTGGCGTAATATTGTATATTCTAAGCCTTGAAAAACTTTTCCTTTATAAAGTTTTTTTTGAATAAATGAATGTGGAGGATAGAATGTAAGGTTACACTCTTTTGCATATGTACTGATCTCGTCAATAGCTACACAAAAGATATTTTTTGTTTGTAAAAGAGTAATGAGATGGGGAGGAAGATTGTCTCTTACATCTCCAATAAAAATATCATATTTTTGTGCTATATTTGGAAGCCATTGAGAATATGTTTTGTAAGAAGGTACTATGTATATAGGAAAATTCTCTTTTTGTACTTGTTGCAAGCCAGTTGGATAACTTCTCATTGCAAAAGTTATGAAACAACCCATTTTACGAAGTTGTTTTGCTAAGCTAAGCATACGAGTAACATGCCCTAATCCAATGGTTTTAGAACCATCACATCGTAAAAGAAGTTTAATCATGAAAATTTTGACGAAGTTTTTTTAGTGGGCGAAGTCCATCATTGGGATCAGCTCTCCAATCTCTATCTGATTCTTCACTTTTTTGAGGTTTTTTCTCTCCTGTACCATCTGCTAAGAAACTCTCTTTTACTATTGTAATAGTATGAGCAATTTCATGTGGTAACCAGCAGTGACCAGCATTGTATTCTTCACCTTTACCATCCAAATCGAGGTGAAACTCTATCATTGAAGCGTTGTATGTAAGAGCTGCTCGTAAAATAACAGCTTCTTTTACAGAATGATCTGAGAGACCAATATCGCAATGAAAATTTTCTTTTAAAGTTTGTATAGCTTTAAGATTAGCTTCATTTAATGGAGTTGGATATCCAGAAATTGCATGAAGAAGTGTTAAATTTTTATTGGAGTATTGTGTAAAAATGTTTTTTGCATGTTGAATCTCTTGAAGAGTAGCCATTCCCGTTGCTAAAACAAGATCTTTTTGTGTTTTTGCACAAGCAATAATTAAATCATCCCATAAAAGTTCATATGAAGCAATTTTATAAAAATCGACATATGGTTCTAAAATGTTGACTGCTTCAAGATAAAATGGAGTGCAAGAGAATAGAAGACCAAGCGAATGGGCATATTCGCTTAAAATAGGGATAAACTCTATAGGAAGTTCCCACTTTTTACGTTTACGATGTTGAGAACTCTTTTCTAAGATTTCAGGTGCAAAAAGTGTATCGATACGAAAAAGTTGAAATTTTACTCCATCACATCCTATCTTTTTAGAAATACGGATAAATTCCTTAGCTCTTTGGAGATTTTGAGAATGATTGCTTGATATTTCTGCAATAAAGAGTGGTGCCATTTAGTTACTTCCTTTTTATAGGTAAAGAATTTTACCTAAAAAAGATTAACTTTTTTGTAATAGACTTCTTGCATAACCTAAAAAAGGCTCAAAAATTGCTATTTCTAAAATATGAAGAATTATGAGAAATTAAAAGAGCTAAAACCAGAGTTATTTAAACGATTAACAGGGGTAAAACCTGATACTT
>Ga0256837_1000434_pt1 | contig 35469 bp, 37 predicted proteins | sample 4562384metaG_FD_185976 | JGI IMG/M metagenome (GOLD analysis project Ga0256837, IMG submission 185976) | Hydrothermal vent microbial communities from Guaymas Basin, Mexico - 4561-384 | ecosystem: Environmental > Aquatic > Marine > Hydrothermal vents | place: Mexico: Guaymas Basin | collected... | reverse complement strand
AGGTATAGTTAGAGAGAGTACTGGCAAACAAGCTACAAAAGCTTTACGCCGCGATGGTTATCTAATTGCAAATATTTACGGAAAAGGGCTTGAGAATATCAATGCTGCATTCAAAGAGAATGAATATATCCGTACTGTGCGCAACAAAGATACATTAGCATTCCCAGTAAAAGTTGGGGATAAAGAGATGCAAGTTGTTGTTCAATCATATGAGTCTCATCCGGTAACTGGAAAACTTTTACATGTTGACCTAATGGTAGCACAACCAGGTGTTGTAACACACTTTATGGTTCCTGTTGAAACTGTTGGTGAAGCAATTGGTCTTAAAAATAAAGGTCTTGTAAATATTGCAAAAAGACGTTTACGTGTAAAAGCAAAAATTGAAGATTTACCAAAAGCAATCGTTATTGATGTAACTGAGATGGATTTAGGTGATTCTAAACTTATCCGTGACATCGATGCGCCAGCTGGTGTTACATTTACAGATGCAGATCGTGTATCTGTACTAAGTATCATTAAAGCTAAGTAATTATGCTCATAGTCGGACTGGGTAATCCGGGACCGGACTATGAAAAAACACGCCATAATATAGGCTTTATGGTTATTGATGAGCTTATAGCTCGTCATAATGCTTCTAAACTCTCCTCTTCATCATTTGATGGTGAACTCTATAAACTGAAAAATCATTTTTTATTAAAACCGCTTACTTATATGAATCTCTCGGGTGATTCTGTTGTAAAGGTGAAAAATTTTTACAAGCTAGAAGATGTAGTTGTAATACATGATGATTTAGATCTGCCTTTTGGGGCACTTCGCTTTAAAAAAGGTGGTGGACACGGCGGTCATAATGGACTCAAATCCATTGATGCAAAAATTGGAAAAGAGTATATTCGCGTGAGAATGGGTATAGGAAAACCTGAGTATAAAACAGAGGTTGTCTCTTATGTTTTAAGTGCATTTAATGTTGAGCATAAAAAATGCTTGGAAGAGTTTATAAAGAGTGCTGCAGATGCAGTAGAGTTTTTGCTTGAGCATTCTTTAGAAGAAACTCGCTGTAAATATTCGAAAAAAGGCATGGAGTGTTAGCATTTAGATATATATCAATGCACTATTTGAAGTATTTCTTTATAATACTTGTTGCTTTGGTTCTTTTTGTTGTCGGTTTTGACTATATGGATAATGCTGAAAAATTGTCAAAATCGGCAAATCTTTTGCTGATATATCTCGTCTATAAAGCATTTTATGCAATTGATCTGTTATTACCTTTATCTTTAGTCTTTGCAATGATATCAACAAAAATTTTTCTTATTCGTTCAAATGCACTTGTCTCTTTCTTCTCTCTTGGGTATTCAAGAGTCGATATACTCAAGCCGTTTGTTATTATTTCAACAACTATTATTATGCTTTTTATCTCCCTTCACGGATGGTCGAGTTTTGCAAGAGCGCAAGAGTTCTCACGAAATATTGTAAAACATGCGCAGTATCTTAATCCTACACGAGATCTTTTTTTTACCTACAAAGGCAAATATGTCTATTTCTCCAAGCTTTTGCCACTACAAGAGCGTGCCGAGGGAGTGCGTGTTTTTAGTGTAAAAAACAACTCCTTAAAAGAGGTTGTTACTGCAAAATCTGCACAATACAGAGATGGATTTTGGCATATTAAAAAGGGTGACTTAATTACAAAGCCTGATGATCTCTCTTTGGTATCTCCTGGTATCTCTGTGCATGAGGCTAATAATTTGAAGCTCCTTGAGGGATTTCGACCACGTATGTTAGATCAGGTCTATGAGGGAAAGGTAAACTTTACTATTTTTGATGGTTTAGAAGCAATAGCACTTTTGGATTCCCAAGGCATAGATACCCGAACTATCAAAGGGGCTCTGTATAAGATATTTATCTATCCTTTTTTTGTTCCTTTGCTTATTGTAATTATCTTTTTCTTTGTTCCTATAAGTGTACGCTTTTTGAATGTATCACTTTTTAGTTTTGGAGCAATTTTGGCAACACTGCTTACTTGGGGATTTATTATGATGCTTATTGAGCTCTCAAACAATAAAACAATACCAAGTGAAATAGGCATTATTGGTCCTATTCTGTTGCTGCTTTTAATTGCTCTGCGGCAGTGGAGAAAGTACAGGCTTGCGACTTAGCCACTTATAAGCACTATTAGGGTAAAATCGTCTAAAAAATATTTGGAATTTTTATGATTGATTTTAAAGAATTGGCAAAAGAGTATGGTACACCTCTTTATGTTTATGATTTTGACTATATGAGTGCGCAGTATGAAGAGCTTAAAAGTGCTTTTCGCGGTAGAAAATCTATTATTGCATATGCTGTAAAAGCAAATTCAAACTTGAGTGTTGTCAAACACTTTGCGAAGATGGGCAGTGGAGCAGACTGCGTGAGCATTGGTGAAGTTCGTCGTGCTTTTTTAGCAGGTATTCCTGCATATAAAATCATCTTCTCTGGTGTTGGCAAGAGTGATGATGAGATTCGTGAAGCGATTGAGAGAGATATTCTCTATATCAATGTAGAGAGTGAAGCAGAACTCGGTCGTGTTGAGCTTATTGCAAAAGAGTTAGATAAAGCGGCACGTATCAGTATTCGAGTAAACCCAAATATTGACCCCAAAACACATCCTTACATCTCAACAGGTCTGCATGATAACAAGTTTGGAGTAGATCTCTCTAGTGCAAAAAGAATGTATATTAGAGCAAATAATTCCGAGAACTTGGATCCTGTCGGTATTCACTTTCATATTGGCTCACAGCTTACAGAACTTGAGCCTATTCGTGAGGCCGCAGTTATTGTTGCTGATTTGGTTCGTTCACTTGAAGCGATCGATATTGAACTAAAATTCTTTGATGTTGGTGGTGGACTTGGTATTAAATATGACAATGAAACAACGATTCAACCGTATGATTATGCACAGGCAATACTCTCTACACTGACAGGTCTTGATATGACGATTCTTTGTGAACCGGGGCGTTTTTTAACGGCAAATGCAGGTTACTTTGTAACAAAAGTTCTTTATGAAAAACAAAATGGCGAGAAGAAATTTGTAGTAGTTGATGGTGCAATGAATGACCTGCTTCGACCATCACTCTATAAAGCCTATCATGCAATAGAAGCAATCACTACAAGCAAAGAAGAAGTGCGTAAGGTTGATATTGTTGGACCAGTATGTGAGAGTGGTGACTTCTTTGCAAAAGATTATCCACTTCCTCCACTACAGCATAATGATCTGCTTGTAATCAAGAGTGCCGGAGCATACGGCTTTGGTATGGGTAGTAACTATAACACTCGTGGAAGAAGTGCTGAAGTTGCTGTTGAAAATGGTAAAGCAAGACTCATTAGAAAACGTGAATCTTTTGATGATCTCATTGCATTAGAAAAAGAGTTTTTAGAGGATTAAGATGTATTTTATAGATGTTCAGGGTACACTTATCAGTGATGCAGACAAATCTCCTATAAGAGGCTCACGTGAGTTTATAGCGTATTTAAACAGTGAGAAACTTCCCTATATGGTGATAACAAATAACACAAAAAAAGCATCATCTGATTTTTATAACTATCTGACATCTATCGGTTTTGATTTTGCATTTGAGAGATATCTTGACCCTTTAATGCTTTTGGAGTCTTGCGTGAGCAAAGAGGCAGTAGCAGCTTATGGAGCAGAGGAGTTTTTGAATACTTTGCAAAATATGGGATATACACTTGATTATACAAATCCAAAGACTCTCTTAATTGCTATCAAAGAGGACTTTACAGCAGATGAATATGCAATGATGATAGATTTTTTACTGGGTGGTGCAAAACTTGTCGGTATGCACGAGACATCCATCTATGCAAAAAATAACAAGCGTTATCCTGGTGTCGGTGCTATTTTAAAGATGTTAGAGTTTGCTACAAGCAGTTCATATGAAGTTGTCGGAAAACCAAGCGAAGCATTTTATAAAGAGGCTTTACGTCGTTTACAAGAGCAAAAGAGCGATGCTACATTTGACAAGGTGACGATTATCAGTGATGATGTCAAAGGTGACCTTGGCGGTGCAAAAGAGCTTGGAATGAAAACAGTTTTTGTCACAAGCGGGAAGTATAAGTCAGCTGAGGAGATTGTGCCGTATTTAGAAGAGGATCTTAAGCCTGATATTATTAAAAGAGATATGCAAGAGGTCTTAGAGAGCATAAAGGGAGAGAAACTATGAAGACATTGGATGAATGTAGAATAGCGATTGATAACATAGATAATGAAATACTTACTCTTTTAAACAAGCGTATGAAGGTTGTTGAGAGAGTAGGAGAGATAAAGCAAGATACGGGAGGGGCAATTTACCGTCCTGAACGTGAAAAGGCTATTATTGAAAGACTCTCTAAGCTCAATGAGGAAGAAGATGGACTGCTAAATAAAAGTGCCATTGAAGCGATATTTTTAGAAATATTTGCAGTAGCACGTAATTTGGAATTACCTGAAAAGATTGCTTACCTTGGACCTGAAGGTACTTTTACTCATCAAGCTGCAGAGAGCCGTTTTGGTGCTATGAGTAACTACCTTTCACTTAACTCAATTGAGTCGGTTTTTAAAGAGCTTGAAGCCAAACGTGCGAAGTTTGGAGTTGTTCCGATTGAAAACTCACGTGATGGGGTTGTCGGAGAGACGCTTGATCTGCTCTCAAAAAGCTCTGTAAAAATCGTAGCAGAACTCTATATGCCAATCCATATCTCTTTTGCTACTAAGGCTGACTCGCTTAAAAAGATTAAAAAAATATACTCAAAAGACAAAGGTTTTGGCGAATGTCGAGAGTTTTTAAATGAGTATGACCTGATGAATATTGAACATATTCCGGTGGAATCAACGGCAAAAGCGGCAATTCTTGCCAGTGAAGATGAAGAGTCTGCAGCTATTTGTTCTCATATTGCTGCAAAACTTTATGGTGTGCCAATAATGTTTGAAAATATTGAAGATGTTTATGATAACGCGACACGTTTTGTCATACTGAGTGATTTTAAAAATGCAATTAGTGGTGATGATAAGACAAGTATTCTTGCAAAATTAAAAGATGCCCATGAAGCTGGTTCTTTAGTGCACTTTTTGAGTGATTTTGATGCAGCAAAGATAAATCTTTCAAAAATTGAGTCGCGCCCTTCAAAAGAGAGTGGTGGATTTGGATACTGGTTTTACATAGACTTTTATGGACATATTGATGAAGATCGTGTGCAAAAAGTCATACAAAAACATAAAGATGAAGTAACATGGCTTGGAAGTTATGTAAAGGGTGAAGATTGAAATTTAATAAAAAACTAGAAAATATTGCTACATATGAGGCTGGAAAACCAATAGAGCTGGTTGTGCGTGAGTTTGGCATAGAGCCAAAAGAGATTATTAAACTCGCATCAAATGAGAATCCTTATGGTTGCTCTGTGAAAGTACAGCGTGCAGTGAGTGAGATTTTGCCACATATGGCAATGTACCCTGATGATTCCATGATGAAGCTAAAAGAGGGACTTGTCAAACGCTTTAACATTGCAAATGAAAATGTAATCATTGGGAGCGGAAGTGATCAGATAATTGAGTTTTTAATGCACGCAAAAGCAGATGAAACAAGTAAAATTTTAATTAACTCTGTAACTTTTGCAATGTATGAGATCTATGCAAAACATGTTGGTGCAGAGATTATTAGAACATTCTCACAAGAGCATGATTTAGAGGAGTTTTATAAACTCTATAGAGAACAAAATCCTGATATTATTTTTCTCTGCGTACCAAATAATCCAACCGGAGATGCGCTTGATGCAAAGGCAGTGATGGAGTTTATTGCTAAGATTGACAGTGAGACTTTGGTTGTTGTTGATGGTGCATATATGGAGTATGCGGCTTACAAAGATGAAGCTAAAGAGGTAATTCCTAAAGAGTTGATAGAGAAGTTTGATAATGTTATCTATTTAGGTACTTTTTCAAAAGCATATGGGCTTGGCGGTATGCGTGTAGGATATGGAATCTCACGTGCAGATATTATCAAAGAACTTTATAAGCTCAGATCACCCTTTAATATCACAACACTCTCTCTTGAGGCTGCTTGTGTGGCTTTGGAAGATGAAGAATTTGTGAATGAAAGTATCGCTTTGAATTTTGAAGAGATGAAACGCTACGAAGAGTTTGCAAAAGAGCAAAAAATCGATATAATAGAGAGTTATACAAATTTTGTTACTTTATGCTTTAATGACAACAGAAATTCAACCCAAATTTCTGACGCATTATTGCGACGTGGAATGATTGTGAGAAACCTGAGTGGGTATGGAATGAACGCTATTCGTGTAACAGTTGGAACGAAAGAACAGAACAACCGTTTTTTTGAACTACTAGCAGAGCTATTATAAAAATTTTGAAGATGAGAGATTAATGGATTTTAAGGCGCTTTTTTCGCAGTTGTCAGTTTTATACGCAAAGCTGAGTAAAGAACAAAAAATGATTATTGCTGCAGCAGTTATAGGGATTGTTGCATTTTTAATATTTTTGGTTGTATATACTGCAAACAAAGAGACAAAAGAGTCCTATGTTGTACTTTTTGAAACACTCAGTGACAGTGATGCAGCAAAAGTTATTGCACAACTTGACAAAGATGCTATTGAGTATAAAGTTACTGAAAATAATGTTATAAAAGTACCAAGTGATGTTGTTTATAAAGAGAGAATTGCAATCGCTGCGCAGGGGATTCCAAAAAACAGTGGTGTCGGGTTTGAGCTTTTTGACAAGCAGGAGTTTGGTGCAACAAGTTTTGACCAGCAAATAAAACATCTTCGTGCATTAGAGGGTGAGCTTGCTCGAACGATTACAGCACTTTCACCGGTTGAGAGAGCAACAGTAAGTTTGGCACTTCCTAAAGAGACACTTTTTGTCTCTAAGCAGGTAGATCCGACAGCATCGGTTATGGTTGAACTTATTGAAGGACGAACGCTCTCCTCAAAACAGATACGCGGGATTAAAAATCTTGTAGCTGCTGCAGTACCGCGCCTTAAACCTTCCAATGTAATGCTTATTAGTAGTGACGGTGTAACACTTGGAGACAATGATGAGGGAACACAGATGGGTGAACTCTCTCTTATGCAACAGCGTTATAAGCTCAAAGAGGAGAAGAAGCTACAACAAAAAATAGTTGATGTTATTGCTCCTTTTGTTGGGGGTGATGATAAAGTTGTTGCTCAGGTTACAGTTGATTATGATTTTTCTCAAAAAAGCTCAACTTCAGAGGTATATGACCCTGAAAATGTTGTTCGAAGTGAACAGGTTAGTGAGGAAAAACGTGAAGGTAGTACGCCAAAAGAGGTAGGTGGTGTTCCTGGAACTGTAAGTAATATAGGTCCGGTAAAAGGGCTTCAATCGCAAAAAAGTGTTGAAAAATATACAAAAAATACAGGAACGACAAATTATGAAGTTGGTAAAACGGTAAGCACAACCAAGAGTCAGTTTGCACGAATTAAACGAATTACTGCAGCTGTTGTGGTTGATGGAAAGTATAAGCACAAACTTGATAAAGATGGGAACCCTACAGATGAGTTGGAGTATGTTGCTTTAGATGCAGCAGATTTGAATGCTCTGACTTCACTCGCAAGTCGCTCTATTGGAGTTGATAATGCAAGGGGTGACCAGATAAGTGTACAAAATCTACAGTTTGAAAGAGCAGCCAACAGTGCTCCTGATGGTGTCAGTAAAGCTGTTACCTTTACGCAGACTTATATTGCACCGTTTGCTGATCTCTTCAAGTATATTTTTGTACTTATCTTGCTTTTTGTACTCTACAAGAAAATTATTGCACCATTTGCCAGCAAAATGCTTGAGGTCTCACGTGAAGATGAAGAGCTTGAAGCGCCTAAGCTTGATCTCGAAGATGAAGAGGGTGAAGACTTGGTAGAAAAAGTACAAAGTATGCGTAAAAAAGTCGAAGAACAGCTTGGTATGACAAATAATTTTAATGAAGATGAACTGAAACATGAAGTCATTCTTGAGAAAGTAAGAACAATGGCTGAAGATGCTCCTGAAGAGGTTGCATCACTTCTTCAAGCACTACTTTCTGAAGAGGCTGAGATGCCAAAACAACAAGAGAAAGGGTAAATATGGCAAACATGACGCAACAACAGCAAGCTGTTTTTGATGAGATGAACATGGCAGAAAGGATTGCTATTTTACTCCTGCAACTTGGCGAAGATGCAACAGCTGAAATATTTTCAAATATGAATGTCGAAGCTATTACTGAGATATCAAAATATATTGCAACAAATACAACAATAGACAGAGCAATAGCAACAGCAGTTCTTGAAGAGTTCCATGCAATTTTTCAATCAGGGCAATACCTTACTTCTGGTGGTATGGAGTATGCAAGAGAGTTGCTTTATAGAACATTGGGTTCAGAAGAGGCTAAAAAAGTTCTTGACAAACTTTCAAAATCTATGCAAAATACACAAAATTTTGCTTACCTTTCAAAAATTAAACCACAACAGCTTTCTGACTTTATTATAAACGAACATCCACAAACGATTGCACTTATTTTGGCACATATGGATGCAACGGAAGCTGCAGATACATTACAGTATTTTCCAGATGATCTGCGAAGTGAAGTGGCAATGCGTATGGCAAAACTTGGAGATATCTCTCCGTCTGTTATCAAACGTGTATCTGCCGTACTTGAGTCCAAACTTGAATCACTTGCATCTTATAAAGTTGAAGTGGGTGGAACACGTGCAGTTGCAGATATCTTTAACCGTCTTGGCGCAAAAAGTGCAAAAGCTACACTCTCTACGATTGAACAGGTTGATGAAGAGTTGGCAACACAGATTAAAGAGATGATGTTTACCTTTGAGGATATGGTATCTCTTGATAAAATGGCTATTACAGAAGTGCTTAAAGCTGTTGATAAAGCTGACTTGATGTTAGCACTGAAATCTGCACCAGAAGATCTCAAAGAGAAATTTTTCTCTGCAATGAGTGAGCGTGCACGAGAAGCATTTGAAGAAGAGATGCAGTTCCTTGGTGCAGTGAAAATGAAAGATGTTGAAGCAGCACAGAGAAAAATTGTTGAGGTAGTAAATCAGCTCGCTGAAGCTGGAACGATTCAGATGGGTTCATCTGAAGAGATGATAGAGTAAGATCATGGCTACAGTAATTTCAAATGATAGAGTTGAAAGACATAATGTTCACAAGTATAATTTTAAAGTTATAGCTTTTGGTTCTAATGCAAATGATGCAAGTATGAGAGAAGATCAAAACAGTGTCAATGAGACTCCTGTAGCGCAGGCAAAAGAGATTGATTCAAGTGCTTTAGATACGAAATCAAAAGAGTCACTCATCGAATCTTTGATGAAAAAAACAGATGAAATGAGCTCAAATTTCATTAAATTGCAGATGAAGTTAGAAGCAAAAGAAGAGGAGTTTAAAGAGGAACTGCAAAAAGCAAAAGAAGAAGCTTTTGCAGAGGGAATGAAAGCCGGTAAGGCACAAGCCCTTGAAGAGATAGATAAAAATCTTAATGAAAAACTCTCCCTTTTTACAAATTCTATAGAAAAATTAGAATCGAGTGCAACAGAATTTGAGCACTCTTTAGAGAGTTTGAAAAATGAACTTGTCAATGCAGCAATTGATATTGCGCAAGAAGTTATTAAGATAGAGTTGGATACGAATTCATCAGAGGTTGCAAAAGTTTTAGCCAATGAGTTAATTCATGACCTTCAAGGTGCATCAAAAGTAACACTGAAGGTCAATCCAAAAGATCACGCAGCAGTTAGTGAACATTTAGGAAAATTAGAGCATATAACAGTTTTAGCGGACAGTGCAGTAAGTGAAGGCGGTGTTATTGTTATTAGTGATGCCGGAAATATTGATGCACAGATACAAAAAAGATTTGAAAGAGTAAAGAAAGCAGCTTTAAGTGAATAAAATGGATTTACAAAATAAAAGCATTGCGGAGTTAGAAGTGCTCTGTAGTGATATACGAAAAAGAATTTTAGAGGTAGTGAGTAAAAATGGTGGACATTTAAGTTCAACTCTTGGTGCCACGGAACTTATTGTTGCGATGCACAAAGTATTTGATTCACGTAAAGATCCTTTTATTTTTGATGTAAGTCATCAATCTTATGCTCATAAACTTTTAACAGGAAGATGGGATAATTTTGATACTTTACGTCAATTTGAAGGAATTTGTGGCTATACAAAACCAAATGAGAGCCCTGATGATTATTTTGTTGCAGGGCATAGTTCAACTTCTATCTCTTTAGGTGTTGGTGCTGCAAAAGCAATAGCACTCAAAGGTGAACAGGATGAGCGTATTCCAGTTGTTATGATTGGAGATGGCTCTATGACTGCGGGTATGGTCTATGAAGCACTCAATGAACTTGGGGATAGAAAATACCCAATGGTAATAATTCTCAATGATAACGAGATGTCTATTTCCAAGCCAATAGGAGCCATTAGTCGTATGCTTTCATCTGCAATGGCTTCACCTTTTTATCAACGTTTTAAAAAAACAACTGAGAGTTTTGTAGATAACTTTGGAGAAGGTGCACGCTACATTGCCAAAAGAATGGAAGAGTCTTTAAAACTTGTGACTCCGGGAATGCTTTTTGAAGAGATGGGTATTGATTACATTGGTCCGGTTGACGGGCATAATCTTGCGCAGCTTATTGAGATATTTGAAACGGCTAAAAAACTCAAAAAACCTGTTATTATTCATGCCCAAACGCTTAAAGGCAAGGGGTATGAGATCGCAGAAGGAAAAGAGGAAAAATGGCATGGCGTTGGACCTTTTGCTTTAGAAGATGGGCATTCTCTGAAAAAAGCAGGGGCAAAAAGTGCAACACAGATTTATACAGAAGCACTGCTATCTCTTTGTGAAAAAAATGACAAGATTGTGGGTGCAACGGCTGCAATGCCAAGTGGTACAGGGCTTACACCTTTAATAGAAAAATATCCTGATAGATTTTGGGATGTAGCCATTGCAGAACAGCATGCGGTTACTTCCATGGCAGCTTTGGCAAAAGAGGGATTTAAACCATTTTGCACAATTTATTCAACGTTTTTACAGCGTGCATATGATCAGGTCATTCATGATACCTGTCTAATGGATCTACCTGTCGTTTTTGCTCTTGATCGTGCCGGAATTGTAGGAGAAGACGGAGAGACACATCAGGGTGTTTTTGATATCAGTTTTTTACGGGCTATTCCAAATATGACACTGTTTGCTCCACGTGATGAGAAGAGCTTTCATCAGGCTATGGCATTTGCAGCATCGTATGAGCATCCATGTTCTTTACGTTATCCACGGGGTGCTTTTATTGATACAAAATCACTTCCTGTGTCGCAACCTTTTGAATTGGCAAAATCACAACTCTTAAAATCAGCAGAGAGTGATATACTCTTTATTGGTTATGGAAATGGTGTTGGGCGGGCTTATCATACAGCTAAATTTTTAGATGAAGATGTAAGTATTCTTGATTTACGTTTTGTAAAACCCTTAGATGAAGCGATGTTGCGTGAGATGGCAAAAAGATATAAAAAATGGTTTGTCTTTTCAGATACAGCAAAAATGGGTGGTGTCGCTTCAGCACTATTGGAGTTTTTAGCAGATGAAGCTATAGATGACGTGAGTGTTGAGAGTTTTGAGTATGATGATGCTTTTATTACGCATGGAAATACAAAAGTAGTGGAAGAGTCACTTGGAATACTTCCAGAACAGTTGGCCGTTAAAATTCAAAAAGATCAACAATAGAGATAGAAAATATGTTTATGAGTTTATTGAGAAGTTTCAGACGATTGTCAAGGTATTACAGGGGCGAATAGAATTTGAAGAAACACGTCTATACAAGGCTCTTTTAGCAAGTTAAACCTTTTGAAATAAAAGTCCACAAAATCTTCCGCAGCTGCTGTTTTGACGATATGAATAGTAGTGTTTATTGCATTGTGAGCATATCTGAGATATTTCGATGTTTTTCTCTAAAATATTGGCATCTTTGAGTTGTTGGAATAGAATTTTTCGTATATCTAAATACTGTTTTTCATCTTTTTTTTCAAAAGCATACAATAAGTCTAACTTCTGTGCTTCTTCATAAATTTCATCGCCGACTTCATAACAATTTTTGCAAATTGCCGGACCAATAACAACTAAAATATCCTCTGTCTGCGAGCAAAAATCATCTTTAAAAGACTCTATTACATTGTGGATAATATTATTAAATGCTCCGGCTCGTCCTGCGTGAGCCACAGCTATGATTTTTTGTTTTGGATCATAAAAGAGAATAGGGGAACAGTCCGCAACCATTACCATTAATGGGGTATCTTTTTTATTTGTTATGAGTGCATCACAGGTAGGTGGATTTGCAAAATTGTCATTTTTATTGATTATTTTGACAATATTTGAGTGAATCTGTTTCATGTGAACAACTGTTTCTTTTTTGTAGCCACACTTTTTTGCCAACATCTCATGGTTATTTTCTACATTTTTTATCTCATCACCGATATGGAAGGCGAGATTACCATCTTCTTTGGTAGTAAAAGTATGAAATATATTTGAATAATTGTTTAATAATTTACTTTGAAAAATTTGCATATAATGATTATAACATATCAACTTTTGAGTTAGTATTGGCTCGGAGTTGTATTTTAGAGGAGAAAAAGTGTATAACTTTACTACGCAAATCTCACGTGAACATACAAATGCAGAAAAATATACTTTGCGTCAAGAACTTTTTGGTACAGAGGATGTCCTGCCGGCATGGGTGGCAGATATGGATATTAATACACCGCCCTTTGTATTAGAAGCTGTAAAAAAACGACTCAATCATCCGATAGTTGGATATGAAGAGGTTCCAAAATCTGCATTTTTAGCGCAGATAGCGTGGATGCGTGAGCAGCATGGTGTGGAATTTTTATTACAAGATATGTTTTACTCACACTCCGTAGTTGCTTCAATGGCAGTGGCCATTGAAGCTTTTAGTAAAGAGGGAGATGGTGTGATAGTGCAAACACCTGTCTATCCGCCTTTTTTTCATACTGTGAAAAAGCTTGGAAGAAAAGTAGTAAAGAACTCACTTGTTTTGCGTGAGGACGGAAGCTATGGCTTTGACATGGAAGGGTTACAGGCGAAAATTACAAAAGATACAAAACTGCTGCTACTTTGTTCTCCTCATAATCCGGTCGGACGTGTTTGGAAGCGTGAAGAGTTGGAGGCGATAGCAAAGCTTTGTTATGAAAAAGGTATTGTTGTTTTTACAGATGAGATTCACTGTGATCTAGTTTATGCACCAAACAGGCATATTCCATTTGCCTCTTTGAATGCTCAGGCACGTGATATTGCACTCACTGCCATTGGTGTCGGTAAAACATTTAATATGGCAGGCTTTGCAATGAGTAGTGTTGCCATACCTAATAAGGGGTTGCGTGAGCAGTTTAAAAAATCTTATGATAGGGTGCATTTCGCACAGGGTGCAGTGCTGAGTCATGTTGCTTTTGAAGCAGCTTATAAAGAGGCAAAAGAGTGGCTGCGTGAGTTAAAGATACATCTAAAAGGCAATTATGAGATGTTGCAAGGAGTGTTGCGTGAGCATAGTGGGTTGATAAAACTTACTCCCATTGAAGGAACTTATCTTGCATGGCTAGATTGTCGGGGTATGAGGCTTCGAGATAAAGAACTGCGTGAGTGGTTTAGCAAAGAGGCAAAGCTTGGTCTAAATGCAGGTCTTAGCTTTGGGCGTGAGGGAAGTGGTTTTATGCGCTTGAATTTTGCCGTGCCATCTGATACAATGCAAGAGATAGTTACAAGATTACAAAAGGCTTTAAAGAGATATGATAAAAATTAACTGGGATGAGTATAAAGAGCACAAAAAGTACAGTGTGCGAAAAGATAATTTTGAGATACTGCTGGAGTTTATGAAGAGCTTTTACAATATGAACTCACCTATTGATATGTTCGATGTTTTTGTAGAAGATGATATTGCTTCGATGATGCTGGAAAAACGCAATATAAAAGATGCCGAAGATCTGGAAAACTTTCTTTTTAAACTCTGATGGATACGAACTTAGAAAAAATCACCGCTTTTATTGAAGAACATCATGTTTTGACGCTTGCAACAGCACTGGAGAATGAAGTGAGTGCCTGTTCACTTTTTTATGCTTATGATGTTAAGAGTAATTCCTTTATTGTAGCTAGTAGTGAAGATACGCAGCATATGGAGTATATTCGTAAAAATTCAAAAGTAGCCGGAAATATTTTACTAGAGACCAAAGAGGTAGGAAAGATTCAGGGTTTGCAGTTTCGTGGGTTATTTACCTATGTGCAAGAGGCAAAACTCAAAGCCCTTTATTTTAGACATTTTCCTTATGCTTTAGCTCTCACACCAAAACTGTGGCAAATTAAGGTAGATTTTTTCAAATTGACAGATAATCGGCTGGGATTTGGAAAAAAGCTTATTTGGCGGGAGACTTCTCTTTAAAAAGTGCACAATCCGATCCACTGCTTTTTAAAACAACCATAGATGGAATTTGAGCTGATTTAAACCCATATGCTTTACAGCCATGAGGTTGGCGAGCCTCCCATGTCACATAGTAGTATGCACAGCGTCTGCAGTTAATTCGTTTTTTCATAGTTGAAGTTTATCATATTTAGATAAAATACAAATATATAAGAAAAAAAGGTACAAAGAATGAATAGTAAAATCTTACTTATGTTACAACTCCAAAACCAACTCAATGATGCTACAAATGGTGAAGAGTGGGTAAAAGGTATAACAAAGAACAACAAAGTTATTAATTGGAAACGTTGTATCTATATGGAGTGTGCTGAAATGATCGACAGTTTTCCATGGAAACATTGGAAAAATATAGAAGTTGAACCGGATTGGGACAATTTACAGATAGAAGTTGTTGATGTGTGGCACTTTATTATGAGTTTGGCAATTGAGAACTATTCACAAACACTCCGTGGTGGTGTTGAAGATGTGGCAAATGATATTTCAGAGTTATCATCATTTACTCAGATTGAAACGCTTGCAACAGAGTTTGCAGATCAAAACAGTGTAATAGAAAAAGTAGAAAATATTATGCGTATTGCACTTGCAAAAGAGAAGTTAGATCTAGAAGCTCTTATCTCGGAATTTTTTGATCTTGTTGTTATGAGTGGACTTAATCTCGATACCCTGTATCGTCTTTATGTCGGTAAAAATATTTTAAACCAATTCCGTCAAGACCATGGGTATAAAGATGGTTCTTATATTAAAATATGGGATGGTGAAGAAGATAATGTTGTGATGAAACGTGTTTGGGAAGAGAATGGTGAGTTGACACCTGAAAAACTCTACCATGAACTTACAAAATATTATCTGGCATTGACAAAAAAGAGCTAGCTCTTGGATAATGTACTAGAGATACAGAATCTTACTTTTGGTTATTCAAAAGAAAAGACACTCTTTAAAAATCTCTCTTTGTCTTTAAAAAAAGGTGAGTTAAAAGCGATAGTAGGAGAGAGTGGTGCTGGTAAGAGTACGATATTTGAGCTCATTCTTGGAAATCTTAAACCTCAAGAGGGAAGTATAAAAGCTTTGCGTGCTTCAGAGGTCTTTCAAGACCCTTACAGTTCATTTCATCCTAGTTATACACTTCTTAATCAGATTAGTGATGTTGCCCCTCTGGATGAGCTTAATTTCTATCTTTCTCGTCTAAATCTAGAAGAATCCCTCCTTCATAAACTTCCCCACGAACTCTCAGGGGGACAACTACAGCGTGCTTCCATACTTCGTGCAATGTTAATGCAGCCGGAACTGCTTTTACTAGATGAGCCAACCTCTGCTCTTGATAATGTGATTCAACTTGATGTGATGAAGATGTTAATGGGACATTTAAAGAGTATGGGAATGTTGCTTATTACCCATGATATGGATTTGGCACAGTGGTGTGCCGATGAGGTTATTAGGATTTAAAGAGGTTATTTACTATATAGTAACCACTTCCTGCCATAAAAACAGTACCAAAAACATTCAAAAACATATTAAGCAGTGCAAGAGTGATGCTGCCGCCTTCAAAAAGTAAAAAACTCTCAATGGCAAATGTAGAATACGTTGTTAATGCTCCAAGAATCCCCGTAGATAAGAATGATTTTACATGAACAGATAAAAAAGAGGAGTACATAAAGTAAGCAACAAGGCAGCCCATGATAAAACTACCGATTAGATTTACTCCGAGTGTTCCAAAGGGAAGCTCATGTGGAACTTTGTGTGAGATAAGACCATTTAGATAGGCTCTTGATACAGCACCTATAAAGCCGCCACTACCTATGGCCAGGATTGTTTGCCAACTCATCATCATAAACCTTTTGCATTTTTTTTCGTAGCTCGTTGAGCCAGTTTGGATCATTTTTATCAGCGATAAAACTATCCATAAATATTACTGTAATCGTTCCCGGAGAGTAGTAAAAACGTTTGATGTCGTAGTATTTTGCTGTCTGTATCAAAACAACAGGTTGCACTCGGAGTTGATACTTGTCTGCAACAACCTTTGCACCGCTTTTAAATGGCAACATCCGTCCATCACGTGAGCGTGTTCCTTCTGGAAACATTGTAATAACGCGACCTTTATTCAGTCTGTCTTTTGCATTTTTCAGCAGTTTAATAAGCGATGTTTTACTTTTTCTCTCAATAGGGATATCTTCAGGCATACTCATAGCAAGTCCAAAAAATGGAACATCAAAGAGCTCTTTTTTAGCTACCCATGCCAGATCTTTTTTTGATACGGTCTCCATAACACCAATATCTAGATCACTTTGGTGGTTAATAAGAAACATCTGCGTAGCGGGGTCCTCTTTTCCCTTAATATCTGTGGAGAAAAATGTAAGGAGTCGAACGTACCAAGCAGCGATTTTTCTTGCATAAGGACGTGGTAGAATAGGGTAAAGAATAATCATCAAAACAAGTGATGAGAAGATGATTACAGTGGCAAAAAACCAGTTAATATGAGCAAGTATCTTCATTTTTTACCCATCCTATCTTGTCATTTTGGAGTTTTACTTTTGTAAAATTGCTAACACTTCCCTCTTTTGTAAGGTGATATTCTTGAGGAGTTGTTTCAAATATAGTACCATTCTCAACCGGTAAAAGATAGATATTTGAGCCTTTTTTTATACAAACCTCTTTTTGTGGCATACTTAAATAGAGGGTATATCCAAGAGGTAAGATGATGAGAATAAGATAGATATATTTTTGTTTAAAGATGATGATAACTAGACCTATTATAGATATGGCTAGTGCAATATACATTTTAATAGTATCGTGAGATTGGTCTCGCGGTTTTAAATCACTCTGTGTGCTAACACTATCATCATCAACAATAATTGGTACACTAACTAGCTCATAGCTGTTTTTTAAAAGATTGAAGTAAGAAAATGTAAAGTATTCAAGACGTTTATTAATAACTACATAATAGGTGATTTTAGAGGTATCATAAGAGCTCTCTGTGGACTCCACTCCCTGTTTATAGACATTTTTAAAGTGCATTGCCTGAATATCTGCATTGGTAGCAGTTGCTACGAAAACAACGATATTGTGATTTGTATCATAACTTGTTGTTTTATACTCTTGAAGTTCTAGTGAGTTTGCAATAATATTGGAGAAATTTTTCTTTGGGTTGAGTGTAATTACATTAAGCTCAGGACCTGTGAGAACCGTGGAGTTGTACTCCTGAGAGGCTATGAGTGTTGCATTGATATCGGGAAGTTTTGCTTTTGATGCAGTGACAAGCATATGAAAAGAGTCATAAAAAAACTTTCCTTTTTGCTCTCTAACAGGCGTTTCATCTAAAATCTTCAAACCAGGATGATTTGAAAAATTGTATGCAATATTATCAAACTCTTTTACTGTTGAGAGAGTTTTTAATGTTACAGTAAATATTTCACCTTTAATTACTCTTTTTGGTAGCTCTTCATAGTTTACATAAAGTACCTTGTTCGCAAAAAGCGATGATATAAAAACAAGAGTAAGAAAAAGTAGTTTTAGCACGACTCTAAAAATCCTTCAAGCATTGCAATTCCATCAGCACTGCCCAATACACTCTCCATAGCACGCTCTGGGTGCGGCATAAGTCCAAATACATTTTTTTCTTTATTGCAGACACCTGCGATTGATTCTACTGAACCATTTGGATTTTTAATGTTGCCGTTTTCATCTGTATATCGAAGAAGAATCTGTCCATTTTCTTCAAGCTCTTTAAGACCTTCTTCATTGATGTAATAGTTCCCATCATGATGTGCGATAGGAATATTGACAATATCACCATTGTTGAGTTTTTTCAAAAAGATATTGTCATTGTTTTGTACTTTGAGATAATGGTGTTTTGAGATAAAGTGAAGCCCTTCATTTCTTTTTAGTGCACCTGGCAGGAGTCTTGCTTCTGTCAGTACTTGAAAACCGTTACAAATGCCTAAAACTTTTCCACCATTTTTAGCATACTCCGAAACTGCTTTCATAACAGGAGAGAATTTTGCAATAGCGCCACTGCGCAGATAATCTCCGTAAGAAAATCCACCTGCAACAACTAAAAGGTCCGTATCAGCTGGAAGTGACTCTGCTTTATGCCATACTATTTCAGTCTCTGCGCCAAGCTTTTTAAATGCATACTGTGTATCATATTCACAGTTTGTACCCGGAAATTGAACAATTGAAACTTTCATTATACTAACTCTATAGTGTAATCTTCAATCACTGTGTTTGCTAAAAGCTCTTCACACATTTTAGTAACATCAGCCATCGCTTTTTCTTTGTCACTCTCATCAAGCTCTAATACGATCTGTTTACCGACACGAACATCTTTAACTTTATCAAAGTGAAGAGAATCAAGTGCGTGATGTACAGCCTTTCCTTGAGAATCTAAAACACCTGCTTTTAAAAATACATTTACGATAGCTTTCATTATAATTTGTCCTTTATCTATTTGTTTAATATACGTTCTAAAACTTGTTCATAGGCAACTTTAAGCCCACCAAGCCCTTGACGGAATCTGTCTTTATCCATCTTTTCACCACTCTCTATATCCCAAAAACGACAGTTGTCCGGAGAGATCTCATCGATAAGAATGATATTTCCATCTTTATCTTTTCCAAACTCAAGTTTAAAGTCAACAAGGTTTAAACCTTTTTCTGCAAAGTAAGGTTTTAAGATGTCATTGACTTGACGAGCCATTCTGCGAAGTTTGTCTAACTCATCTTGAAAATCAACAAGTCCTAAGATCAGTGCATGCTGGTCGTTGAGTTTTGGATCACCCAACTCATCGTTTTTATAGTCAAACTCTACAAGTGTAAATGGAAGTACTTTTCCATCTTCGATGCCTAAGTTGCGTGAAAGTGAACCTGTTGCAATGTTACGAACGATTACTTCGATAAGAATCACATCAGCTTTTTTATGTAGCATATGGTTATCATCAAGCATTCTTACAAAGTGCGTAGGGATGCCGTTTGCATCAAGGAGTTTAAAAAGTTCTGTACTTATTTTATTGTTAAGTGCGCCTTTTCCTGCTTCACTCGACTTTTTTTCACCATTAAATGCAGTTAAATCATCTTTAAACTCTGAGATTACTAAGTTTTCATCATCTGTTGACCAGATTTTTTTTGCTTTACCTTCGTAGAGGAGTTCTCTTTTTTCCATCGACTTTCTATCCTTTTGTGATAATAAGAGCTTTGATAATATCAACACCCTCTTTAAGTTGTAAATCTTTATCCAACATTTTTGGCGTAATTATATCTTTTTTATCTTTTTTATCTTCTTTAGTTTTTGATTTTTTTCCATCAACTTTTTCAAGTTCTTTCTTTAGGTGCTGTTTCAGGTCAGCTTCTTTTATTGCGAACTCATTTTTAAATGTTTTTAATTCACCTGGAAGAACTTTAATGTCCGGTGTTACACCAACAGCTTGAATCGTTCTTCCACTTGGTAGATAGTAACGTGCGATAGTCAGTTTAATTGCTTCTGTTTTTGTGATTGGCAGGACAACCTGGACACTTCCTTTTCCAAATGTTTTTTCACCTACAAGTACAGCACGTTTGTTGTCTTGCAGTGCTCCACTGACAATTTCACTCGCACTTGCACTGCCTCCATTGATTAGGACAACCATAGGAATATCTGTAATGGTGTTACTAATATGCGCAGAATACTCTTTTGTTTCTACTTTTCTTCTTCCTTTTTGTGAAACGATAGTCCCTTTGTTTACAAACAGATCAACAGTGCCGACTGCCTGATCAAGGAGTCCGCCTGGATTGTTTCTTAAATCAAGGATAATTCCTTTTGCTACTGATTTTTTCTTTTTGATAGCTTTTTTTACATCATTGACAACTTTTTTATCAAAACTTGCAATACGAATATAGAGAATATCTTTGCCAACCATTTTTGCATGAACTGATTCTATTTTAATAGTATCTCGAACTATATGGACAGAGAGAGGTTTGCTCTCTCCCTTACGCACAATAGTCAGATCGATCGGGTCACCGACTTTTCCACGCATAAGTGAAACAGCTTCATCTATTGTCATTCCTAGTGTTGATTTATCATTGATTTTCAAGATAATATCACCGGCTTTAAGACCTGCTTTATCTGCAGGTGTACCATCAATAGGAGAGATGACAGTAAGGGCTCCCTCTTTCATACCAACCGTGATACCTAGCCCGCCAAATTCACCGTCTGTTTGTACTTGAAGACGTTTGTAGTCTTTTTGTGTAAGGTAGTTAGAGTGTGCATCAAGATTTTCCATCATTCCTTTGAGGGCTTTATCTATAAGCTCTTCAATAGTGACCTTATCCACATCATACTCTTCAACGATATTAAGTACCTTTGTGAATTTTGAGAGTGCTTCGAGTCGTGATGCTTCTGTACTCTCTTTTTTAGTCGCTGTCTCTTTTGCAAAAAGCGTAGAACTAAATACAAAACTAAGTGACAATGCTACGGAGACGAATCCCAAGGTGATGATTTTTTTATTTTTCATGGAGTAAACCTGTCTGTTGAAATTATTATATCTTTTAAAGAGGGTATTATACCTTGTGTTGTTAAACGATTTTAGAGCTCTTTGTATTTTTTGTAAAGAGTGGGTATGTCTATTGCATTTATAAATTTTCTATAGCGATTGAGTTCAGTTTCTGCAAGTTCAATTTGAGTCTGTTTTTGTAAAAGTTGTTCTTGAAAATGGTTTAATTCTATTTTGAGTTTTGAACTTTTCTCTTTAAAAGAGATACCGGCTTTATAAAATTCAAGAGCTTTGAGTGCGAGTTTTGGCATCTCATTTTCCAGACGCCAGTTATTGATTGTATCTATGGGTACATCTAAAATTCTTGCAAGTGTTTCTTTTTTAATATTAAATTCCATACAGAAGGTATCAACTACATTGTTGGCAGAGAGGTTTGCTTTTTCGTTTTCTATCGTTTTTTGTGCTTCTTTTGTTTCTTCGTCTTGGGCTTTTTTTTCACTCTCTTCATCAAGTTTTATAGTATAGTCGGTATTGTTGTTTATCCATTGGACGACTTCAATCGCTTCTATTTTCCACTCATCTTCTTTAAAGTGTTGCAGGACATTTTGTGTGTATTTATTGGAATAGATTCGAGCAACAGTAGGAGAGGCTATTGTGCTTAAAATTGCTGACGCCAAAAGGGTTGTGCCTTTTTTGGTATTGCCCCAGTCAAAATTTGCAACTGGATTAGCATAGTCATGATTATATTTTGTAATTTCGATTTCAATATTTTGGTATTTTACAGAGTTCGTACCATAATAGCCACGTGAGCCAACAAAATATTTTCCTTTAAATTTTTTAGCCATAATAGATCCGATTATCAAATTTTTATTACAAAATTGTAACATTTTTACATTAACGGCAATGAAATGGCTTTTTCTCAATACTGCTTTTACCTTATTATAATATAATACTAAAAATTTTTTTAGTAGGATATGACATTGAGCAATATAAAAGAGTACTTGACGAATGATCATAGACGATGTGATGACGTTTTTGCACAGATGGAAGAAAAGGCACATAATTCTCTCTCAGATGCAAAAGAGCTCACGCAGGAGTTTATAGCGGATATGGAGAGACATTTTCAAAGAGAAGAGCGAATTGTTTTTCCTGAATTTGAGGCTAAAACAGGTATGGTGAATGGTCCAACTGAAATGATGCGTCAAGAACATGCTCAAATGAGAAATCTAATGCAACAGTTTTTAGAGGCAATAGAAAATGATGATAAAGATAAATTTTTTGGACTCTCTGAAACTTTAATGATTTTATTGCAGCAGCATAACATGAAAGAAGAACAGATGCTCTATACTATAGTGCAACAACATTTAAGTGCAGAAGCAGGACATATTGTAGAAAAGATGAACTCTTTAATTGTAGAGTAGAGGGCTTAGATTGGATTTTAATGGCTTATCGATAGATCAAGCACCACCCATATCTGCGCCAGTTCGTTTTTTTGTAACGGCACCGATTTTTGGAATAATAGCAGGAATTTTCCTTCTTTTTAGTGACTCGGCTACATTGATGAGTCGCTACTCTATTGATGCTATTGTCATAACGCACCTTATTACAATTGGGCTTTTTGGCTTTATTATGCTTGGAGCGCTCACGCAGATGCTTCCTGTACTTGCTAGTGCAAATGTTCCTAAAATAAAGAGGGTAGCACTCTTTTCATATTTAGCACTCTTTTTTGGACTGTTGAGTATGGCTGCAGGATTAGAACTGAGTAACTCTGTATTGTTATGGAGCGCTTCTGCTTTGCTTGGTGCCGGATTTCTTGTTCTTATTGTAAGTATGCTTTATGCTCTTAAAGGTGTGAAACATTTTACAGCTAGTATTAAAGGGATGTTCACAAGTCTGATTTTTGCTTTTATGATAGTTCTTATGGGTATTTATCTCCTCTATGGTTATGCTGAAGATGATGTCACGCAACTCCATTATATTGTAGCAAATATTCACAGTGTTTGGGCTGTCTTTGGTTTTGCGGGTATTTTAATCATAGGGGTTGCTTTTCAAGTGCTTCCAATGTTCTATGTGGCACCGAGATTTAAGCAGTTTTGTAAAAAGAGAGTTGTTATACTTATAAGTATAGGACTTTTTATCTGGATGTTGTTGAGTATTTATGCTGAGCAGTATGCCCTTTATGCAAAACTTTGGATTACTACATTTTTTTGGGCATTTGCAACAACAGTATGGATAAAATTCAACAAACGTAAACGTCCTATTTCCGATCTAACGGTTTGGTATTGGCGCTCTGCTAGTATATTTTTAACGCTTGGCTCTTTTCTCTGGATTTATGATGAGTTTTTCAAGCATGAGTATATTGTAATGGTGGGAATTTTGATTGGCGGTGGATTTATTCTTTCCATAATGCTTGGAATGCTCTATAAAATTGTCCCGTTTTTGGTCTGGTTTCATCTCAATGCGCTTGGGTATATGACTATTCCTACTATTAATGAGATGATAGATAAAAGATTTGCACGTGCACAATTTATTCTCTTTATTGTGGCATTGATAGGCTTTGTTTTTTCTTTTTATCTACCACAGATTTTAACTCCATCTGCACTCTTTTTTACCGTGAGTATGATTTTATTGGAGTATAATATGCTTGGAGCTGTAAGAATTTACAGAAGAACAAAAAAAACGAAACCAGATTTTGATATGAGTGCTTTTAGCACAAACTAAAGTGAGAATAATGAAAAATGTAGTACTGATTGGATTTATGGGTGTAGGCAAAGGAAGTGTTGCACGTGAAGTAGTAAAACATTCTGATTATATAGCTATTGATACAGATGATTTGATAGAGAGTATGGAAAATCGAAAGATTAAAGCTATTTTTGCACAAGAGGGTGAGAAATATTTCCGAAAATTAGAGAAAAATATTGCTAAATGGTTGGAACTAAGTGTGAAAAATACGCTTATTTCAACAGGTGGAGGCTTTTATAAACAGGAAAATTTAAAAAAAATAGGTACAATTGTGCTTTTAGATTCTCCTTTTGATGCTATCATTAAAAGAATCAAAGAACATCCAAATGCAGTCAAAAAGTTAAAAAAACGTCCACTGCTTGCGGATTTAAAGGCTGCAAAAAAACTCTATGACTTAAGACGTCCTGAGTATTTAAAAGTTGCAGATATTGTTATAGATGTAACAGATAAGAGCGCAAAAGAGTGCGCAAAAGAACTTCTTAAAAAGGTAAAAAAACATGGTTAAAAAAATTATAATAGCGATGCTCTTTGTAGTCTCTTCATTAATGGCAACAGAGTTGAACTGGGCAAAAGATTATCAAAGTGCAATTGCACAAGCAACAAAACAGCATAAACCGGTACTTCTTATTGTGTCGAGCACAAAATGTAAATATTGTCTTCTTTTAGATAGAACAACACTGCATGATGCAAAAGTTATAAAAGCACTCAATAGTGATTTTATTGCAGTTCGTGCATGGGTAGATAAGGGTGAGTATATTCCTAGAGATATAGCACAAAGCACTCCAGGATTACCGGGAATTTGGTTTTTATATCCAAATGGAGATCCAATGTATCAACCACTGCTTGGTTATGTGAAAACAGATGCTTTTGTGAATGCTTTAGGTATTGTAAAAGAAGAGTTTGATAAAAATAAAAAGAGAGTAAAATAGGTATGATATTTGTAAAATCAACTGATAATGATTTTGGTGAGAAGTTTGAGGAACTGCTTGGACGAGGGAAAATGGATATTGCCCATGTTTCAGGAATTGTCGGTGGAATAATTGATGAGATAAAAAAAGATAAAAATCAAGCTCTTTTTTCTCATATTGCAAAATTTGACAACTGGACTCCAAAAAGTGATGCCGATCTGAAAATTTCCCAAGACTCTATGAGCAAGGCGTATGATAATCTTGATGCAAAATTAAAGTCCGCTCTGCATTTAGCATATGATAGAATCAAAGTTTATCATGAAAAACAAAAACCAAAGTCATGGTTTGATACAGAATCAAATGGAACAATTCTTGGTCAGAAGGTAACGCCGGTTGATAGTGCCGGTCTTTATATTCCTGGTGGCAAAGCTGCCTATCCGTCATCACTTTTAATGAATGTGATTCCGGCGCAGGTTGCAGGCGTTGAAAATATAGTCGTCTGTACGCCTACTCCGGACAATGAACCAAATGAGCTTTTACTTGCTGCATGTCATCTCTGTGGTGTGGATCAGGTCTATAAAGTAGGTGGTGCTTCAGCAATTGCTGCTATGGCATATGGAACTGAGACTATTCCTAAGGTTGATGTAATTACAGGACCTGGAAATATCTTTGTTGCAACTGCTAAAAAGATGGTTTTTGGTGATGTTAATATTGATATGATCGCAGGTCCAAGTGAGATCGGTGTACTTGCAGATGAGAGTGCAAACCCTCATCATATGGCAATTGATCTGCTTTCTCAGGCAGAACATGATGAGATGGCAAGTTCTATCTTGATAACACCATCACAAAAATTGGCTGATGCGGTAAAAGTAGAGATCGAAAATTGGTTGCAAAAACTACCACGTCAAGAGATTGCCAGAAAGTCTATTGAAGAGCGTGGAGCCATTATTGTCACGCAAGATATGGATGAAGCTGTTAAACTGATGAATGAGATAGCACCGGAACACTTAGAAGTGGCTACTATGAGCCCATTTGAATTACTTCCATACATTAAACACGCAGGTGCAATCTTTTTAGGACACAACACGCCTGAAGCAATAGGTGATTATGTAGCAGGGCCAAACCATACCCTCCCGACAGGCGGAACTGCAAAATTCTACTCACCGCTGAGTGTTGAAGACTTTATGAAGAAAAGTTCGATTATCTCTTTTAGTAACAATGCTATCAATGAAATAGGTCAAGAGTGTGCTTTAGTTGCAAATACTGAAGGATTGACTGCACATGAACAATCTGTTCGAGTTAGATTAAAAAAACAAAAATAGTAGTTATAAAACCTTAGTTTATAACTACTATAACCCCATCAAATATAAGTTTTTTAAATATACACATATGAGAAAAACTTATCATTCTTTTATCACTTTTTATATTTCCTTTAAGCTTTCTTCGTTACACTAGATACAGCAAAAAAAGCCCGAAACTCCGTGTATAAGGGCTTCTTTTAATGTTCATAAGCCATGGTTATAGTTTTAACTATACCTGCTAAAAGGAGAATATATGCAATTAGGTTTCCTAGTTGATTTACATCTTTGTATGGGATGTAAAGGTTGTGAGATCGCATGTAAAGTGGAAAATGAAGTTCCACTAAGTACATGGAGACTTCGTGTCAAGTATGTGGATGTGGGAACATTCCCTGAAACTAAGAGAACATTTACCCCTCTGAGATGTAATCACTGTGAAAATGCTCCATGTGAGAGAATCTGTCCGGTATCGGCACTTCACTATATTGAAAATGGAATTGTCAATATAGATAGAGAGCGTTGTATTGGTTGTGCCGGTTGTGTTATGGCTTGTCCTTATGGGGCAATCTACATCGATCCTGAAACACAGACTGCTGATAAGTGTACATACTGTGCGCACCGTGTAGCATCATCTATGATGCCTGCTTGTGTTGTTGCCTGTCCTGTTGAAGCGAATATTTTTGGTGACTTAGATGATCCGACTTCAAATATTTCAACCTATATTCAACAGCACCGTGATGTTCAAGTACGTAAACCTGAAAAAGGTACAAATCCTCATCACTTCTATGTTGGAGCAGGTCAAGTTAATTTGAATCCTCTTGCATCAAAAAGAGAAGAGGGATATAGCTTATTTAATAAAATAACAAAACTTCCACTAGGAGGGCAGCACTAATGGTACATGAAACAATAGCTGCAACAAATGCAGTCGTGACTTTGGATGTACCAATACCAGATATATTTTGGGGTTGGTATGTAACTATGAATATGTGGGCAAAAAGTATAGGGACAGGTCTTATCTTTATGCTGTTTTTACTCTTGAAAAAGAGTCCAAACGAGATGAATGGTTTGCGAACACCGACATTGATTCTTTCGTTTATTATGATGAATCTCTTTTTACTTTTTACATTGGCAGATTTGCATCAACCATTTAGAATGTGGCACATCTTTTTTTATCCTCACTGGACATCGGCAATTACAGTTGGTGCATGGATGGCAACAATTTTTGTTGGCTTAGAGTCTTTAATGATAGCTGTTATGCTTTTAAAGAAGAACACAGCGCTCTTTGACAAAGTTCTTTTCTGGGTAACACTGCTTGCAATTCCTGTTACACTTTATACGGCAGGTATTATGGCAGAAGCAACAGCACGTGAGTTATGGCAGATGCCGACAGAAGCTGTACAGATGATATTAGCTGCAACACTTTCTGGTTCAGCAGCTATTATCTTGCTTGCTGGGAACAAACTCAGTGATGAAACAAAACAGTTCTTTGGCAATATTCTTGGATTAAGTGCATTAATGGCATTTATTATCTATATGTCAGAGTATATCTTTGGTGCGATGAAAGCAGAAGAAGTAGCAGCAATTCTTCACTATGTAAAAGGTGACGGTGAGTATGCAACAATGTTCTGGATTGGACAGTGGGTTGCCTATATCTTACCGATGTTACTCATAGCTCTTTATAGAGTAAGTAGAAGTAACTCTATTTTAAATCTTGCGGCTATTTTAGCAATCGTAGGTCTGTGGGTAGTGAAACATGTTTGGCTTGTTATTCCACAATTATTACCACTGAGTTAAGGAGAAAATATAAATGTATTTACAAAGTAGAAGAACCTTTTTAAAAGGTGCTGCATTTAGCGTTGCGGGTGTAGCTATAGCTAAGGGTGTATTTGCAACAGATGCTGTTGCAGAGTCTATTACAGACTCTAAATTTACAAACACACCTGATTCACTTTCGTTCTATCCTAAACAGAGTGATTGGGATGACTTTAAAGAGCTGGATGGAGCTGACTGGAAGCGTGGTGGTATTGAGCGTTATGGTGTGCGAAGTGCTGAAAATCCAGATGGGATTGAAGTGAATGACTATATGATCGTTCCAACAGTTTGTTCAAACTGTGAAGCGGGTTGTGGTCTTACTGCATGGGTTAAAAAGAGTGAGTTTAAAAACGATGTACTGACTGTTCGTAAGTATATGGGTAATCCGCTTCACACAGGTTCTCGTGGAAGAAACTGTGCAAAAGGGTATGCAGTACTTTCTCAAATGTATGATCCAGATCGTATTCCTTTTCCACTAAAAAGAGCTCCCGGTTCTAAACGTGGTGAAGGGAAGTGGATTCGTACGACTTGGGATGAAGCTATGGCTGAGATTGGTAAGAAGATGCATGATACACTAAAAGTGGGTGATGAGATCTCTAGAAAATCTATTATGTACCATGTCGGTCGTCCAAATGAGAATGGTTTTGGTCACCGTGTACCACATACAATGGGTTGTGATGGCTATGATTCACATACAAATATATGTTCAGCAGGTGCGCGTCAGGGTTCTATTCAGTGGGCGAATGACGACAGAAACTCTCCTGATTGGGCAAATGCGAAGTTAATTTTCTTACAATCATCACATGCCGCTGATGCGGGACACTATTTTCAACAATCAGCAGGTTTAATTGCTGATGCACGTAAACGTGGTGCAAAAATGGTTGTTATTGATCCTCGTATGAGTAACTCTGCAGGTATGGCTGACCTTTGGATTCCTGCATGGCCGGGAACTGAGACAGCACTTTATCTTTATTTGGCAAATCGTGTCTTACATGAACATGCTACTGATGGTAAAGATTTAGTTGACCATGAATTTTTCAAAGAGTGGGTAAACTGGGATCGTCTTATGGCAAATCGTGAGTATATTGAAAAACATATGCTTGGAAACGGTTATATCTCTAAAATGCCAAAAGATGATAGTTATGAATCATTTATTGAGATGATTTCTGAACTCTATGCACCTTACACAAAAGAGTATGTTATCAAAGAGTGTAAACTTGAAGGTATGGAACATAAGCTGGATGCTCTGTGGGAAATGTATATAGATGCTGGCGATAAGATTGCAACTTATCTGTGGCGTGCAGGTCCGATTGCTCACCGTGGTGGTTGGATGATTACACGTGCAGGTTTCTTGACATTAGCACTGCGTGGAGCACTTCGTGGCGATATTGGTGGTACTTCTTGGCATCATTGGCATGAGATAAGTGTCGCAGGCAAAGGCGATAAAGCAACCGTTGCAGGAGAGAGACCTGCTAAAGTTGATGTTTGGAATGAGTTGGCATGGCCGCCTGAATATCCACTTTCATCATATGAAATGAGTCATATTTTACCGCATCTTCTTATGGATGAAGAGTGGCAGCAAAAATGGACTAAAAAAGGTCTTAACGTTCCTACAAAACTTGCGGTTTGGATGCCTCGTATGTATAACCCTGTCTGGATTAATCCAGATGGTTTTCGATGGATAGAAGCACTGAAGCGTGAAGATAAAATTGAGATGAGTTTTAACCTCTCTCCAACATGGTCTGAAACAAACTGGTATTGTGACTATATCTTACCGGTGGGACTTGCAGGAGAGAGAAACGATCAACAGTCAACACCATCAAAACCAGAACAGCGTATTGAGTTCCGTCAAGCGGTTATTCGTGTCGCAGCTGAGAAGATGGGATGGAAAGCCAAAGATCCGTCTCGTGCAACGCTTGAAGCACATATGAAATATGGTCTTGGAGAAATTTGGGAAGAGTCCGAGTTCTGGGCAAACATTATGGTTCATCATATTGATCCTGACGGAACTTTAGGTATTAGAAAATATTGGACTTCTAAGAAAGATCCGTCTCGTGCTGTTAGCGTACCTGAATACTTTGATGCGGCTATGAGCCTTTTACCACGCCTTAAAGAGGCTGCAGAGAAGATGTATCCGGCAGAAGAGTTTCCTGTATATGCGTATATGCGAGATCATGGTGCCTGGACAGAGAAAACAGATGTCTATAAGCCACAAGAAGATGAACTTAAAGTTGATGCAGATTATGTTTATGCACATGGTAAAAAATATCCTAAACATGAAGTGAAAAAAGATAAATTTGGAGCTTTATGGATTGAACATGATGGACGTGAGCACTCTATTGGACTTGTAAAAGATGATAAAGTGCTTGCAGGATTTCATACAAGAAGTAAAAAACTTGAGTTCTTCTCTGAGTGGTTTGCTGAATGGAAATGGCCGGAGTACGCTATTCCTGTATATCCACGTAATGAGGCAGAATTGAAGAAAATGGAGCATATTGTTACACAGGTGCACCATACGATGATGAAAGGCGATAATGAATTTGCATTAAATACGGTCTTTAGATTACCGTATAATATTCATACGCGTTCAGTGAACTCAAAACACTTGATGGAGATTTCACAAAATCACAATCCGGTATGGATCTATACAAAAGATGCAGAGAAACTTGGAATTAAACGTGGAGATGCAATCCGTGTTAATGTTACAGATACCGTATCTGGTTTGGATTCTGGTTATTTTGTAGGAATGGCTATTCCAACAGAGGCAACACGCCCTGGTGTCCTTGCCTGTTCTCACCATGCCGGTCGTTGGAAACTAAAAAATGCAGTGAATATTCCTGGATTTGAGCATGAACTTGGTATTATGGGTGTTGGTGCTCCTCGTTATGATATGACAAATGACGGTAAAATAGGAACACTAAAACCAGTAGAAGGCATCCAAAAACGTCATGCAGATCATAATCTGTGGCAGTTTAAAGAGTTCAACAAAGATCTTGACAATATTTGGTGGGATGGTCTGAGTGGGGCATGGCAAAATGCTGTTGCGCCTTCTCATCCAGATCCAATTGCCGGAAATCATGCTTGGCACTTAAAAGTTGTGATTGAAAAAGCACAAGCAAGTGATAAAATCGGTGATATTTATGTTAATTATGAAAATAACTTCAAAGTTTATCAGGCGTGGAGAGATCAATTAACGCGTCCACTTGATCATACAGATACAGAGCGTCGTCCGTGGTTTATTAAACGTCCAGCGGTTCCTCTCTCTAAGAAAGCTTACGAAGTTCATATTAAAGCGTAAGTTCTTTTATTATGCTAAAGCCCACTTCAAGTGAGGCTTTACTATACTTTTACAATAAACTATCCAAAGGTAGCATTTTTATGCAAGATGAAATTTTAAGTGCACAATTAGCACGTATGAATATTTACGCACTCGTTTCGAGAATTTTAATGAATGAAGTCGATGAAGAGTTATTAGAGTTAATTTTAAATGATGAAAATATACTCTCTTTTTTTCCAAACCTACAAACGTGGGACAAACGTCAAGAGATGAGCACTAAGGATCTGATAGAGCAGTATCTTAATGTTGATTTTACTAACCTCTTTTTGCTTCATTTAGTACCCTATGAGTCCTTTTATATGCGTGAAGATCAGATGATGGAGACAGGTGGAGAGAATCCTGTGCAACAACTCTACAATGAGTTTGATTTTAGAGTCGAATTGGATCGCGCACGTGTTATGGCAGGCGATCATATTGGGGTTGAGCTTGAATTTATGTTTAAACTCTGTGAAGCTGAATATAAAGCACTTCAAGATGGTGCTTATGATGTAGCAGCAGATATTGCCAAAATAGAGTATGAATTTTTAAAAGATCATCTTGTAGAGTGGGCACCTCTATTTTTATTAAACGTAAAAAGTGAGGCAGGTACGGCACTCTATTTTGATGCTGCTGATCTGGCTTTAGAGTTTATTTTAAGTGATTTTGAATACTTAAATCAACGTAAAGAGAGTGATTTTAAACACTTAGCACCACAGGAGTCAAAATAATGGATATTAAAGATTTAAATGATTTACGAAGTGACTTTGAAGCGCTCCAAAAATCAGAGAGTGAAGCGTGCATTGAAGGGTGTGTGACAGATGAAGAGAGTTATGATGACTATCCTGATTATCTGGCTGCCATCTACACAGAAGTAATGCCACCGGTAAAAAGCGGTGTTTATTTCTCACGTTGGGATCTAAAAGCGATGGCCGCAGAGCTTGATGAGTCTTTTGCTCTTGATGTGCGTGAGCGAATGTTTAAGCGTTTTATGCAATGGGTAGGGACACCTGAAGATATGAAACTGCTTGTAGATGAGTTTAAGAAAAATATCGATATGAAGTGTGATCTTTACCGTGAATATAGTGAAAAATATCCATCAAGTAAAGCATCTTTTGATGCTAAAATCACAAAGGCACAAAATGCTAAAAAGTACCTCGATAAAGTTTATGTGGAGTTTTTTACCTAAACTCTTTTTTATTATTTGAAAAGAGAAGATTTGGCATAAATAGTCTTATAAGCTTGTCCATAAAAGTCGTAACCAAAGCCCAAATGTTGAGCTGTAACCTACCTCTCTAAAACAGAGTTTCTGCTCTTTGTCATAGATGAATGTTGTTGGATAACCGGTAATTTTAAAGCTGCGTGAGAGGGAGCCGTCTTTGTCATTTACGACTTTAAAGTGGTAGTTGTGTTCATCAAGATATTGCTTTATTTCATAATCACTTCCAGATTTTACAGCAATAGTAATTACTTGATAATATTTGCTTAAAAAGTTAATGTTAGAAGCTTCCATTTTACAAGTGGGACACCATGTAGCCCAAAAGTGTATGAGTATTGGTTTTTTCTTATCTAATGTGTAGCTATTATTATCAATCAATTTAAAAGTATTTATCTCTAATGGTGCACTGCTGAGAGACTGTGAACGGTAGAGACTCATTGCATTTGCCACAATGGTAATGGTAATAATAAAATAGAGTATCTCTTTTATATAGTGCTTGATTTTCTCTTTTGTTACTTTCATGGAGATAGCTTAACACTAATGTAATGATAATTTGATAAAATGATGGAACTATATAAATTCTAAAGGAAATTTGATGTTAAAAATCTTTCTTTTTTCATTGTCATTGCTGATAATGAGTGGTTGTCAAAATATTACACCTGCTGTAAAAATAGATAAAAAATTAAAAACTACGAAACAAGAAAAAACAAAAGATGTTTATGACACTAAAAAGGCAGATAGACCTGTAGTTCAAAAGTCAAAGCAGAAACAAATGTTTCAAACTGTTGATGTAAAAGATGCTATTTTAGTGCAAAAAGGTGAGCACAAAGAACACTGCGCTATGTGTGGAATGAATTTGATTAAGTTTTACAAAACAAGTCATGCTGCAAAATTAGAGGGTAAAAATATTCAGTACTGCTCTATTCATTGTTTGACAGCGCACATTAATGAGGGTGCAGAGCTTGAAAATCCTATGGTTGTAGATGTTTCATCTTTGAAATTTATTCCTGTTACAGAAGCTTTTTATGTTGTAGGCAGTGATGTTCCTGGGACTATGACAAAGGTAAGTAAATATGCTTTTAAAAATCTTGAGGATGCAAAAGCATTTCAGAAAAAACATGGTGGAAAAATTTTAGATTTTTATTCTGCTTGGCAAGAAGCAAAGAAAGATTTTAAAAAGTAGTTATAAATAAAAAAAGCCCTTTAACTCCGTAAGGAGTCAAGGGCTTTAGAAGAGGGGAGAGTCGAGTAGGCTTACTCGATCTCTGCGTCGATAACGTCATCGTCATCTTTTTTAGCATTTTGGTTTGCAGCGCCTGCTTCACCGCCTTGCTCTTTTTTATACATTTGCTCAGCCATTTTATGACTAGCTTCTGTAAGTGCTTTAACTTTTTCTTCAATTTGCTCTTTCGTTGCATTGTCATCTTTAAGAACTTCTTGAAGATCTTTGATAGCCGCTTCGATTTTTGCTTTTTCATCAGCGTCAAGATTATCACCCATTTCACCCATAGATTTCTCAGTTTGAGCAATGAGTGCATCTGCTTGATTTTTAAGCTCAACAAGAGCTTTTCTTGCTTCATCTTCAGCTTTATGTGCTTCAGCATCTTGGACCATTCTATTGATCTCTTCTTCACTTAATCCTGATGAACCAGAGATAGTGATTTTTTGCTCTTTACCAGTACCTTTGTCTTGTGCACTAACAGTTAAAATACCATTTGCATCAATGTCAAATGTTACTTCAATTTGTGGTACACCACGTGGTGCTGCCGGAATGTCAGTAAGTTCAAACAATCCTAGAGATTTGTTATCTTTAGCGAACTCACGCTCACCTTGTACTACGTTGATAGAAACCGCTGGTTGGTTGTCTTCTGCAGTAGAGAAGATTTGCGATTTTTTCACAGGAATCGTAGTACCTTTTTCAATTACTTTTGTAGCAACGCCACCAAGTGTTTCAATACCAAGTGAAAGTGGAGTAACGTCTAGTAAAAGAACATCTTTTACATCACCACGTAAAACACCACCTTGGATAGCAGCACCTGCAGCAACTACTTCATCTGGATTTACAGATTTGTTAAGGTCTTTACCATCGAAGTAGTCAGAAACTTTTTTCTGTACTAATGGTACACGTGTTGAACCACCAACCATGATGATCTCTTTGATGTCACCTTTGCTTAAGTCTGCATCTTTCATTGCTACTTGGATGTGATCCATAGTTTCATTTACAAGATCTTCGATCATACCTTCAAATTTAGCACGAGTTAGTTTTACAACCAAGTGTTGTGGCCCTGCTTCTGTCATCGTGATAAACGGTAAGTTGATTTCCGTTTCAGTTGCTGATGATAACTCTTTTTTTGCAGTTTCAGCTGCATCTTTTAGACGTTGTAGCGCCATTTTATCGTTTTTAAGATCGATACCGTGGCTGCTTTTGAATTCTGCTGCTAACCAGTCAACGATTTTATTATCGAAGTCATCACCACCCAAGAATGCATTCCCGTCAGTTGAAAGAACTTCAAATGTACCGTCACTGATCTCTAGTGTAGTAACATCAAATGTACCGCCACCAAGGTCATATACAAGTACATCTTCATCTGATTTACTTTCTAATCCGTAAGCAAGTGCTGATGCAGTTGGCTCATTGATGATTCTTAGTACGTTAAGACCTGCGATTGTACCTGCATCTTTTGTTGCTTTTCTCTGGCTGTCATTGAAGTAAGCCGGTACTGTAATTACAGCGTCAGTTACTTTGTCGCCTAAGTATGCTTCAGCGTCCTCTTTGAGTTTTGTAAGAATTTTTGCTGAAATCTCTTGTGGAGTATATACTTTACCTGCTACATCAACAGCTGCCATACCATCTTTGTCAACGATTTTGTATGTTACTTTGTCTTGTGCAAGTTTCGCGTTCTCCTCATTCATCATCAGACCCATAATTCTCTTAACTGAAGAGATTGTTTTCTCAGGGTTTGTAATTGCTTGACGTTTTGCAGGATCACCTACTAAAACCTCACCTTTATCTGTAAATGCTACAACTGATGGAGTTGTGTTTTTACCCTCTGCATTTGGGATGATTTTCGCTTCACCACCTTCATAAACTGCTACACATGAATTTGTTGTTCCTAAATCTATACCTATTACTTTACTCATTTTATTATCCTTTTTTTCAATATTAAATTTTATTTTTTATTTCTGATGAAATTGTATGATAA
>Ga0256837_1000433_pt1 | contig 35476 bp, 36 predicted proteins | sample 4562384metaG_FD_185976 | JGI IMG/M metagenome (GOLD analysis project Ga0256837, IMG submission 185976) | Hydrothermal vent microbial communities from Guaymas Basin, Mexico - 4561-384 | ecosystem: Environmental > Aquatic > Marine > Hydrothermal vents | place: Mexico: Guaymas Basin | collected... | reverse complement strand
TAATCTATACCAACACCACCTGAAAACTCATCATCTACATACTCATGAAATACTTGCCCACCATTTGCAGTTGTATCAAGTGTTCCTAAGGGAGTCTCCCATCTTTTAGCCACTTCTAAGTAAGCAAGAGATGTTTTTTCATCTTTGATTTCATAATCACCAAATACCTCACCATTTAGCTTAGTATAACTTCCACCAATCTCTACATAGAAATCATCTTTTAACATATATCCAGTAGATAATGCCCCTGAGTATTGATTTACTCTTGTAGATGTGTTTACAGGAGAATACATCTTTTGATTTATGTAGTTTGCACCAATTTTAAAATACCAGTCTTTATCAAAAGGGTTAAGTTTATATACCCCACCAAATTTAAAGAAATCTGAAGTCCCCTCCATCTTTACTTTAATATCCTCAGAGTCAAACATTAAACCCATTCCAGCAGAGCTGTCTTGATTTTTATCTGTTTTTGCACCTACACCGTAAACATTTACAGTTGTATCTCTAACTTCATTTGAAGCGACTACATTTGTCATAAGCCCTGCTAAAACTAGGCTAAGAGTGAGTTTTTTTAGCATTATTATTCTCTTTTTATGATTTTATGTTGTATTTTACCCCCACCCTTATAAGAAAGTGCTTAATACAACATAATTTATTCTAATTTTACACTACAACTGTAGTTTGATGAAATATTGTTACATAACTATCCTTACACATTACTATTGTAGTGTGGAAAATGAAAAACAAATTAAATAATTTAACAGAAGATGAGTTACACAAACTCATAGGCTCAAATGTTGCATGAATAAGGCAAGAAAAAGGCTTTAGTCAGTTGGCACTCTCTTTAGAGATTGGCAATAAATCTCTAAGTCTTTTTAGCTCAGCGGAACTTTACAAAGATAAAAGGCACTTCAATATTTCACAGCTACATAAAATTGCCAAAACTTTAGATGTAGATATGTGTGAGTTTTTTACTTTTGTTTAAAAGTAAAAAAAAATTCAAAAAAACTCTCTATCCCAACGAGTTACGAAGAGGTTGTTTTGAAGATAGGTATTTTTAAACATTGTAGAGATAAGAACTCCATCAATTCACTCTTTTTTATAAATAGTTTTGAGTATATCACTCCTTATTTTCTCAACCTCAAATTTTTTGATTATATCTTTTTGTTTTTTCTGTGAGAGTGAGTAAAATCTTTAAGAGCTTTTGTTTGAGTTTTAGGTAGAGGATGATTGACTACTTATATCCATTAAATTTCATCAATACTAGATAAAATTTTTACTTCAAAAAATTGTTTTAGTATATTACTATGAAGTAATATTTCATCATATAGTTCACTATTATTAGTTATTATAAATATTATTGTTTTAATAGTGCTAGATATAGCTCTTGGGCTAAATTCTGATGCTAACCATAGATTATCACTTTCTTGGCTTCTGAAGCCATTTGTAGCATCAGTAATCCATATAGTTGCTTTGTTTTTATTTGCTAATTCAAGTCCATACTCTAAAGGCTCTTGATAGTCTTTACCTTCACAATATGATTTCCATTTAGATAAAATTGCATTTTTATTTTCTAAGTATAATACTTCACAGTATTTTGAATTGTACATTTTAGACCTTTTTTATGAATTATAACTAATTTAATAATTATAATATATTTAAATCATGCTAATTTTATATATAATTATTGCTAAATATTATATGATTTATTCTACAATATGCCCAACAAATTTTGACATATTATCAAGTATTTTACCACCTTTTCTAAAGCCAAGTCCACATGCTTCATAAGCATAAAATACACCTGCTTGATAATATGCACCATCTTTATCTTGATTAAATTCTACATACTCTTGATAAATAGCTTTACCATTTTCATATGCACCATCTGTTTTTATATCAAGTGAATTATCATCATTTATTATTGCTACATTTGCACCTTCTCTACCAAAACACATCTTCTCTACTTGCTTAGTGTTTTCAAGTGGTTCAAAAGATGTTTCAAGTAAAAGTGGATGATTTGGATATAGATCCCATAATATTTTCATAATACCTTTTGATTGGAACAATAAAGTATATGCTGGATTTAAAATAATTACTTTTTTATTTTTTATTATATCTGTTAATATTACAGCTAATTCACCCTCATCAATTGCAATATCTTCCCAAGGGATTAGTTTGAAGAAAAATTCAAATATCTCATCATCTATACCTATACCATCATCACTAAATTCAACAGCATCTATAAATGCAAAATCAGTTTTATACCCTACTTCTGAGGCAATATGTTGTAGAAGTTTTGTTGTATGTATCTCTTCATCATTATTTGAGATACTTGAAAATAATATTTTCCAGTTTAGTTTTGAATAATATTCATCAAATTTTTCTATATCACTATCAAGTGTAATTAATCTTTTAAAGTTATCAGTAAGTGCTTCATATATTGAGTTAAATTGTTGATGTTCATCTAGTTCATTATACTTTAACATTGCCCATTGAATTATTGCTGTTTCAAATAACGATGTTGGCGTATCAGCGTTAAACTCTATAAGTTTAATATCTTTACCATCAAGTCCACCTGCTAGATCAAATCTTCCATATAGATGCCAATGAACATCATCTTCCCACGATTGTTTTACTAGTTCTATTAGATTAAATGGTATATCTAATTCATGAAACAGATTATTATCTATTATATATTGTCCAGCTTCACAAAACATATCATATAGTTCATTTGTAGCCTCATAGAATGCATTTGCTTCTTTAAGTGATATTTTCACTACTTCGTTACTTATATATGATGTTTTATCTGTATCTGTATGCCATGTAAAACCAATACTTTCTAAATATTCATTTGTAAGTGGATTTAATTTTTTTAGATTCATATCTATTCTCTCTTTTTATTCTGCCAATTTTTTTATTTTATTTTTTGAATATTCAATACCATCTTTTGTATATGTTTTTATCACTCTAAAACTATTTACTGTTTCCTTTTTTATTATTTTAGTTGTATTGTTATCTTTTATTTTTCTAAATGTATCTTTAACAGCATACTTACTTTCGTAAAATGTATCTTTGCTTCCCTCTTTTATATCTGTAAATATTGATCCATATAAACTTATACTTAAAGAAGAAATGAATGTAATTGTTAATAATTTTTTATTCATATCATCCACCAAAAAAGCTTCTAGATGAGCTTTTCTTTGATCTACCAAAAAAACCTGATTTTTTACTAGATGTTGATTTTTTAGTAGTTGCACTTTTTGCTTTATTGAAACTATTTACACTTTTACTATACGTTGAAGGTGATTTGTAGCTTGTTCTTCTTTTTGCATTATAGTTTGAATTATTAAATAGTTTATTACCTATATATGCACCTATCATTGCTCCAGCTGCTGAGGCTAATAATGTTTCACCTAAACTCATACCTCCATTTGTAATTTGACTTCCATTTGTAAGGTTTGATGTACCATTATCTATTTTTACTTTTTCCTCAGCTACAAGTTGATCTATCTCTGCTTGTGAAAGTATTCTATCATTTCCATTTTCTCTTAATACTATTGTAGTTTTAGTTGCAGGAAACTCATCAACTATTTGATATCCCCCTTGAGGACTTTTTTCAACAATTACAAATGCACCCTGCTTTTGAGCAGCATTTGTCATTGTATTTTGGTTATAATTATTTTGATTTGAACCTTTATCTTCACATGCAGTAAAAGATGTTATTAGTAAAGAACCAAGTCCTCCTACTATTGCGTAATTTGATATTTGTTTTAAAAAGTATTTTTTATTTTTCACAATAAGCCTTTATTTTTTTAATAGATATGTTAAGTTTTCCATTGGCCTTGCAATTACTGCTTTTTGATCTTTTATTATAATTGGTCTTTCTATTAGTTTTGGAGTTTTAAGTATTATATCTATTATCTCATCTTGTGATTTATTTTCAATATCAAATGTTTTATACTCCTCCTCTTTTTTTCTTAACATATCTTTTATATCAGAAATACCTAACTTTTTCATGATATTAAGTATAGTTTCTTTTGTAAATTCTTCTTTTAAATATTCAAATGTTCCATGTGGAACATTTGATTCTTCTAATATTTTTTTTGCTTCTCTTGATTTACTACATCTATTATTATGCCAAATTTGAACTTCCATTATTCACTATCCTTTCCAAAATTATTCTTTATAGCTGTATTAAGTCTTGATATAGTTTCATCAACTCCTAATACATTTATAATATCATATACAGATGGAGCTTGTGTACCACCTGTAAGAGCGATTCTTATAGGTTGGAATAGTTGAGGAAACTTTAATTCATTTTCTACTATAAATGGCTTAGTAATAGTTTCAATTGCATCAACACTATTTAAAGTATCTTTATGCTTTTCTAAAAGAGATATATAGTTATTTAACATATTTATTGTACCCTCTTTTATAAATTTTTTACTACCTTTTTTCTCATATGATTGAGGTTTATTTAGTATATTTAATGCAGCATCTTTTAATTCTATTAATGTATTTGCTCTTTGTTTTGATAAATCTAAAAGCTCATCTTTTTTATCTATATCACTTAGATCAAGATCAAAATCTTTTAATAGTTCTACTAATTTTTCATTTGGTGTTTTTTTAATATATTCAGCATTTAGCCAGTTTAGTTTTTCTGTATTATATGCTGAAGCTGATTTGTTAATATTGTTTGGATCAAATAGTTCTAACATCTCATCCATAGAGAATATCTCTTGATCACCATTTGACCAGCCTAATCTTACTAAGAAGTTAAGTAATGCTTCTGGAAGGTATCCATCTCTTTTATATTGCATTACATCCATAGCACCATCTCTTTTAGATAGTTTTTTACCTTGAGGGTTATTTATCATTGGCATATGATAAAACTTAGGTACTTCAAATCCAAGTAGATTATAAACTAGAATTTGTTTTGGAGTATTGGCTAAGTGATCATCACCTCTTAATACATCTGTAATACCCATAAGGTGATCATCGATTGCAACTACAAAGTTATATGTAGGTGTACCATCTGCACGAGCAATAATATAATCATCAACTTGATTTGCTTCAAATTTCATTGCACCTTTAACACCATCTACAAATTCATAACTTCCTTCTAATGGAGCTTTTATTCTAATAACTGGATCAATATTTTCAGGAATAGCTGGAAGAGTTTTTCCATCTTGTGGTCTCCATGTTCCATCATATCTTGGTGTTTGTTTTGCTTTTTCTTGTGATTCTCTTAGAGCTGCAAGTTCTTCTTTACTCATATAACATTTATAAGCCTTACCCTCTTGTAAAAGTTGGTTTATATATTTTTTGTATATATCCATTCTTTTACTTTGGTATTGTATTTCACTATCACTTGGCATACCTACCCATTGAAATGCTTCAAGTATTGCTTTAACTGCATCTTCATTATTTCTACTATTATCTGTATCTTCAATTCTTAGTTTAAATTCACCATTTGTTTTCTTTGCCCATAGATATGAATAAAGAGCTGTTCTTAACCCACCTATATGTAAGTATCCTGTTGGACTTGGTGCAAATCTTGTTATTGCCATATTATTTCCTTTTATAATTTATTTTTCTTCTTCGCTGTTATATTTGATAAAAAACCAAACTCCACCAAATGCTACTATCATTAAAAATATAAATAGTATATCATCCATTGTTCCCATATTAACTCCTAGTTATTCTCTTCATTTGTTTGTTCTTTTAGTTGACCACATGCAGCACTTATGTCTAAACCTTTTGATTCTCGAATAGTACATAAAACACCTTTTTTTATTAGTTGTTCTTGAAATTTAATCATAGAGTTTCTACTTGGTCTTCCATAAGGTGTTCCTGGATATGGATTAAAATAAATAAGATTTACTTTAGCTTGTATCCCATCTAGAATTTTTATAAGTTTATTTGCACTTGCAATATCATCATTTTTATCTTTTATAACTAAGTATTCAAACATAACTTTTTTTCTTGTATCAATTGGAAACTTTTTAACTGCGTCTATTATTGATTGAATATTATATGCTTTATTCATAGGTATTAGTTCACTTCTTAACTCATCATCAACAGCATGAAGTGATATTGCTAATTGTACTCCTAAATCCTCAGAACCTAGTTTTTCTATTTTACTACTAATACCACTTGTTGATATTGTTTGACGTCTTGTAGCGATTGCTAGACCATCTAATTCACTAATTATTCTTATAGATTTTACAAGATTATCATAGTTATCAAGTGGTTCACCCATACCCATATATACAATATTCACTGCTTTATTTTGGGCTATATCATTTAACTTCTTTAGATATGATACTTGAGCTACAATTTCACCAGCACTTAGATCTCTAGTAAAACCACCTTTTGCTGTAAGACAAAAACTACAACCTACTTTACAACCAACTTGACTAGATACACAAAAAGTATATTTAGCACCTTGAGTTATATTTCCATCATCATTTTTTATCTCTTCTTTCATTAGAAGTAATACAGCTTCAACTGTATGCCCACCTTCAAATTCAAAAAGATATTTTATACTTCCATCAGATGATTTTTCCTCTTTTATAATTTTTCCAATATTTATTGGATAGTTTTTTTCTAAATGCTCTTTTAGATCTTTGGGGATATTTTTCATTTCATCATATGATGTAGCATATTTTTTATAAAGCCAGTTATATATTTGCTTTGCTCTAAATGATGGTTTAATTTCGTTTTGTAGTTCTTTTAATGTATAGTCATATATTGTTTTGATAATTAAGCCTTTAATTTATTTTGATGTTCCATGTGGAACAATTAGTTTTTTATCTTCTAAATACTTTACAAGTTTTAACATTGCTTCTTTATGATTTTTTGTAAAATCTTCATGTGCAGTTTCGTTTGTATAGTTAGTTATTACAAAGATTCCAGCAACTGGTATTTTAAACTCTTTTGCTATTTGTACTAAAGAGAAGAATTCCATATTTTCTATACCTATTCCATATTGAGCAAAATTTTGAGATAAAGTAGAAGATGTAGTTATATAGTTTGAAGAGTTTACAATAGTGTCATCTCTTAAAGTTTTATTTTGTGTCTTTATCACATTATCAAGTGGAGTATATGAATTGTTATCAAAAAAAGACAACTCAATATTAGAAGCACTTGAACTTTCTACAATATCAAATATATTATGATTTCCATAACTACCTGCACTACCAATAAAGACAATAAAGTCTGGTTTATCAAATAAACATATCTGAGTAAAATTCATAGCACTCTCTATCAATCCTACCCCTATTGGTGTTGCAAAAGGGAAAGTTTCATTTCTACCTGCACATAAAATCATTGGCACTCCATTTTATAATCTACTTTTAGATCTATTATATTTGTATCTTGTATTGTTGTTTTAACATCTTGAATTTTAACATCTTTTAACTCACATTGTTTATTTAAATCATTTGATAATTTATTCACATAAGTTTTTGAAAAGTTTATTGCTTTTACTCTTAGTTTGTGAGTTATCTCTTCTTGTAGTTTAGTGCTTAAAATATATTTTGGTTCTTGTATAGTAATAGTTAAATTTTTTTCATCTTTTAAATATAAAAGATCTTTTATAAAATCATTTAGATTTTCAAATGAATATGACTTTATATTATAAGATAAATTTCCACTATATATATTAGTATTATAGTTTGGCATTATTTGCTCTTTTTGTTTAGTATATATCAATTTACTTGTTTTGAAAAGATCATTGTATTTTTCAAATATTGTTACGATATCGTCACTATTATCTCTTGATGTTTTGATTACAATATTATCACTAATCATATCTGAATCAACTTCAGCTTTAAATGTTTTTGTAAAATGTATCTCAGCAGATAATAAACTTAATGGTAAAAGAAATAATAGATATTTTTTCATTATTTTTGACCTATTATATAATACACTTCATATGTATTATGTGGTTTATTTATAGTTTCAAATAGATCACATTTTATATTTTTTAGATTATTATCCTTAAAGTATTGTTCAATCTTATTAAAATCAAAACCAAAATGCTCTACCCCTGTATTATCACTATGAAATTTTCCATCTTCAGTTTTTAAATCTGCTATTGCTAAATAGCCATTTGGTTTTAATGAAGCTGATAATTTTGTAATAAAATCTTTAGGATCTTTTATATGATGCATAGTCATATTAGTTACTATTAGATCATATTTATCTTTTTCTAGATCTTGCTCATTTATATTGTGTACAAAACCTTGTATATTTTTCATACCAATTTTATTTGATTTTTCATTATATACTTCGATCATAGATTTAGAATTATCAAGACCATCAATACTTTTTACATCATTGCTAAAACAAAATGACACAAGCCCTGTTCCACAACCATAATCTAAAATTTTAAAGTTAGATATATCTTTTGGTAAAAACTCTTTTACCTTATTAGCAAAACTCATAGCACCTTTTACCCTTTGAGGTTTGCTATCCCAAGATGTAGCTAGTTTTTCAAATCTGTTATTATTTTCCATTATATTCTCACAGGTATATTATTATCGTATAAATAATGTTTTAGATCCATAATATCGATCTCTTTAAAATGGAATATAGAAGCAGCAAGTGCAGCTTCAGCACCACCTATTGTAAAAGCATCTTTTATGTGTTCCATAGTACCAGCACCACCACTAGCAATTACTGGTATATCAATAGCAGAGCTTATTTGTTTAGTAATATCAAGTTCAAATCCTGTTTTAGCACCATCTGTATCCATAGAAGTTAGAAGTATCTCCCCTGCTCCTCTATTGTAAACATCTTTTGCCCATTGTACTGCATCTAAACCAGTATCTTCTCTACCACCTTTTACAAATACATGGTAAGTCCCATCTGCTACTTTTTTAACATCTATTGCTACAACAATACATTGACTTCCAAATCTTTTAGAAGCTTGATTTATAAAATCAGGATTAACTACAGCACTTGAGTTTATTGATACTTTATCACATCCTACATTTAAAAGATTATATATATCATCAAGTTTTCTAATACCACCACCAACAGTAAGTGGAATAAAAATTTCTGATGCAACTTTTTTTACTACATCAACTATGGTTTCTCTACCTTCATGTGATGCACCAATATCTAAAAATGTAAGTTCATCTGCACCTTCAGCATTATATCTTCTTGCAACTTCTACAGGATCACCTGCATCTCTTAGTCCAACAAAATTAACACCTTTTACAACACGACCATTGTCAACATCTAGACATGGTATTATTCTTTTTGCAAAATAATTCATAAATATCCTATTTTCTTTAATAGTCTTTATTATACCTTAATAGCGATTAAAATGTAGACTTATACATAATGTAAGAGCAAACTATAATTACAATTGTAAAAAATGGGATAAACTTATATAATTTTGTTAATCCAAATACTGGTTTTCCATCTTTGAAAAATCCTAATTGCACTGCTACTACAATAAATTCAGCAATTATAAAAAATAATATTGATGATATAATTAATGTTATAATACTGTAGTTATTATAAGAATATTTATATGCAACAATAGCTGCCAAAAGTATAATAATTAGTTGTAGTAAAATTGATGGTATAAAGCCCTCTTCTTTTTTAAATACTCTTATGATTTTTAATTCAATAAAAAATAAAAAAGTTGTGATAAAAAATAACATATTTAATCCTTAAATAATTTTTTGTATATTATCCAAGTTATTGTTATTATAAACTTTTATTAGCTTTAAAAATATAAAATTATCATTTAAGTAAATATTTGATAAAATGTAACTTATGATAGTATACGGAAAACAAATAGTATTTTATATTTTAGAAAAATACCCAAACATAATACAAGAGATTTATCTTACAAAAGAATTAGACAAAAAATTATTCAAACAATTTATGGATGTTGGAGCTAAAATTGTAAGACCAGATAACCAAAAAGCGCAAGCTATGGCAAAAGGTGGAAATCATCAAGGATTTTTATTAAAAATTGATGAATTTGAATTTGCAAATATAAAAGATATCAAAAAAGATGATTTTATAGTTGTATTAGATGGATTAACAGATACAGGTAACATTGGTGCAATTGTTAGAACTTGTTATGCTTTAGGAGTTGATGCTATAGTTTTATGTGGATTAAAACACCCATATTTAGCACCAATTATTAGAACATCTTCAGGTGCTGCTCTTGATATGCCAATTGCAGTTATGCAAAATAGTTTTGATTTAGCAAATGAATTAAAACAAGTTGGTTTTTCACTTGTTGGAGCCGATGTTGATGGTTATGATATTAAAAATATTGAATCAAATGAAGATCAAAAAGTTGCACTATTTTTAGGTAATGAGGGAGATGGACTTTCAAATAAACTAATCAAAAAACTTGATTTAAAAGTATCAATCAAGATGAAAAATGATTTTGATAGTTTAAATGTATCAGTTGCAGCTGGTATTTTAGTTCATGCATTAAAATAATGAATACAATAAAGAAGTTATTAGTTTTAAGCCTATTTGTAACTTATTTAAGTGCAAGTAGTTTACAAAGTAATATTAAAAACTTTGTAGGAGCTCATAAGTACAATGTAAATAAATATCTTATTTTAAATATATTCAAAGATAAAAAGAGTTTTTATAAGCATGGTAGATTAAATTATGTAAAAATATTTGATACTTTAAAAAATAATGGTTTATTTAATGTAAACTATAAAAGTGTAAAAGATGTAAATATAGCAATATATTCAAATGCTAAAACAGTAAAAACAATAAAAAGTATTAAAGATGTTTTGCTAAATTTAGGTTATTCATATTATTTTACTAAAAATATCAAAAAAGAAGAAAATAAGCTATTTTGGGAGATATATTTTAAAAGTGAATCTTTACTTGATCCACTAGCTTTTATAAAAGAGTTAAATAAACTAAATATAAGAGTAAATAATGTTAAAAGAGTAACATCTACTAAATGGGAATATAAAATTGATGTGAATTATGCTAATATTTCAAATTCAATTAAAATAGAAAAAGATGAGATTAAAAAATTAAGAAAACCACATAGAGATTATATACTTGAAGTAAATAGAGCAAATACACTTTATGTAACAAGTAATAGATTAAATCAATGGTACCCTAGCATTGCATTTTATGATAAAGGGTTTAATTTAATTAAACTAGATGAAAAATCATCAATTAAAAAGAAAGTAGTAATGAATATACCACACGGTACTAAATTTATATCTATTAGTGATACGTATAATTTGATAAATATAAAAAGAGGAATAACTGTAACAGTTAAGTAAGAGGAGTATTAATGTTTGAAGAGATAGAATTTTCAAGAGTAAAAATGTTACCAAAATATGTTTTTGCTGAAGTAAATGAACTTAAAATGGAGCAAAGACATAAAGGTAAAGATGTAATTGATTTTTCAATGGGTAATCCTGATGGAGACACACCTGAGCATATTAGAGAAAAATTAATAGAATCAGCCAAAAAAACAAAAACTCATGGCTACTCTGCCTCAAAAGGTATTCCAAAATTACTAGTAGCAATCTCTGATTGGTACAAAAGAAGATATGATGTAGATCTTGATCCCCAAACTCAATGTGTTGCTACAATGGGAAGTAAAGAGGGATATGCTCATATCGCATATGGATGTACAAATGCTGGAGATAACGTAGTAGTTCCAGATCCTACATACCCTATTCATAATTATGCATTTATATTAGCTGGAGCTAATGTTATTAACTTTGGTTTAGAGTTTGATGAAGATTACAATGTACTTGAAGATAAATTTATGGAAGATTTACAAGCACTTTGTGATGATCCTAAAACAAAACCAAAATTTGTAGTAGTTAACTTTCCACATAATCCTAGCACTGCTACAGTAACTCCAGAGTTTTATATAAGACTTGTAGCTATGGCTAAAAAAGAGAGATTTTATGTTATCAGTGATATTGCTTATGGTGATATTACATTTGATGGATATAAAACACCATCGATTTTAGAAGCTCCTGGGGCTATTGATGTTGCCGTTGAATCATTTACACTTAGTAAATCATACAATATGGCAGGATGGAGAGTAGGGTTCTTTGTAGGAAATACAAGACTTATAGGAGCTTTACAAAAGATCAAATCATGGTTAGACTATGGTATGTTTACACCTATTCAAGTTGCAGCTACTGTTGCTCTAAATGGTGATCAACAATGTGTTCAAGATATTACTGATAAATATGATACAAGACAAGATGTATTGATATCTAGTTTTAAAAGAGCAGGTTGGGAGATAAGAAGAAACAAAGCTTCTATGTTTGTATGGGCAAAATTACCTGAGTGTGTTGCTCATATGGGATCTTTAGAATTTTCAAAAAAATTACTAACAGAAGCTGGTGTAGCTGTTGCTCCTGGTATTGGTTTTGGTGAACATGGTGAAGGTTATGTAAGAATAGCTTTAATAGAAAATGATAAAAGAATCAGACAAGCTGCTAAAAATATTAAAAAGTTTTTAGCAGATTATTGTAAGTAATATGAAAAATAATTATAAAAAAAATAAAAATCTAAGAAAGTTTTGCTAAAATGATTGAGATAAAAGCAAAAAAGAAATTTGGACAAAACTTTCTAAAAGATGAGTCTGTTTTAATAAAGATCATCGAATCGATGCCCAAAAATAACAATAGAATTGTTGAAATTGGGCCTGGCTTAGGTGATTTGACAAAGAAACTTGTCAAGTGCAAGGATGTGACAGCCTACGAGGTGGATAGAGATTTATACTCTATTCTACAAATTGAATTTATTAATGAAATATCTTCTTCTAAACTTGATTTAGTACTAACAGATGTACTAAAGGTTTGGGAAGATGGATCAAGCTTATATAATAATAGATATGACTTAATTGCAAATCTACCATATTATATAGCAACAAATATTATATTGAACGCATTTGACGATGATAATTGCGAAAGTATCATCGTAATGGTACAAAAAGAAGTAGCAGATAAATTTGCTGCAAATCCAAAGGATAAAGAGTACTCTTCTTTAGGTGTTATGGCTGATCTACTATGTAGTGAACGTAAAATCTTAGTTGAAGTACCACCTACTAGTTTTAATCCACCACCAAAGGTGGATTCATCTGTAATATATCTAAAAAAAGATATGACAGCAAAACTACCAGATGGATTTAAAAAGTTTTTAAAATTTGCATTTACGCAACCAAGAAAAAAACTTATAAAAAACCTTAGTGCTAGATATAATAAGAACGATTTAGTAAATTTGTTTGAAGAATTAAATATTAAAGACAATATAAGACCTCATGAAGTAGAAGCATCCCTGTATAGCCAAATTTATAAAAAATTATAAGAGGGACATATATATGGAAAATAGTAATGAGCAACAGCCAAAGGCTGATGCAGTAGTAGAAACTACAAATACACAAAGTAATACGAATAAAAATACAAATTCTAATACGAATGAAAAGCCAAATGACAAACCAAAAGGTAAAACAGTTCCAGCAAAGAAAAAGCCACCAGTTAGTGGAAATGGCTGGACTAATGACACAAAAAAAGCATTTGAGATAAATGAAAAAATACAAAGAGATAGATTAAACCCACACAATAAATTAAATCTAAAAACTAATGCAAGTGTAAAGATTACACCACTTGGTGGATTAGGTGAAATTGGTGGGAATATGATGGTAATAGAAACTGATAAAAGTGCTATTATTATCGATGTTGGTATGAGTTTCCCCGATGATTCTATGCATGGTGTTGATATACTTATACCTGATTTTACATACCTTAGACAAATAAGATCTAAACTTGTAGGTATTTGTATTACCCATGCACATGAGGATCATATTGGTGCTATGCCATATTTCTTCAAAGAGATTCAAATACCAGTTTATGGTTCACCACTTCCTTTAGAGATGGTTGGAGCAAAATTTGATGAGCATAAAATGAAACACCATAGATCATATTTTAGAGCTATTCAAAAAAGAAAACCAATTAGAATTGGTGATTTTGAAGTTGAATGGATGCATATTACACACAGTATTATTGATTGTTCATCATTAGCAATTACTTGTGAAGCTGGTACAATTATACATACTGGAGATTTTAAAATTGATCATACTCCAATAGATAATTATCCTACAGATTTTCATAGATTTGCACATTATGGTGAAAAAGGTGTTTTAGCACTTTTAAGTGATAGTACAAACTCTCATGGTGCTGGTTTTACAAAAACTGAAAGAACAGTTGGACCAACATTTGATAGAATATTCTCAGAAGCTAGTAAAAATAGAATCATAATGTCAACATTCTCTTCAAATCTTCACAGAGTTGCACAAGCAATAGATAGAGGAATAGCACAAGGTAGAAAAGTATGTGTTATTGGAAGAAGTATGGAAAAAAATATTGATGTAGCAATAAATATGGGATATTTAAAATACAAAAAAGCTGATTTTATTGATGCGCATGAAGTAAATAAATATCCAGATTCTCAAGTATTAATAGTAACTACAGGATCACAAGGTGAGCCTATGTCTGCACTATTTAGAATGTCAATTCATGAGCATAGACATATCAAAATAAAGCCAGGTGATCAAATAGTACTTTCTGCTAAAGCAATACCAGGAAATGAAGGAAGTGTTAGTGAGATTATTAATCAACTTCTAAAAGCTGGAGCTAAAGTAGCATACCAAAATTATCCAGATATTCATGTTTCAGGACATGCTAGTATGGAAGAGCAAAAACTTATGTTAAGATTAGTTAAACCTAAGTTCTTCCTGCCAATACATGGTGAATATAACCATGTATTAAAACATTCTCAAACAGGTATATCTTGTGGAGTATTAGAAAGAAATATTCATATTTTAAGTGATGGTGAACAAGTTGAGATCAATCCAAAATATATGAAAAAAGTAAAATCTGTAAAAACTGGAAAAGTGTATATAGATAATCAAAGAAATAGAAAAATAGCAAATGATGTTGTACTTGATAGACAAACTATGGCAAATGAAGGTTTTGTAATGATTGTTGCACAAGTTTCTATTAGTGAGAGAAAAGTATCTGCACCTGCTAGAGTTACATCTTATGGTTTAGTAGATGTTAAAAGTGAAAAATATTTTGCAAAAGAGATTGAAGATATTTTAGATAATCACTTAGCTCATGTAAAAGAGGGTATTTTAGAAAATACAAAAGCTCTTGAAGATGATATAAGAAAAGTAGTAAGAAAACATTGTGTAAGAAAATATAGAAAATATCCAATGATAGTTCCTACAATTATTGCTCAATAGTAAATAAAACTATAAATATAAAAGCCAAGTTTTAAGTAACTTGGCTTTTTATATATATAAAAATATTTTTATAAGTAATTAACTTTATTTAGATATATTTCATTATAAACTAAAAGGATTAGATATGAAAAAATTAATACTTACTTCTGTAATAGCAGGATTATTAACAAGTAATTTATATGCAGAAGGTAAAAAATGTAAAACTCCAGGTCCACATATTTGGGGATGTGTAAAAGAGGTAAAAATTGATCTAAATAACGAAAAATTTACGATAAAAAGAAGTGGTGCAAAAAAGATTACTCATTTGTATGAAAGTACATTTAGAGGTAGAGTTCAACCAATATCATTAAAAGAGGGTATAGAAACTATAGGTGAGATTGAACTTATAAAGTATTTACAAAAGATGCAAAATGATAAATCTATAATACTTGTAGATACAAGAACACCAGGTTGGCATGTAAGATTAACTATTCCTGGATCTGTTAATATGCCATATAGTGACTTTAATAGCAAAGAAGATACAGAAGCAAATCTTGAGGATCTTGGTGCTGTTAAAATTAAAGATGGAGTATGGGATTTTAAAAATGCAAAAACTATTTTAGTTTTTTGTAATGGTTATTGGTGTGGACAAACACCAGCAATGGTTTTAAAATCTAAATATGCATTAACTAAGATTGGATATCCACTAGAAAAGATTAAATACTACAGAGGTGGTATGCAAGCATGGACATCTTTAGGTCTAACAGTTGTTGGAGATGAAGCAAAATAATAATTTAATTATTTATACTTTAAAAGGTCAAGTATAATTACTTGACCTTTTTTTATTTTTGCAATATTATGGTATAATAAGTACATAAAGGGATTTAAATGGATTTTAAAAAAATAGCACAAGAAGTATTATTAATTGAAGCGCAAGAGTTGCAAAGAGCAGCTAATAATATCAATGATGAGATCTCTAAAGCTGTTGAACTTATATCAAAAAGTAAAGGTAAACTTATAGTAACAGGTGTTGGTAAATCAGGACTAGTTGGTGCAAAAATAGCAGCAACATTAGCTAGTACTGGAACATCTAGTTTCTTTTTACATCCAACAGAAGCTATGCATGGTGATCTTGGAATGATAAGTGCTGGTGATGTTGTTTTAGCAATTTCTTATAGTGGAGAGAGTGCTGAACTTATACAAATATTACCACATTTAAAAAGGTTTGATATACCACTTATAACTATGGCAAATAATCCAAACTCTACATTAGCTTCATACGGTGATGTATTTTTAGATGTTAGTATCCAAAAAGAAGCATGTCCACTTGATACTGCTCCCACATCTTCAACTACACTTACTATGGCTATTGGTGATGCATTAGCAGTTTGTTTAATGAAAAATGCAAACTTTACAAAACATGATTTTGCATCTTTTCATCCAGGTGGAAGTTTGGGTAAAAAATTATTTGTAAAAGTTGATGACTTAATGCAAAAAGAGAATCTTCCAGTAGTAAAAGAGGGTACAACTCTAAAAGAAGCAGTTGTTGTTATGAGTGAAGGAAGACTAGGAAATGCAATTATTGTAAATAATAATGATGAAGTGATAGGTCTTTTAAGTGATGGAGATCTAAGAAGATATATGATGAGTGATAACTTTTGCCTAAGTACGAAAGTAGAAGATATTGCAACATTAAATCCAAAGTTTGTAGATGATAAAAGCTTATTAGCTTCAGATGCATTAAAAATAATAGAAGATAATAAAATACAAGTTTTATTGATCTTGAACAAAGATAAAACATTATATGGCGTACTACATATACACAATTTAGTAGAAGCAGGAATAAAATAATGGCATATGAGAGAGAATTAATAAGATTAAATAAATTTATATCACACAATAGTAGATATAGTAGAAGAGAAGCAGATAGATTGATAGAAGAGGGTGAGGTTAGTATTGATAATAAAGTAATAACAGACTTAGCTATAAAAGTAACACCAGATACAATAGTAAAAGTAAAAGGTAGAACAGTAAAGATTGATAATAGCCGTGCTAGTACAGTTATTGTTTACAACAAACAAAAAGGTGAGATAGTATCTAAAAAAGATCCACAAGGACGAAAAACTATATATGATACTTTAGCAAAAAAATATTCACACTTTTTACCAATAGGTAGACTAGATTATGCAAGTGAGGGAGTGTTACTTTTAACAGATGATGTAAATATTGCAAATGAACTTATGCACTCAAAGCTTGTAAGGGTATATAAAATCAAAATAGCAGGTCCAATTACACCAAGTATGGAAACATATATGAGAAATGGGCTGACATTAACTGATGCAACAGCTGGAGCATATGAGGGTACAAAAATAACATCTATGCACTTTGAACCATTTGATGGATACAATATCATTAGCAACGGTGCAAACTTTTCAAAACTAAAAGTAGCAATTAGTGAAGGGAAAAATAGAGAGCTTAGAAGATTCTTTGCACACTTTGAAACACCTGTAGTGGATCTAAAAAGAATTGATTTTGGTGGAATAACACTAAATAACTTACCATCAGGAAAGACTAGATTTTTAGAAAGAAAAGAGTATCAAGATCTAAGAGATTATATGAAAGCTATGAAAAAAACTAGAGAAAAACAAAAATACCAAGATGATGAGTATTAAAAATAAGGTAAAATAATTTTAGCAAACATACTAAGACCAAATAGTTTAGATCAATTTATAGGGCAAAAGCATATAATTGGGAAAAATACACCTCTATATAAATTAATAGAGCAAAAAGATATCCCTCATCTATTTTTTTATGGAAAACCAGGTACTGGTAAAACAACTTTAGCTAAAATAATAGCAAAACAAAGTGGATATGATTTTTATTATTTCAATGCCACATCTATTAAAATAGAAGATTTAAGAAAAGTATTTACAAGATATAATGGGGCATTACTTAAGCCTCTTATATTTATAGATGAAGTTCACAGACTATCAAAAACTCAACAAGAAGTACTTCTTCCTATCATGGAAGATTATAGTGCTATAATCATAGGTGCTAGTACAGAAAATCCATTTTTTACTCTAACAGCAGGTATTCGTTCACGAGCTTTTGTATATGAGTTTACAACACATACTATTGAAGATCTAAAAGAGGTAATTTCTAAAGCTACAAATCACTTAAAAGATATCACTATAGATGATGATGCAAAAGATTACCTAATCACTACAAGTAGTGGAGATGCTAGGGCATTACTTAATCTACTAGACTTTGCATATAAAGTAAATCCAACTATAACTATACAAACTCTAAAATCTCTAAGAACTGGATCTATTGGAGATGGTGTAAGTTCAGCTCAAAGCCATTATGATATTGCAAGCGCTATGATAAAATCAATAAGAGGTAGTAATATAGATGCAGCTATATATTATATGGCTAGACTTATAGATGGTGGAGAGAGTGCAGATTTTATAGCTAGAAGATTAGTCATAAGTGCTAGTGAAGATATAGGAAATGCAAACCCACATGCAATTAATATTGCAAGTTCAACTTTAAATATAGTAAGTAAAATAGGCTTTCCAGAAGCTAGAATAACTCTTGCTCAATGTATAGTATATCTAGCATCAAGCCCAAAATCTTGTAGTAGTTATACTGCAATCAATCAAGCTTTAAGTGATATAAAACATGGTAAGATATTAGATATACCAGAACATATAAAAGATAGTGCAATAGGATATAAAAATCCACACAATTTTGGTGGATATATCAATCAAGAGTATCTAAAAGAGGATCTATCATATTATAAAAGTAGTAATGTAGGGTTTGAAAAAACTCTAAATGAATGGATAGATAAAATAAAAAATAACTAAGGAATAAGTATGGAATTTTTAAGTGAATATTACCAAGCGATATTAGTATTTCATATATTAGCTGTTATGTCATGGATGACATTACTTTTTTATATGCCAAGATTATTTGTATATCATGCAGAAAATATAAAAAATACAGAGTATACAAAAGTGATAAAAGTACAAGAGGAAAAGATATACAAAGTAATAGGATATCCCGCTATGTGGGGTGCAATACTTAGTGGGGCTTTAATGTTAGCTATAAATCCTGATCTTTTAAATCAATCTTGGATGTTAGCAAAGCTTATAGTATTGATATTATTAATAGTATATACAATTTCACTTGATTTTATACGATACAAGTTTTTAGCAAATACTTGTAAAAAAGGTGGACAGTTTTTTAGAGCATATAATGAACTACCAACTTTATTAGCAATACTTATTGTTACATTTGTAATTACAAAATCAATTCCTATTTATTTCTCTATAGGTATATCTGTATTTTTTATATTTATAATGGTAGTAATATTAAAAAAGAAGAACAAAGATGCAATTAAATAACTACGAAAAATATTATGTAATAGATACAAATATAATTTTAGAAGATTATACAAATATAAGTAAAATATCTCAAGATGGTAAAAATCTAATCATAATACCTGAAACAGTTCTTGATGAACTTGATAATAAAAAATCAGGATTTGATGAGATAAATTTTCAAGCTAGAAACTTCGCACGAATGCTTGAAAATGCAAATATAAAAGAATCTTTTGAAGTACAAAACCATAAAATAGTATCTTTAGATATTCAAAATATAAAAATACAAATAATCTCAAAAGAGAACTATAATGTAAAAAAAAATAATACAAGTTCAAATATATACAACGATAGAAAAATACTAGAAATAACAGCTTTTGCCAATAGCTATTATCCTTGTAAGATATTGTTTTTATCAAACGATATTATGGCAAGAGTTAGAGCAACTTCACTTGATCTTCAAACATCACCACTAATAGGTGATGGAATAGATGATAGCAATTTAGAGTTTGAAAAAACTATATCAATAGATTTTAATCAACTTGAAACTCTACAACATAAAGATATCAAAGAGTTTGATAAAGATTATATGCCATATAATTTCTCATATACTTTTAAGATAAAAAATTCAGACCAAAATATCTTAGCTTGTATCAAAAATGAAAAGATATATATTTTAGATGAGGTAAGTCTAAGGGAACAAATAATCACTCCTCTAAATAAAGAGCAACTATTTTTCTCTAACTCTATGATGGATATGTATTATGATGTTATTATATCTGAAGCAAAAGCAGGAAGTGGAAAAACACTACTAGCTTTAAGTGCTGCAGTTAAAATGGTAAGAAAAAAACATTTCAGTAGAATAATATATATAAGAAACTCAATAGAATCACTAGATAAAGGTGAGGATATAGGTTATCTTCCTGGTTTTGAAGAGAAGTTTGCTATATATAATCATCCTTTACATGATTCACTTAGATTTATGGCACTAAAAGAGCATAAAAGAAAAAATCAAAACAAAAAACAATATATAGCCCCAAGTGATGATGAGATAGAGCAAAAAGTATCTCAAACAATAGAAAATTATAGTATCCAAACTATGTGGGTAGGGGAGATGAGAGGTAGAACTCTAAGTGAGGCTTTTGTGATAATTGATGAAGCTCAAAATATGTCAAATAAAACTATGCAGATGGTTTTAAGTAGGCTTGATAGTAGTTGTAAAGTTATAATACTAGGTTCAAATAAACAAATAGATAATTTTTATGTAAATAAATACACAAATGCCCTAACAACACTTCTAAAATCTACAAAACAAAAAGCAGAAGGTTTAAATATCTATGCTGTTAAATTAAATAAAGTATTAAGAGGACCTATTACAAAATGGGCTGAGAATATTTTTGAATAGATCTATATTAGTTTGCTAATAGATCTTTTAAACTTTGTTTTACATCTTTACCTTTTAATATTAGGCTAACTTCTGTTGCTATTGGAGTATAGATATTGTGTTTTTTAGATAGCATCTCTATAGCATTTGCTGTTTTTACACCCTCTGCTACTTCACCTAACTCTTCTAATATCTCATCTAAAGATTTATTATTTGCTAAACCTAATCCAACACGAAAATTTCTACTCATAGTAGAAGTGGCAGTCAAAAATAGATCTCCAGCACCACTTAAACCTGTAAATGTTTCACTTTGTGTTGCACCAAAATGATTTGCAAATCTTTGCATCTCTACTAGACCTCTTGATATAAGTGAAGCACTTGCATTATTTCCTAGTTTTAGTCCATTACATATACCACTTGCTATTGCTATTACATTTTTATATGCTCCTGCTACTTCTGCACCTATAACATCACTAGAGTAATAAGTCTTTATAAATGGTGGGAAAAACTTATAAAACTGATCATAAAAATCTTTTGATGTGCTATTAAGAACTAATGCTGTTGGTAAACCTTGAATCACTTCAGCTGCAAAAGAGGGCCCAGATATAAATCCCAAATTTGAAGATGGAACAAAAGGTTCATAGATCTCTTTTAAAAAAGCTCCGCTATTTTCCTCGATACCTTTTGCAGCAACTAATACTTTTTGATTTGTATATACAAAATTATTCTCAAGCCATGATCTTATACTTTGAGCTGGTATTGCTATTATTAGATATTCACATTTTAAAGCATCTTCTAAAGATACAAAGTTTTTTATATCTCTTTTTGTTCTTGAAGTTATAAGTACTTCATTGTTTACACTAAGAGCGATATGAAGTGCTATACCCCATTTCCCTGCTCCTATTACTGCAATCTTTGCACTCACATCAACCTCCTGTTTCATAAAAAGCTCTTGTTGAAGTTTCACCTTCCCCATTTTCATCGCTCCATTTATTTTTCTCAGGTTTATTAGCTAATACCTCTTTTAAAATACTTGTAGCTTTTTTAATATCTTTTTCTTTTATAGCATCTTTTATACTCATAGCATCTTCAAAATATAAACAAGGGATCAAAAATCCTTCAGCTGTTAGTCTTATTCGATTACAAGTTTTACAAAAGTCATCTTTATGTGGTTCTATTATTCCAAAAATATATCCATCTTCAAGTTGATATGATGTAGTTGGAGATGCTGGATCTTCAGATTCTACATGTTTAAAGTTATATTTTGTTGAGATTATATTTTTTATCTCTTGTGATTTTAATCCTTTTAGATCATTTGCATGAGTATTTTCCATATACTCTATAAATCTTATTGGATAGTTTCTCTCTTTACAGTATTCAAGAAGTTCAATAATCTCATCATCATTTATACCTTTCATAGGTACAGAATTTATTTTTATTTTAAGACCTATACTATTAGCTAGTTCTATACCCTTTATAACTTTTGCCAAAACATCTTTTTGAGCTATATGGTGTGCTACTTCAGGTTTTAAACTATCTAAAGATATATTTATCCTTTTTAGACCTGCTTGTTTTAAAGCAAGAGCTGTTTCTTCTAAAAGGTAACCATTTGTTGTAAGTGCTAAATCAATATCACTTTTATAATCAGATATCATCTTTACAAACTCATCAAGCTTAGCTCTAAGAAGTGGTTCTCCACCTGTTATTCTTATTTTGTTTATACCTTGATCAATTGCTACTTTTATAAATGCAAATAACTCTTCATATGATAGTAGATTCTCTTGTGGTACCCATGAAAAAGGTTTTTCAGGCATACAATATTGACATCTAAAATTACATCTTTCAGTAACACTCACTCTTAAATAATTTACTTCTCGTCCATGTTTGTCTATTAGCATATTTTAATTCTTTTTATTAAATGAAGTGATAACTTCTATTTATTATTTGCATAAGTATAGTATAGCAATCCTTAGTGTATAATGATAAAAATATGAAAAAAGGATATTTATGGATATTAATACACATTTAGAAATAGACAATAATATTAGTGGAGAAGTAATCGAACTAAAAAAAGATTATGCAAAAGTAAAACTAAGTACAAAAGAGTTTATGTGTGCAGATAAACAAGGGCTAATACATGGTGGATTTATATTCTCTAGTGCTGATTATTGTGCTATGGTAGTTGTAAATGATCCAAATGTTGTTTTAGCAAAAAGTAATACAAAATTTATAGCCCCTGTAAAGTTAAATGATATAGTAATATTAGAGGGGAAACTTATTTCTAGTGATGGATTTAAAAGTGAGATTGAAGTACTTGCAAAGGTTGATGATAATATTGTATTTAAGGGTAGTTTTTTCACTGCTACATTAAAAAATCATATTTTTGAAATATAAAAATATAAGTTAAAACAAGATATACTAAAATTGTATTTTATAAATAGGACTTAAAATGGCAGATATAAAACAAATAGCTATACAAACAATTAAAAACTTAAATGAAAAAAGTATTGATCCAACACCTGAAAATTATATGAAAGAGTTTTGTAATATAAATTCACACAATAATGATTGTGAATTTTTTACAAAATCTTTGTTAGAACTTTCTCAAGATGAACTTGATCACTATAAAGCAGATAAAATACAATCAGTATATGATATTGTAAAAATATTATTAAAAAGACCTTCAAGTAAAGATTTATCGATACATACAGGAGAAGTTGGTAATATTATAAAAAATATGGATTCACAACTTCAAGATAGTATCAAAAGTCATTATAATGCGTTTATGAATATTCAAAATATTAAAAAAGATATTCAAAGTAGTAACACAAATGATGAGATAAAAATAGTAAAAACAAAACTTATAGATGCAACTTCATCTTTAGAAAATGAGATAGAAACAGTTAATAAAAAATTAACAAATGAAAAGCAACAAATAGAGATTTTAGAAGAGAAAATAAAAACACTAGAAGATAGTTTAAATACATATAAAAAAGAGAGTTCGATTGATTTTTTAACAACACTACTAACAAGAAAAGCATATGAAAAAGAAGTAGAGAAGTTTGAAGAGAGATTTACAAGAGACAATATCGATTATGCTGTTGTATTTTTTGATTTAGATAAGTTTAAAGCAGTAAATGATAACTATGGACATGACTGTGGAGATACAGTTCTTAAAACATTTGGACTTATATTAAATAAACTTACAAGAAAAACTGATGTTGTTGCTAGATATGGTGGTGAAGAGTTTGTGGCTCTAATTCAGTACAAAAAAGAGGAAGATTTATTAAAATACCTAAAAAGGGTAAAAGATGTAGTAACATCAAATAAATTTACACACAAAGATCTAAAACTTGATATCACTTTTAGTGCTGGAGTTGATATAAGATCTAGACATAATAGTTATGAAGATACTATTCAACAAGCAGACATCTTACTATATGAAGCAAAATTTGATGGTAGAAATAGAATTATTTTAGCTTCCGGAACAGTTATAAAGTAAATTCTTGTTTTGAATATACTTTATATATTTTATCGTTATATTTAAATTCTAAATAATTTGCATGAAGCATAAGTCTATGGTAACCTATATGTTTCATCCTCTCATCCTTACTTAAATTTTTACACAAATATTTATCAGCAATCTCTTCGTTGACTGCATATATAGGATCACCTACAATAGGATGACCAATAGAATTAAGATGTACTCTTAATTGGTGTTGTCTTCCTGTATGAGGAATAGCTTCTACTAGAGTTATATCGTTTTTTTCATCATAGTTTATAGGATTTATAAATGTAAGCGATTCTTTCCCATCTAAAGCTACTTTCATTTTTACACCAATTTTTCCACCATCTTTTTTAATACCACTACCAATTTTAAGAGATTCTTTTATATGACCTTTTACATAAGCTTTATATGATTTTTTATACTTTTTATCTTCAAACATAGTTTTTAGAAAAATATCTGCAACTTTATTTTTTGTAACTAAAACTAATCCAGAAGTTTCTTGATCTATTCTATGAGCTAAATTTGCAGTTTCTCCAAAATGGTATCTTATCTCATCAAGAAGAGAATAAGTAGTATCTTTACTTGTAGGGTGAACCATTACACCACTTGGTTTATCAAATATAGCAAAATCACTTGTATTAAATATAGGTTTTAATCCTCTTGTTTGACCTTCAAACACAGCAACACTTACATAGCCATCTTTTAAAGTTTGACCATTTTGAAATCTTTTTCCATCTTCATCAAATACTCTACCACGACTTAGAAGTTTTTGAGATACACTCATAGAAAGACCAACTTCATTTAGTAAAAATAATTGAATCTTTTTTCCTGCTACTGCTTTATATTTTTTTAGTACAAATGGCATTAATATTCCTTAAATTAATGGTATAGACCATTTTTTATAAAATGCAACAATTCTTAAAGTTACACCTGCAATAAATACAATTAACAATGATACATAAGATATAAAATCAAAAATATTAAGTGTATATAATATCAAAGCAACAAGTAAAGATACAGTTCCATAAAAACCTGTTTTAAATACAAAAGGTACTTGATTTATAATTACATCTCTTGCTATTCCTCCACCAACTGCTGTTATAAAAGATAGAGCTAATATACCAGTAAGATTGTATTGATGTTCAATAGCAATAATAGCCCCAGTAATACTAAATGAAACCAATCCAATTGAATCACTTAATATAAATAGTGGTTTATTTTCAATACTTGCTTTTTTATGTAGTTTAAAAGCAATCATAATTATCATCACACTTAATATTATAAGTGCAGGTAGATTATGGCTAAATGTATATGGAGTTTTATCAACTATTACATCTCTAATTATACCTCCACCAAGGGCGGTTAAAAATACAGAGATTAAAATACCAAGTAGATCTAGCTTATTTCTAGTAGCTATTAAAAATCCACTAATAGCAAATGCTATTACACCTATTATTTCTGCTATTTCAAACATAACTTTAGTGCCTTTATAATTGCTACTTTTTCTAAGTTTTTTACTTTTTCTTCTAAAGTATTTACAGTTTCATCTTTATGTAACTTTATTTTTTCTTGTAAAATTATCTCACCCTCATCGTAATTTTCATTTACATAGTGAACAGTTGTTCCACTATATTGTTCGTGGTTTTTAATTACAGCTTCATGTACGTATTTACCATACATACCCTCTCCACCATAAGAAGGAAGAAGAGCAGGATGAGTATTGATTACTATAAAGTTATTTGTAATTAGTGGATCTAGCTTTTTCATATAACCACTAAGAACAATATATTTACAATCATATTTTATAAGTTCATCATATATATCTTGTGCAATATTATTACTATTTTTTGAATTTATTACAGATGTAGCAATATTTAATTCTTTTGCTTTTTGTAAAGCAGCAGCGTTTGTGTTATTACTTAATAGTAAATTTATATTGGCATTTAAAATATTGTTTTTTATTGCATTATATATTGGTTCTAGGTTACTTGCATTTGCTGAAGCAAATATAGCTATATTGTTCTTTTTATTCATAATGAAAGGGTACTATAAATTTCCTTAATATGAAAAAGGTATTAAAAAATTACAAAAAAAAGACAAAATATTTTTATATGTTACGATTTGTGACAAAATAATAATTATAAAGATAAAATAATGTTATAAGTGAAACTTATTAAATAATATAATGGTAATATGTAAGTTAAAGTAAAGAAAAGGAATAAGATGAAGAATAAAGTAAGTAAAATTACATTAAGCATTTTAGCATCATGTTTATTTTGTACAGTAAATGTAAGTGCACAAACATTAAAACAAGATGTATTAGAAGTTTTAAATACAAATCCAATTGTAACAGAAAGATTAAAAAACTATAGATCAGTACAACAAGATTTAAATATTGCTAAATCTAAATATTTACCAAGAGTTGATTTAAGATCAACAGCAAGTTATAATAAATCTGGAAAATTTATGTCTGATGTAAAAGATCAAGAATTTCGATCATATGAAAACTCATTAAAATTAACTCAAAATATATTTGAGGGTTTTAGAACAACACATCAAATAGATTATGAAGAAGCTAGACTTTTAGCAGCAGCATATAATTATATAGAAAAAGCAAATGACATCTCATTTAAAATGGTAAATGTATATTTAAATGTACTTAAAAATTATGAGATCTTACAAAATGCAAAAGATAATGTTGCAATGAATGAAAAGATGTTAGTAGATATTAAAAATCTATATAATGCAAGAATGGTAACAAAATCTGATCTACTTAAAGTACAAGCTTCACTTGCGATGGCAAAAACAAATCTTATTACTAATATAAATAATGCAAGAGATGCTGAATTTAATTTTACTAGAGTCTTAGGTAAAAGACCAATAGTTTCACAAATGAAAGTTCCAAATCTAAAAGTATCTATGCCTGAGAGTATACAAAGAGCAACTTTATTTGCAATTAAAAATAATCCATCTTTACAAGTTAGTCAGTATAATATAGAGGGTGCTCAAGCTTTATATAAAAGAGATAAGTATACATATTATCCAAAACTAGATTTTGAATTAGAACAAAAATATAATGATACATCATTAGATAACAATGGTTTTGATTCTCCTGATGATAGAAGTATTGCAAGATTTGTTTTAACATGGAATCTTTACAATGGAGGAGCAGATAAAGCACTTATTCAAAAAAAGTTATCTAAAATTCATCAAGAAGTTGCAATAAAAAGAGATTTAAAAAGACAAACTATTGAAGGTTTAGAATTATCTTGGTCTGCATATGAAATAGTAAATCAACAAATAGCAGAGCTAGAGATACATAGTAAGTATATGGATGAAACATTAAGTAGTTTAACATCTGAATATAAAATGGGTAAAAAAAGTAGAAGAACAATTCTAGATCTATTAGGAGCATCAAATGATGTAATAAATGCAAAATCTAGAATGATTACAGCAAAATATGATAAGCTTTTTGCACAATATAGAATTCTTGATGCAATGGGACTTCTTGTAACAGTAATTGCAGGAGATGAAAAAGAATATAGAGCTAGAGTTAATTTAGGAGTAGATAAAGTAACACAAACTTTAGATACATTGCCAATTTCATTAGATGTAGATAATGATAAAATTGCAGATGAACTTGATATTTGTGATAACTCTAAACCAGATAATAATATTATGCCATATGGTTGTCAAATTATAAAAAAAGATAGTGATTTTGATGGTATACCAGATAATATAGATCAATGTCCTAACACTAGATTTGGTGAAGAGGTTAATAAAATAGGTTGCTCAATGAAAGCAAAAAAAAGCTTATAAGGATAGATGATGAAAAAAATAATAATATTAATAAGTATAAGTATAAATCTTTTATTTGCAGGATTATATGATTATAAATATAATGTAAATTCAAAAGTAAATGTATCTTCACCAGCTATGAGTAATCTTTTGATGTATGGTGATTTTGAAAAGATAATAAGATTTGATGCATTACAATTTAACCCTAAAACAAATAAATTAGAAGCATCTTCGCAAGATGAGCTAGATAAAATAGTAAAAACAATCAAAGATTATGGTGATAAAAATATTATAGTTACAATGATTGGTTATACAAAACATGTTGAAACTCATAATGAAAAGATTATGAGAGAGTCTGCACTTTCTCATAATAATCTTTTTGGAAGTGAAATAACAAAAGAACATAGCCAAAAAATAGCTTTAGCATACGCAAAAGATGTTGAAGAATATCTTTTAGATAATAACATAAGTAGAGATATATTAGTTGTTGAAGAAAGAAGAGGGGAAGAAAAAGCTTATACTGAAGGTATTCAAAAAGGTAAAGATTTAAATCATAGAGTTATGGTTGCAATTTATGAACCAGTTAAAATTGACTTCAGTAAAAAAGTAGTAAAATCTCCAGTAGTAGATAATAAAGCAATACAAACTAGATTAATTGATTTAAGAATAAATTATGCAAATGATTCAGCAGTTATTCCAAAAGATCAAGAATATAAAGTAAGAGCATTTGCTACATTTATGAAAGCATTCCCTAAATATAGTGCTAGAATTGTAGGTCATACAAGTAGTATCGCTCCAGCTGAGTATAATAAAAGATTATCTCAAAGAAGAGCTGATGGTGTTGTAAAAATGCTTATTAGTTTAGGGGTTAGTAAAGATAGATTAAGTGCAATAGGAAAAGGTGAAGATTTCCCAATCGCTTCAAATAAAACAAAAGAGGGACAGTTAGCAAATAGAAGAACAATTGCTGAGCTATATATTAAATAATAAGGTACAATTTGAACCATTCAAATAGTTATGGTACTAAAGATTCTTTACTTGAATCTTTAGTATTATTTACAAAACTCTATCATAAACCATTTAGTGCTGATGCATTAATGAATGGGCTTCCTGTAAATAAAAATCTAAATGATAATCTATTATTTTCAAAAGAAAATAAAAAATCATTATTCTCAAGAGCTGCTTCTAAAGCTGGATTAAAAACAACTTTAATTGAAAAAAAAATAGAAGATATATTACAATTACAGCTACCTGTAATTCTTATATTATCTAAAGATAATTCATGTATATTAGAAAGTTTTAATGAGGATAAAACAAAAGCAAAAATTATATTTCCATCAGATTCAGAAGGAAGTTTTGAATGGGTAGATATAAATTCTCTAGAAGATGAATATCTTGGATATGCTTTTATGTTGAAAAAACATTTTGAGTATGATAATAAAAATAGTAGAACTCTTCATATTGAACAAAAACATTGGTTTTGGAATACTTTATGGCTTTCAAGATCTATTTATAAAGATGTTTTAGTAGCTTCATTATTGATAAACCTTTTTGTTTTAGCAACACCATTATTTACTATGAATGTTTATGATAGGGTTATTCCAAATAGTGCAAAAGAAACTTTATTTGTATTTACTATTGGAGTAGTTACTGTTTATTTACTTGATAGTTTTTTAAAATTTACAAGATCTTATTTTTTAGAATTAGCAGCAAAAAGAAGTGATATAATAATATCTTCAATAATATTTGAAAAAGTTTTAAATCTTAAATTGGAATCACACCCTGGTTCAGTTGGATCATTTGCAAGTAATCTAAGAGATTTTGAATCTATCAGATCTTTTATTACTAACTCATCATTATCAATATTAATTGATTTACCATTTGCTATTATATTTTTAATAGTTATTTATTATATTGGAGGACAAATTGTAATAATACCTATAATTACAATTATACTTATATTTTTATATGCTTTAGTTATAAAAAAACCACTTCAAAAAAGTATAGAGAGTGCTTATGAAGCAGGAGCAAAGAAAAATGGAATACTAATAGAAGCACTGCAAAATATTGAAACAATAAAAACTATGAGTATGGCAGGAAAAACTCAATATGCATGGGAAGAAGCAACAGGAGAGATAGCAAATAAAAATTTAAAATCTAGACTTTTAAGTGCAAGTATCCCAAATATTACAGGACTTTTAACTCAACTAAATACGGTATTTATAGTATTTTTTGGAGTATATTTAATTGGTGATTTTGAACTTACAATGGGTGGATTAATAGCAACTGTAATATTAACATCAAGAACAATAGCACCAATGGGTCAAGCAGCTGCACTTATTACTGGATATGAAGATGCAAAAACTTCATATAATATTTTAAATGATATTATCTCTAAACCAGTAGATAGACCATATGCAAAACAATTTATACAATTAGAAGAAGATATTAAAAGTGTAGAGTTTAAAAATGTAACATTTTCATATCCTGATTGTGATAACCCAGCACTTTCTAATATAAGTTTTATTATTAATAAGGGTGAAAAAGTAGCATTTATTGGTAAGATTGGATCAGGGAAAAGCACAATTGCAAAGTTACTGTTAAAATTGTATTCACCTCAAGAGGGGCAAATACTAATAAATGGTATAGATATATCCCAATTAGATCCAGCTGAACTAAGAAAAGCATTTTCATATGTTCCTCAAGATATACATCTATTCAGAGGTACACTAAAAGAGAATATCTTAAGTTCAAATCAATTTGCAAGTGATAAAGAGCTAATTAAAGCTTCTAAAATAAGTCACACTGATAGCTTTGTAAAAAGACATCCAAGAGGTTATGATATGCCAATAGGTGAAAGAGGTGCAGGATTATCTGGAGGTCAAAGACAAAGTGTTGCAATAGCAAGAGCGTTTATAAATGATAGCTCATTTATGATTCTTGATGAGCCAACAAATGCAATTGATCAAACAACAGAGATTAATATATTAAAATCAATGAAAGAAAATATAAAAGATAAAACTATTATTTTAGTAACTCAAAAAATGTCAATGTTGGAATTAACAGATAGAGTGATAGTACTACATGAATCTAAAAAATTAGCAGATGGAAAAAAAGTAGATGTACTAAAGCAACTAGGTGCTAATAATGTATAAAGATAATAAAAAACTAACTCAAGAAGACTATGAATATATGAATTCATTAAGTCAAGCTATACTTCAAATAAGACCAAGAAAATTACATTTTATTTTATGGTTTTGGTTTTTTACTGTTTTATTATTTATAGTTTGGGCTTCATTTACCTCTATTGATGAGATTACAAGAGGTACAGGAGAAGTAGTTCCAAGTGGAGAGAATCAAATAGTACAAAATCTCGAAGGGGGTATAGTAGAAGAGATATTAGTAAAAGAGGGTCAAGTTGTAAAAAAAGATCAAATTTTAATTAAAATAAATAATAAAAAATCGGAGTCTACTTATGAAACAAATAATTTAAAAAGTGAAGCCTTAAAAGCAAAAATAATTAGATTAAAAGCACAAGCAAATAATACAAAATTTAAATATGATAAAAATGTAGATAAAAAGGTTTTAGATTTATATAAAAATGAGGAATCTCTTTTTAAATCGAATTTACAACAAGTAAAAGCAAAAAAAGATATCTTAAAAAATCAATTGATACAAAAGTATAATGCAATAAAAGATGCAAAATCACAAAAAGCAACTGCTGCTAGTTCATTATCTATGATAAATCAAGAGCTTAAAATGTTATCTCCTATGGTTAAAAAAGGCTTAAGTTCAAATATGGATCTTTTATCTTTAAAAAGGGAAAAGAATAATATTTCTCAAAAATATACAAGTGCAAAGATATCAATACCTAGACTTCAATCAGAAGTTCAAGAGATAAAGAATAAAATAAATGAAGTAGATTATATATTCCAAAGTAAATCAAAAGAAGAATTATCTGAAGCATTGGCTCAACTGCATGGAACAAATGCTTCAAAAGATGCTCTAAAAGACCAAGTATTAAGAACAGATGTAAGATCTCCAATGAATGGTATTATTCAAAAATTATATGTACACACAGTAAGTGGGGTAGTTAAACCTGCACAAGATTTAGTTGAAATAGTCCCTTTAGATAATCAATTGATTTTAGAAGTAAAAATAAAACCTTCTGATATTGCATTTATCCATGAAGGTATAAAAGCGATTGTTAAATTTTCAGCTTTTGACTTTTCTATTTATGGAGGATTAGAGGGGAAAGTGATTCAAATGAATCCAGATACTATAAAAGATAAAGAGGGAAATCAATTTTATCTAATAAGGATAAAAACAAATACAAATACATTTAAACATAATGGTAAAAATATGAAAATTATACCTGGAATGACGGTTTCTGTAGATATCTTAACAGGTAAAAAAACAGTTATGGATTATATCCTTAAACCAATTATTAAAGCAAAACAATATACATTTACGGAGAGATAAAATTAAAATTTTATTATATAGCAATAATATTACAATAGTAGATATGTGGAAACAATATCTAAGTCATTATGATGTTAAAATTATAGATGATGAGGATAGTTTATTATTATCACATAACTCTTTAATAATATTTAATACAGAAGCAACAAACTCAACAAATACTTGGATAAAAAAATTGTTAAATCAAAATAATAAAATATTATTACTTCAAGGAGTTCCTGACTTTTTAGAAGGTAAAAGATATTTAGAATTAGGTATCCATGGCTATGGAAATATAATGATGAGTGAACCTTTTTTAAATTCTGCTGTGATGAGTATCATTGAAGGTTTTGTATGGTTACATCCACAGTTTACACAAAACCTTATAACTAAAATATCTTCAAATGACACAAAAAATTATTACCTTAAAAAGCTAAGTCCTAAAGAGGAAAATATAGCTAAGTTGATATGTGAAGGTTTAAATAATATAGAAATAAGTAATAGTTTAAATATAAGTATAAATACAGTAAAAACTCATCTAAAAAAAATATATGAAAAGTTAAATGTAAAAGATCGTTTAGCTTTAGTAATTCTTTTAAAATAAATATCACCCCTTTGGGTGATAGACTTGATAATCACTTTTTGATAAAATTATTCTAAATTTTAAATTTAGGATTATTTATGGCAAATGTAATAGGAATAGTAGGAAACGTATCAGGTAAATTCTTTGTAAAAGATGAACAAGGAAATATAAGAGAAGTTAAACCTGGAGATAAAATATTTGATGGTGAAGTGTTATATGGATCAGAACAAAATTCACCTAATGATATAGTACAATTAAAATCAGATGATGGACGTATAATTGTAATTGACTCCACAGTACATATTCAACTAGATCAAACATTATTAAATACAATCCCAAATCAAGAGATGGTTAAAATTACTCCTGAAACATTATCTCAAGCATTAAATGTTGTTGATACTACAACAAATGAAAATCAAAATAATACAGAACAAGAAGCAGAACAAACTACAATAAATCCAGATGAAGAAGTTGATACATTAAAATTAGAATTTGTTGATAGAGTAGGTGATCAAACTGATATAAATAGTGATTTAAGAGTATCAGATACACTAAATGGTGGAGCAATTCAAGCAAAGTTCCATGGTTTAAAAACAGGTGAGGCGGAAGACTTTACAGGATTTATAAATAGAACAGGTGACCAAACAGATGTAAATAGTAACCTAAGATATACAGAAACAAATGATCCGACATATAGCCCTGATCAAATTACTTATGATGCAGCAAATATTGCACCACTATATGGAGTTTTACAATTAGATGGTGATTTAACTGTTCCAGAAGGAAATTCTGCTACATATACTTTAAGTGTTGATAATCCACCAAAATCAGATTTAGTTATAACAGTTGAGATTTCACATAAAGATACTGTAGATTTAGATGTTAATCCTATTACACAAACATTTATAATTCTTGAAGGTCAAACATCTACAACATTTACTATAGATAATCTTGATGATATAATGGCAGAAGGTCCTGAAGATTATATAGTAACTTTAAAAAGTACAACAGGTGGAGATTACACTGAGCTTACAATTGGAAATGATGAGGTTACTACAACAATAAATGACGATAGTAATACTCCAAATAATCAAACAGATGGGATAGAAAATAGTCATGAGTTAGTACAAATTAAACTTGTAGCTTGTGATAGTAATGGTAATCCAATACTAGATTCAGATGGAAAGACTTATACATTTGTAAATGAAGTAAATGAAGATAATGCTGCAAGTTATATGGCACTAGCTTTTGATCCAAATACTACAACATATACAACTGATACAAAACTTGATACACAAATAGGAACAGTTACTGTTTCAACTACAGATTTAGATGCTACACAAAGTGCAGACTATGTAAATACTCAAACCCAAACAGTGACTTTAGATACAGCTTTTTCTATAGATACATTAGATGATTATTTAAGTGATAATGGAGAAAAATATAAAGTTTCAATAGATAGTAACTCTTATGCTCCAACAATAGGTGGATATGAAAATGTAAATATTGATGGTACAGTAACAACAACAATTATAGATAACTCAAAAAATACACCAAATAGTCCATATGATGAAGTAGATCCGGCAAACCCACCAGTAGAAACAGATCTTGATACAATTACAATAAAACTATTTGCTATAGATGAAAATGGAAATAGAAGTGATGTAAACACTGTAGCAGAAGGAAGTGATGCTTCTTATGTAGCAGTAGCATTTGATAAAGATGGAAATGAAGTACTTACAAATGAGAGTGTAGAAGTAACATTTGGAGCAACAGGAGATACCGCTTCAAAAGATGGAGTAGATTATACTTCAACAACTCAAACAGTAACTCTAGGGCAAACATTTACAACACCAACAACAGATGATTTTATAAGTGATAATGATGAAAACTATAAAGTACAAATTACAGATGAGACATTATCTAATGCTTCAAACTATGAAACAGTAGTAATAGATACAACACCAGTAACAACAACAATTATAGATAACTCAAAAAATACACCAAATAGTCCATATGATGAAGTAGATCCGGCAAACCCACCAGTAGAAACAGATCTTGATACAATTACAATAAAACTATTTGCTATAGA
>Ga0256837_1000432_pt1 | contig 35566 bp, 35 predicted proteins | sample 4562384metaG_FD_185976 | JGI IMG/M metagenome (GOLD analysis project Ga0256837, IMG submission 185976) | Hydrothermal vent microbial communities from Guaymas Basin, Mexico - 4561-384 | ecosystem: Environmental > Aquatic > Marine > Hydrothermal vents | place: Mexico: Guaymas Basin | collected... | reverse complement strand
AAAATAATTGGTATAGATTGAGCTTGAATAGGTGTTGGTGTATCGTAACCCTGTTCTTTAATAGCTTTTAATAGTGGAGCTGATAATCCAAGTGAAGTAAATGACATAAAAATCCTAATATAAATATATGCTGATAATAGCATAATTTATATAGAATTGAGGAATTAAATCCCGTCTACTCTAAGAACATGAGTTTTACCAACCATAAGGTCGATAGTCATCTGAATTCTTTTAAATACACTCTCTTGTCTATATTCAAGATTATGCTTAATACAAATATCTTTAACAATAGGTTGCATCTTTTGATAAAAACTATGTGGCATATCTGGAAATAGATGATGCTCTACTTGATAGTTTAAGAAACCGTGTAAAAAGTCGATTAAATCACTTCCAGTATTGTAGTTTACACTTCCCATAATTTGACGAAGATAATACTCACCTTGTGTTTTATGTGGAGTTGAGAACTGATAAATATCTTCAGCAGAGTGATTTGGTACAATTACTAAAAATGAGTGTAAATTTGCAAATAATTCTGCAACTATTAGAAAAATAAATGCAGATTGAACAGCTTCCATTCCACCTATTGGGAAAAATAAGAATGGTAGAAAAACAAACTGAAAAATACCATACGGTAAGATATACTCTAACCATAAAGATTTACCATTTGGAGTAAAAGGACTTAACTCATACTCTGTTGATGGCTTTTGTTTGTTTTTAATACGCTCTTTATTTGCAAGTATCCTAAGTGTATTTGGTGCATAATAAGCAAGTTTCCAAATAGATGCAAAAATATAGATAAATGCAACTTTACTCCACATAGGGATTTTAGCTTCATGTAACCAAACCATATTTTTTTCAACATTATCTGGATCATCATCTTCACCTAAATGATAATGGTGCATAATATTATGTTCAAAAGCCCAAGCATCAGGTTTAATCCAATCTAACCAATCTATCCATCTTCTGTTTCCAGCAGCATACCCTTTTTTTGTATATCTAAAAGGGATATTTGGAACTTTATCATAAGCACCGTGTAAAACTGGATGGGTTACATTTGCCCATCTTCCAACATTACCAACACCTATAAGAAATGAACCAACAAGACCAATAATCCAAAATAGAAGTGAACCTAAATTCGCTTCAAAAAAAATAACAAGAAAAATAAGAGCAAAACCTAAGAAAGTAGCTCCTCTTCCCCATCTTTCAAGTTTCAATAAATGTTGAAAATCCTCCTCTGTTCTTTCACCAATAGTCTCTTTAATCGCATCTATATCTTTTTGAAGTTGCTCTTGATCTACATCTTCATAATTTGCATATTTTGACAAATTTCATTCCTTTTATATAATTTTTATTAGATTGTATTATATATTAATTTTTCTTTATAAATCTTTTCTTCATAAAAATCTTTAAATGATATTAATACAACATAAACACCATTTTAGATAAAATACAAATAATTTAAACACAATAATTAATGGAGATTTTATGGACGCAGCCAAGTATATTTGGATGAACGGAAAATTTGTAAATTGGGATGATGCTAAGATACATGTACTTTCACACACACTTCACTATGGAAATGGTGTTATTGAGGGAACAAAGGCTTATAAAACTGCTAAAGGTTATGCGATTTTTCGCTTAAATGAGCATACGGCAAGATTGAAAGAGTCTGCTAAAATGACTTTAATAGATATTCCTTATACAATAGAAGAGATGAATGAAGCACAGATTGAGCTTATTAGAAAAAATGAGTTTACTGGTGATAATGTTTATATAAGACCTTTTGCTTTTTTAGGCTATGGTGTTATGGGTGTTTACCATAAAAATGCTCCTGTTGAGACTGTTATGTCTGCTTGGGAATGGGGTGCTTATTTAGGAGAAGATGGTCTTAAAAATGGTATTAAACTTAAAATTGCTTCTATGACTCGTCCTGCTAATACTTCAAATATGGGGAAAGCAAAAGCATCTGCAAATTATTTAAACTCACAAATGGCTAAGTTTGAAGCTATCGACTGTGGATATGATGAAGCACTTTTACTCGATGACCAAGGTTATGTAGCAGAAGCTAGTGGAGCTTGTTTTTTTATGGTTAAAAATGGAGTGTTAATTACTCCACCAAATGATAACTCTTTAGAATCTATCACTCAAAAAATGGTTATAGAGATGGCTGAAGATTTTGGTATTAAAGTTGTTCGTCGCCGTATCACTCGTGAAGAGGTTTATGTGGCAGATGAAGCATTTTTAACAGGTACAGCAGCAGAGATTACTCCAGTTGCTAATGTTGATGCTAGAATTATTGGTAGTGGTTCACGTGGTAAAATGACTGAAAAAATTCAATCAACATATTTTGATATAGTATTTGGTCGTAATGCAAAATATGAACATTATTTAACTTACATAGATTAATCTAAAAACAAATAAAAATAAAAGGAGAATATTAAATGGCATCAGATATGAATGATTATTTTAATATGAAGAAAAGTCAAAACAATGGTGGTGATAAAAAACCTGCAAACAACTCAGGTGGTGGAAATGGTCCAAAAGGTCCTCAAATTCCAAATATTGAGTTTAATTTCAATGGTAAAACAGGTTTAATCTATTTTATAATCGCTGTTGTACTTATATTAGTTTTAGCAAAACCTTTTACTATTATAGAAGAGGGTCAGCGTGGTATTTTAAGTACAAATGGTAAATATCAAAACCAATCACTTTTACCAGGTTTACACTTTATTGTACCCATTATTCAAAAAGTATATATAGTTGATACAAAAGTTCGTATCTATAACTATGCGTCTCGTATTGAAGCTAACTCAAATACATCTGGTATCGGTTCTAAACCAGCTATTACAGTTCTTGATAAGCGTGGTCTTCCTGTTTCTATTGAGCTTACTGTTCAGTATAGATTGAACTCACAATTTGCTGCTCAAACAATCTCTAACTGGGGATTTTCTTGGGAAGATAAAATTATTAATCCTGTTGTTCGTGATGTTGTTCGTAATGTTGTTGGTAAATATGATGCAGAATCTCTTCCTCAAAAACGTAATACTATCGCAAATGAGATAGAAAATGGTGTTAGAGAAAGTGTTAAAAGCCTTAAAAATTCTCCAGCAGTTTTACAATCGGTGCAACTTCGTGAAATACTTTTACCAAAAAAAGTAAAAGAGCAGATAGAAGCTGTTCAAATTGCTAAACAAGCAGTGCAAAAAGCGGAACAAGATGTTCAACGTGTTAAACAAGAAGCATTAAAACGTGCAGCTCTTGCACAAGGTATTGCACAACAAGCTAGAATTGAAGCACAAGGGAAAGCAGATGCTGTAACTATTGAAGCAGATGCTCAAGCAAAAGCTAATCTTTTAATCGCTCAATCATTAACAACAAAACTTTTAGCATTAGAACAGATTAAAACTCAAGGTAAATTTAATGAGGCACTTAAAGTAAATAAAGATGCTAAAATTTTCCTAACACCTGGTGGTTCAACTCCAAATATTTGGGTTGATACAAAAGATGTAAGACAAAGAACTACGGCTAACTAAGAATGCAAAATATTTTAAATAGAGTTGATTGGGAGAAGAGTGAACTTCTTCCTGTCATCGTTCAAGATGTTGCAAACAATGAAGTTTTAATGATGGCATATATGGATAGAGAAGCGTTAGAGCTTTCTCTTTCTACTAAAATAGCTCACTATTTTTCTCGTTCAAAGCAACGTATATGGAAAAAGGGAGAGAGCAGTGGTCATACACAAACTATTCACTCTTTCAATATTGACTGCGATAACGATACACTTCTTATAAAAGTAACTCAAGAGGGTGTAGCGTGTCATACTGGTCGTAGAAGTTGTTTCTTTACAGAGTTAGAGAGTGGCGAAGCTGAGAGTGAAGTAGAAGTGAGTTCTGAAGCTATGTATGGTGTTATAGATACACTCTATCATACTATTCAAGAGCGTAAAAATGCCGACCCATCTTCATCGTGGACAGCAAAACTTTTTGCAAAGGGTGACAATACAATCTTGAAAAAAGTTGTAGAAGAGTCTGGTGAGTTCTGTTTTGCATATAAAGATAATGATGATAAAGAGATGGTCTATGAAGCAGCTGATTTAACATATCATATGTTAGTAGCTCTTGCTGTAAAAAACATCTCTCCAGATAGAATTAAACAGGAGTTAGCTCGTAGATTTGATATGAGTGGTATCGCTGAAAAAAACTCAAGAAAAGATTAACTAAATGAAAGAGAAAATAACTGCCTTTATAGATGAACTCATTAAATATGATTATATTCTTTTTGGTAGTGTTTTTACACTTTTTATACTTTTTATTGTTCTTGCTCTTATTTTAAGAAGAAAAGTAGGTTTATCTATCTTCTTAGTTCTTTTCTCTTTTACAATCTTAGTAGTAGGTCCAACTCTTGGTTATGTTGAGATGCACAAATATCTTTTTAAAAACAGTATAGCACTAATCTCTCAAAAAAAATTAAATTTTAGTAATGCTATTGTCGTAAAAGCTAGTTTAACAAATGAATCAAAACTTGATTTTAAAACTTGTAAAATTACAATAAATGTTCATAAAGTTAGTAAAAATATGATAAAAAAATATCTTTATAAATTTAAAACTATCAAAAAAGCTACTGTTATAAAAGAGAATATTAAAATAGGCGAAAAGATAGAGTTTAAAGTATTTGTAGAACCTTTTACATATTCAAAAGATTATAATATTACGTTAGGAGCAAACTGTAAATGACACTCTTCAACTATTGGCACTATGGTGCATTAACAATTATTTTTATATTATTTATTTTTGGAATAGTAAAATCTTTACAGCAAAAAAATATAAACCTTCTTCTTGGAATATTTATAACAACTATACTTATTTCTGCTTTTTTTACAATTTTTTCAGTTATTATTGTTGATAAATATACCAAAAAAGTAGGTCTCTATCAAGTTAAAAATAAACGTTTACTAGGAATAGAAAAAATTATATATACAGGTATTGTTAAAAATGAGGGCGATTTTACTATTGGTGAAGTTACTTTTGAAGTTAAACTTGTCAATAAAGGTCATACAACAGGAAATGTTAAAGGTGGCAACTTTTATAAACCTAGTGGCATGAGTGAGTTTTTCTCTTTTGGTGATAACAAAGCAAAAGCTAAACCTCAATCTATAAAAAAAGAGTTTGTAGTTGCAAAAAACTTAAAACCTGGAACTGCTAAATCTTTTAGAGTTTACTTTGATTATCCACCCTACTTTAGAAGTGTGGCAAATTTTACAAAGGTTAGTGGTCATTAATTTAAAAATATAACAAGGAAAAACTATGCTGAAAATATTATTAGTTCTCTTAATGGTATCAACACTCTTTAGTGCTGATTGGTCTAAAGAAAGAAAAGATGGAAAGCTTATCACTTTAAAAACACAACTTAAAGGTAGTCATAAAGGAGCTATATTAAATTTTGATTTCTACAAAAATAAAAAACTTTTAAGTAGTTCGAATGACAATAAAGTAAAAATATGGGATATTCAAGAGCAAGAACTTTTAAAAACTATTTCTACCTCTTCTGATTTAAAAAAAGCTATTTTCTCTAAAGATGGTTCAAAAATCTATATTCTAAGTAAACATAAGTTTTCTGTTATAGATTCAAGTACATATAAAGAACTTAACTCTATAACAGATACCGATAATAATCAGTTTACTAGTTTTATTATTACAAATAATGAAAAAAAAGTTGTATTTTCCAGATGGTATACTGGTATAATTGCATATAGTCTTATTAATGGAAAACAACTTTATACTATTTCAAATTCAAGATATGGATATAAGGCAGAACTCTCTCCAAATCAAAAATATCTTGCTGTAATGCATAGTAATTCTATAAAAATATATAATAGTTATAATGGTGAATTTATAACTCAATTACCTACAATTTCAGGTATGAAAGATATTCAATTTATAGATAATAAACATTTATCAGTTATAACTAATAAAAAAGCCTATATTTATAACTATAAAACTTCGGAGCTTATTTATACAGCTACAAGTTATAAAAATAGTTATATTAAATCTTTTTATAAATTAGCTAAAACAAAGAATGCTTTAATAATAGCCAATGATAAAAAGTTAATTCGTCTTTTAAATTTAACAACAAACAAAATTATTAAAAAAGCACAAATTGATTCATATAATAGTGTTTACAATGGGATAAAGCTATCAAAAGATAATAGTTTATTAGCTATTGGATTGAAAAATGGTAATTTTAAACTCTATAAAACAGATGCTTTTTTGAATATTACAAATATTGTAGAACCTCAAAAACCTCAAAAAGTAGAAAAAATAAAACAACAAAATCCTACCGTTATCTATAGAGATAAAATAGTTATTAAAGAGGTAGAAAAGAAACAAGAGAATAAAGCACCAACTTTACTATTAGAAGCATCTATATTAGAGGGGGTTATTCCTTTAAAAGTTGATTTTACTATTATTGCTTCTGATGATAATGGTATTAGTGGTTATTATATTAATTTAGCTGGTAAAGAAAAAATGAGTAAAGGAACACCACCAACAACACTTACTAAAACATTTAAAACTGCTGGTTCATATAAAGTGTTAGTAGCTGTAAAAGATGCTCAAGGAAAAATGACTACAAAATCTTTAGTTATTAAACCTAGAGAACAAACATTTTCTGATTATAAGAAGATGTATCAATAAAAAGAGCTTTTTAGCTCTTTTTTAATACTTTAATTCAATAGTTTTTAAAGCTTTATTTATATTTCTAATCTGTTCATTTTTATCTCTACACCAAAGTGGAGCTAAAAGTGAATTATCATCTATTCCTGCTGTTACACGTTGTACCGAAACATTTTTTGGTTTCATTTTAATAGATTCGACCAATACTTTCAGATATAGTTCTTCACTAATAGGAACAAATTTTCCACTTGTAAAATCATTTCCTAAAGCTGTACGTTTTACAACATATAAAGGATGATATTTAACAGAGTCTATACCCCATTCATAAGCTTGTTTAGATGTTTCTAACATCATAGCTTCACTTTCATCTGGAAGACCAAATATAAGATGCCCACAAACATATAAGCCAAGTTTTTTAGATTTTATAATCCACTCTTTTACATTATCACTACTATGACCACGATTTATCTTATCTAGTGTTTCATCATATACAGACTGAATACCAAACTCTATCCATATCTCTTTTGTTTTGTTAAGTTCTGCTAAATATTCTAATGTTTCATCAGTGATACTATCTGAACGTGTACCTATACTAAGACCTACAACATTATCAAAAGAAAGAGCTTTATCATAAAGAGCTTTTAGTGTTTCAAAGGGTGCGTAAGTATTTGTAAAAGATTGAAAATATACTAAAAATTTTTCTGCTCCATATTTTTCTCTTTGAATTTGTGAAATTTCATTGAATTGATTTTCTAATTGTTGAAGTTGTTTTTCTAAAAAAGGGTTCTCTGTTGAGTCTAAATTAAGATGAAAACCTTTTAAATCTTTTATCTCATTTGTACTCGCACTAAAGGAATCATTTTCACAAAAAGTACAGCCACCTTTAGCGACTGTACCATCAATATTTGGACAAGTAAAACCTGAGATATTTATCCCAACTTTATAAACTTTACATCCAAATTTATTTTTTAAATAGTTTCCATAAGTATAAATCTGTTTTGTCATGAACCTAATCTATCTTATTTAAACAATATACTTGCCAGTAAAACAAGCTGTACAATATTTATCTTCACCATTAGCGTTTACACTTCTTAAAAGTGCTTCTTCATCAAGGTAAGCTAAAGAATCAGCTTCAATATAATCACAAATCTCTTGTGTAGTCATATTTGCAGCGATTAAGTTCTCTTTAGATGGAGTGTCTACCCCATAAAAACAGGGGTCAGTTGTTGGAGGAGAAGATACTCTCATGTGAACTTCACTTGCACCAGCCTCTTTTAACATTCTTATAATACGTCTTGATGTAGTTCCACGAACAATAGAATCATCAACAACGATTACACGTTTACCTTTAATAATATCTGTCATAGGAGAAAGTTTCATCTTCACTTTCAAATCACGCATCTTTTGAGTTGGTTCGATAAAAGTACGACCGATATAATGATTTCTCATAATACCCATCTCATAAGGGATACCACTCTCTTGAGCATAACCAAGAGCAGAAGGAACACCACCATCTGGAACAGGGATAACCATATCTGCTTCAATAGGCTCTATCTTAGATAACTCTTTACCCATATTTTTTCTTGTTTGATATACTGACTGACCAAATACAGATGAATCTGGACGAGCAAAATATACATATTCAAAGATACAATGTTTAGGTGTTGGCTCATAAACTTTGATAGAAACAGGCTCTTTACCCTTTTCAAATACTAAAAGCTCCCCTGGTTCTACATCACGAACAAATGTTGCATTTACTAAATCAAAAGCACAAGTTTCAGATGCTACTATATAGCCACCATTTGATAATTTACCTAAACTAAGAGGACGAAAACCGTGACGGTCACGCATAGCAAACATCTTTGTTCTACTTAAAAATACAAGTGAAAATGCACCTTCAATCCGTTGAACAGCATCTATAATTCTATCAAGAAGCTTATCTTTAGAACTTTTAGCGATAAGATGGATAAGATTTTCAGTATCCATAAAAGTTTGAAAAATTGCACCTTTTTCAATAAGTTTATTACGAACTTCCTCTGCATTTGTAAGATTACCATTGTGAACAATAGCCATCTCACCTAAATCATAACGAGCAAATACGGGTTGTGCATCTAAAATAGAGTCATCACCAGCAGTCGAATAGCGAGTATGCCCTATTGCACTATCACCTTTAAGTGTTGCAAGTTTATTCTCATCAAATATTTTCATAACAAGACCACGGTCTTTAATAGTATGAAGTTTTTTACCATCAGAAGAGCTGATACCAGCAGCCTCTTGACCACGATGTTGCAAAGAGTGAAGGGAAAAGTAAGCTAGTTCTGAAGCTTCTTTATGACCAAATATACCGACAACTGCACATTTTTCATTCATATTTTCGAGCAAGATATAGTCCTTGTATTATAGAATAGATTATTTTTGCAATTATACTCAAAACTATCTAATATCAAAATTTAAAAACAAAAACTTATTCCAACCTCAAATATGGAACTATAATTGCTTTAAATAAAAAATAGATATTAAAAAAGTTGAGTATATGAAAATTGTATTACAAAATAATCTTATTCTTATAACAACTGATTTTAATACTTTAAACAGTAATTGGATGAAAGAATTTTTAAATCACCACTCGCGCGGAATGCTCTTTCTCCCAAAAGCTGTTCTTGTTTTTCGTAATGAAACATTAGATGAGATACGAACACATTTTTTACAACAGTTAAGTGTGCATCATGCTTCTAAAAACTATTTTTCGCATGAATTCTTTTTACGTTCTATGCTTCGATACGGTAAACAACCTATAAGAATAGAGCTTGATAGAAGACAGGACGCAGAAACTGTTCAAGTTCATCTTTATGCCTATAATCAAGATACAGTATTAATCACATTAAAGTATCCTAACTCATGGATACTAAACTATATGCGTTCACAGCTTGAAGTTTATGTTGAACGAGGAACAGATATATCTTTGGTTATTGATGTTCATGATTATAAAGCTAAAGCAAGATTAGAGAGAACATTAAATAAAAAACATATTTTACATTATCAGATTCAATATACTTATGACAACCATTTTATAAGTACACTTTATACAAGTTTTACAAATTTTAGTTTTGGAAATTTAATAAAAGAGGATGAAAAAAAGAATGAAAATATTCAATTTTATACTATTTTAGAGTGTCCGATAGGTGCATCTCAAGATGCTCTTAAAAAAAGTTATAAAAAATTAACAAAAATATATCACCCAGATAAAGTTTTTCATCAAAGTCCAAATTTACTTGAACACTACACTCAAAAATTTCAACTTCTTCAAGAGGCATATACTGCTCTTAAAATAGTTAGTTAATAAAATTATCTATTAAATCATTTTTAGAAACATTTTTAACTAATGCTTCAAAATCTTTACTACAATAGAGAGCAAGATTTTTACTTTGTAAACTCATAAGCTCTTTTGAAAATCCACGTTTCGAGAAAAAAATTATCTGTGTTGGTTCAATATCAAGTTTTTTACATTTATCCATTAGTTTATGTAACTCTTTTTTAGTAATTTTATGATTTTTCCATTTACACTCTCCAACAAAAGTTTCCTCTTTATCTGTAATAGTAAGTATATCTATCTCAATTCTTGCATCCCAATAACTACCAGAACTAAGAATCTGAGCATCTCTAATATGATAATTTAAAAGTACTTCAGATAACTCTTCAAATACTAAACTTGTATAGCTATTTTGTTTTTGTTCAAAATTAGCTTTAAATTGAGTGAAATTTTTTTCTTTTATATCTTTTATAAAAGGGACTATAAAATAGAACCAAAACCGCACAAATGGCTGTGAAAAAAGTACTTTATGGGAGATTCTATGACGAGCAACCTCACGCTTGAGTTTTCCTTTAGGATTCAAGCTTTTTGCTGGTTCTTCTCTTGAATACTCAAGAGTTAAAATACCTTTTTCTTGTAAAAAATTGAGTGCAGCACCACCATTCCCATTATTTAACCCTGCTTTATTAAAGGCGGAAAAAATTCGTCTATCTCCAACAGCAAGTGAATGAAGTAATCTTATATTGTTTTTTTTATTCATTGTAATATCAAGAATTTTCTCATTTAAAATTTCAAAATTATTTAAAATATGTTCTTCTATTAAAATAGAAATATGTTGAGTTGTATCTATCTCCCAACCTAAACCACCAAATACAGCAAAGTACTCTATCTGTCTTTCCATATCATCAGGATAGTTTCTTATGTAAAATGAACGAAATTGATTTAGTAGTTTATTCATAGTTTTTCAAAATATTTTTAAAATAGATTTTCTCTAACAAATAACCACACTCTTAATCTCAGTCATCTCCTCAATAGCAAACTTAGGACCCTCTCTTCCAACACCACTTAACTTAACCCCACCATAAGGCTGAATATCAAAACGTAAAGTTGGCATATCATTAATAACTATCCCACCTGCATCTAACTCTTCGATAGCTCTTTGTATTAAATTTAACTCATTTGTAAATACTGAAAACTGTAAACCATAAGGAGAGTTGTTCATTCTTGGCATTGCGTCATCGAAATTTTCTACTTTTACTAGACTTACGATAGGGGCAAAAACTTCTTCACATACGATAGCCATATCATCAGTTACATCAGCCATTACACAAGGGTAAAACATACGACCCTCACTACGAATAGGTAACAATGCTTTTGCACCCTCTTTTTTAGCACTCTCTACCCATTGAGTAGCTCTTTGTACAGCATCATCATCTATTAAAGGACCCATAAATGTATTGTCATCATAAGGAGAACCTACTACTAATTTTTTCGTTTCTTCTGCCATTTTTTGAGCAAACTCTTCATAAATATCTGCATTTACATAGATACGTTGTAAAGAGATACAGACTTGACCAGAGTTTACAAATGCCCCTAATGCACAACGCTGTGCGGCTAAATCTAAATCAGCAGTTTTTGAAACATAAGTTGCTGCATTTCCACCTAGTTCTAAAGATACTTTTTTGATTCCAGCTGATTTTGTAATAATATTTCCAACAGGCACACTTCCCGTGAAACTAATAACTCTTGGAATATCTGAACTAATTAGAGCCGAACCAACTTCAGCATCGCCATAAACAACACTTAGTGCATCTTTAACAGCATATTTACTCTCTATAAAAAGTTTTGCAAATTTATAAGCAGTTAATGGAGCTTCAGGAGTTGGTTTAAGTACAACAGTGTTTCCAGCAACTAAAGCAGGAGCTAGTTTATGCGCCACAAGATTTAGAGGAAAGTTAAATGGTGTGATAGCCACTACAACACCAGCAGGAATGCGAGAGAAAAAAGCAGTTGTTTTTTTACCACTTGGCATAGCATCTGTATTGATAGTTTCTCCGTGCATAGTTCGCATAGTTTCAGCTGACAAGGTAACAGTTTCTATACAACGCTCAACCTCAACTCTTGCAAAAGCGATAGGTTTACCAACTTCATCAGTAATAGTCTGAGCAATATCCTCTTTGGCTTCACGAAGTTTAGAAGCTACATCTAAAAGCCAATTACAACGTTGTGCTAATGTTGAAGCTTTTGCATCTTTAGTAGCCTCTTGTGCAATTTTGAGAGCCTTTTTAGCATCATCTACATTACAGATAGGTGCAGTTGAAACGACATGTCCATCATAAGGACTTTTTCTTTCACTATTGTTCTCTTTTGTTGTTTCGTTTGAACCGAAAAATATCTTTGCTTGCATAAAAATTCTCCAAAATTATAATTGAAAGATTATAGCGTTTAAAGAGTAATATTTTCCACCATTTCAATAGTTTGAGGTGTTACAATAACAGCATCATACATAAAATCAATATCTAAAACATTCTTTTTAAGATAAACATTACCCGTTTTTATCAGTCGAGAAAGTTTTCTAGGAGTAATATTTTGAATAGCCAACTCATAATTTTCCCCGCTTTTAACCTCAATAAAATGTAAAACACCTCTTTTAGTGGCGATTATATCTATCTCACCAAAACGAGAATAGAAGTTTTGTTCTATGATTTTAAAACCTTTATTTTGTAAAAATATAATAGCCTGTTGTTCAGCTATATCTCCCTTTTTTCTACTCATTCTAAATACTATTCCTTTCTCTTATTTTGTTGTCATTTTTAAAATAGGTGTAAACTCTAATTTTGGATTATTAATAAACTTTAAACATCTCTCTATATAAAATTGATACAACTTTGATGGATTTTCATTTTGAAGTTCCATATATAAACTATAAGCATTATTAACATCCCCTACTCTAAAAAAATCGGTAGCTTTTTGGTATAGATTTAACTCATTTTTTGTAACTCTTTTATTATTACAAAGAACTTCATAAATCTCTACTGCTTCATGCTTTCCTTTTACCTCAACCATATCTATCTCTCTTATTTTATAATTATTTTTTAACTGTAAAAAAGTTGCTTTTGAAATTAATATCTGAGCATCATACTGTTTAGTTAAACCCTCTAGCCTTGAAGCGAGATTTACATTATCTCCGATAATTGTATAATCAGAACGACCAGTAGAACCCATATCTCCAGCAGTGACCCTTCCCGTATGAATCCCTATTCCTATCGCTATATTTACATTATACTCTTTGAATATATCTTTATTAATTTCAATTAACATCTCTATCTGTTCTATGGCACTTTGTAATGCTTTATCAGCATGATTTTTTATCTCAATAGGAGCATTCCAATATGCCATAATAGCATCCCCAATAAATTTATCTATAGTTCCATTTTTAGATACAATATTTTCAACCATAGGTGTCATATATCTATTTAAAAGATGAATTAATCTATCGGGTGAACCTATCTTTTCCGAAATCGAAGTAAAAGAGCGTATATCACTAAAAAGTATAGTAGCTTCTATCTCTTTTGGAATTATTAATTCCTCTTGGGAATGTTTTAAAAGATACTCCATAACAGCTGGAGATACTTTCTTTCCAAGCATTCTTTTGGCTTCCTCTTTCTGTCGTGATGCAGTTATATAATCTATAAATGTAGAGATTAAAAGTGTCAAACTATACGCAATAAATGGAAAAAGAATATTTAAAAAGAGTCCATATTCAAAAAGTAAAATATAAAATAGTTCAAAAAATCCATAAAAGATAATCAGACTCAATACTATACTCATCCACGATTTTAAAAAAGATAAAAGAAAAATTGAGATAAATACAACTATCCAAATTACAATAATGTCGTAATAGATTATATCTGTATCTTTGTGCATAAAGTCACCATCTAAAATATTATCTACTATATTTGCATGAATCTCCACTCCTGGAATAGCTAAATCATATGCAGTTGAACGTAAATCGTGTAAGCCTATAGATGATGTTCCAATAAAAACAAATTTATTTTTAATATCTTCAATTTTAAAATTTCCATCAATAATATCTGACGCACTGATATATTGAAAATAATTTTTTTTACCTCGAAAATTAATCATCATTCGTCCATATTCATCAAGAGGTATCTGATAAGCTCCAAACTCTAAATATTTTAAATTATAGTTTGAATCACCTATTAGGTTTATAATATTCTCTCCACTAGCGATACGTATCATCTCTAAAGCTAAAGAGGGATATATAAAACCATCATATTTCATAATTAAAGGTGCTGTTCGGATAATTCCATCTTTATCTGGCATAATATTAAAAAAACCAGTAGAATACAAAGCATTTTCTAAAATATCAATATTTAAAAGTACATCTTGTGACTTAATAATATTATCAACTAAAACATTCTTTTCTCTAAAAACTCCTTCAAATTTAGGCATATTCTCAGTTTTTGCACTCTTTGTTCTAAATACATATCCCCCTATTACAGGTGTTTGAGTAAAACAAGTTGCTAATATTTCATCATAATTTTCTAAACTATCTTTTATTTGAGGGTATTTAGTAGCTAAACGATGAGGAGAACTTCTATCCTCTTCAGAAAAAACAATATCAAGTGCAATAATACCTGCACCTACATCTGTAAGTTTATAAAGTAAATCTGCAAAAAGGTCTCTCTGCCAAGGCCATTGACCATATTTTTCAAGTGATTTATCATCAATATCTATAATAACTACTTGTGAAGTCTTTTTTTTAACAATCTCCCCACGCTTTACAAACATAAAATCTCGTAAACGATTATCTAAAGTAAACAGTGTAGAGGAGAGAAAAAAATAGAGCAATGATAAAAATATTGAAATTGTAATTGCAATAAAAAACTTTGTAAAAAAAATATTCATTTCAATTTATCTTTTAATACTGTTTTTCTCTTTCATAAGAGTTAGGTATAATAGTAAATGGTTCTTTAGTCACTATCGGTGTTATATCCTCTATAATATCATCTATTTTATCTTTATCTAAATTCTCTATAATATCATCTACTGTCTCTCTATCTAAATCAATTTTATACTCTTCATAAACTTTTTCTCTAACAACTTGTACTATCTCTTTAACTAATTCAGGGGATACATTAATTTCATCTATCGCTTTAATAATAACTTTTTTAATACTCTCTATATGTTGTTTGTTTAACTTTTTAGATACTTTTTCTACACTAATCTCTTTTACCTCAACTTTATTTTGATTAATTTGCATCATCATACCAGCTTCTATATCATTTGAATTACCATCAAATTCAACAGATATTTCTCCTTCATAACATTTAAAAATCTCTTTTTGGGGAGATATATCACCAGAAAAATCTGTACCACGAATACCTATTGTAGCAGTTAATGTAACGATTTTAAATCTTTCAGGAGCAACCTTAGAAATTTTACCTGTAACTGAACGAAAAAAACCACGACTTGCTTTCATAGAAATTTTTGATCTCTTTGTAGTATCAAATACAAACTCTAAAAAGCTAAATGTTGAGTTTGAACCGATAGTAATAACAGTATTGTCTTTTAGCATTACCTGAACACGAGTTTTGGTTTTAGTTATCAACTCATCACCCTCTAAAAGTACCATACCATTACTAGCACTTAATAAACTATTTGCTCTTTTTACATCTGCAACACCTTTCATAGCCATAATATTTCCTATATTTGCCCAAAGTGATACAGTTATAATCATTAATAATAATATTTTCATCATAACTCCCTAGTAAGTTGCACTTATACCGAAAATAGCAATATTTTTATTGTATTTAGCAGGTATATAATCTGAAAAATTTTGAATATATCTATTAGATAGAAAAACTTCAAAATCATCTTTAAAAGAGTGTGATAATTTTAACTCTATGCTATTATATTTATCCTCTCTATTTTCTTCATAAGAAATATTTTTGTATCTATACTCTACTTTACTACTTAACCAATCTGCAAAACTATATTTTATTCCCAAAGTCAGTGCTAAAATATCCTTATTTATAAATGAAGAATGCGCTGTTTTAGATGCTGAAAATGTATCATAATCTATAAAAAAATATGTAAAATTTTTATCAAAAAGATAATATCCTCCAAGCCCTAAACCAATAGAACTATCATCCATCATTGTATATATTTTTTCATTATATTTTTTCATTGAATATTTAGCTTGAACATTCATTATAAAATTTTCATCTATTCGTACTCTTAACTTTGGTTTTACACCCACTTGAAAAAGTAAATCATTTTCTAAGTAATGGATTCTATCATAAGAGATGGGAAGGTAAAATGAGTATAAATCTTTCGAATAACCGATACCAAACTCTCCAGTTCCAACAAAAATATTAAATCGACTTGCATCAAAATTATTTTGATAGTTAAGTTTTAGATCTGCTTTAAGATAAAATCCACCCTTTTCATCTAACTCATTATAATAATTCACAACTCCATTAAATTTTGCAAAAAGTGTTGATAATCTTTTATTATCACTAGAAATAACTTTATAATACTCATTTAAGTCACTAAGATTAGCACTCATATTTATATTTGTATCATAACCAATACTAAGTGTTGCATCTGCTTTATATAAACTTTCTATCTGTATGCTTAATTCTAAACTTCTCTTTTGTTCAGATGTTAATTGAATATCTTTTAATTCCTCTTTTAACTCTTTTGCCAAAACAGTTCTTGAACTCTCTTTATATATTTTAAATAAAGCTAATTTTGCCTCTGTATTGTTATTATCCAACATCACTACTCTTTCATAAGCATTCATTGCTTGAGTAGTCTTTCCTAAAACTTCTGCACTTTTAGCCCAAAGAAGATGAACTTTTGGATTTGAATACTCTGAAGTTGAAGCTTTTAACTCATTGATACTCTTTTGATACTCTTCATTTGCATAATAACTAAGAGCTATTTTATAATCAGCACTAAGTGCTATACTTATTGTTAGTAAAAATATTAAAATTTTCATAATCTTCTCCTACTCAACACTAAAGCTGATATTTATATCAACTCCATTATTTAATCTATTTCCTAACATATCAGAAATATTTGAATCTATAATTATGGAGTATTCTCTTTCTTTTACTAAATCGAAAGAAGGATTTAATATATAAGTTATAGTATTATCCTCAGAGAGTATAGAGATTTCAAAATCTACATATTGACTATTAGTATTATCTTTAAAAGTGAAACTTTCTTTACTAATAGTCGCTGTATCTAAATAATAATCAGAAATATATATAGAAATATTTGCATCATTTTCTATTGTTCCATTATTATAAGGTGTTGAATAAACATAAGGCATAGAGTTATCTATGTTAGCATTAAAAATATTTAAAATACCATCTTGATTCAAAGTTACTACAAAAGGTATAGAAGATGTAAATCCTTCTACAATATCAGATGAAATAACTATTCCATCTATATTAATTATATTGAGTGTATAACTTCCAAAAATATATAAACCCTTCTCTAAAGCACTGATATAATAGTTTGATTCACTATAATCTTCAGAATAAAACTTTTTATAAATAGATATATCATTAATCATTCCAGGAAAATCTTCTATTTTTTTTAATTCACTAGCATCTAAATTTATTCCATCTATTCTACCTGAGGAACTAATAACATATACTAAACCTTCTTCTCCAAAATGTTGAATAAATTCTAATTTTTTTACAGAACCATTTATATCAAATTGCTTAACTTTATCTGCCTTTTCATCTACTTGTAAAGTTGAACTTATATTGCTATCTAAAACAACTACACTTCCCTCATAATTTGCAACAAAAATTTTATTATTTACAAGAAGAACATCCAAAGCTTCACCTACTATATCTTTCGATTGAGAACTGTTAAAATTAAATGTTCCTTTTTCTTCATCTATATCAAAAATATGTAAACCTACCTCTGGTCCAACTGCATAAAGTCTATTATTATCTACTGTTATTCCATAAATATTAGATATTGGATAGTTTTGTACTAATGAAATTTTTGAATTATTTATATCTAAAGAGTAGATACCACCAGAAGTTCCTAAGATAAGGTATCTATTTTTTAAAACAAACATATCATTTATTTTATCTGTTAATAAATAACTATCTAAGTATCTTATTTTTGGTTTTATAGGTAAAGTACCAAAGTCAATTGAATATGTATCTATTGCATTTTGTCTTGCTACTACAATTAAAGAGCTATTTATATCGTTATAGATAGTCTTAATCATATATGATGACTTATCTGTAGTTATTTTATCTAAGGAACGAAACCCTTTATATATATAATCTCCATAATAATCGCTCTGAGTCTTAAAACTAAAAGATAATGGTTTTACAAATTTATTACCATACATATCAAAAATTTCATCTACTACTTCAACACTTATATTTGAATCATAAGGTAAATTATCTTTAGGAGAAAATTTTAATAATGAATTGAAAATTTCTATATTTCCATCTATAGTTTTATTCGTTTCATTATTTATTACTTTTAAATATTGATTACTTTCATATTGTGTTTGAAGTGATAAGTTTTTATTAAAATCAATAATAATATCACTTTGAACGGCAACACTCCTAGCATCGTTATCTGGTTTAAGAGCTCTTATAGTAAGAGGTGTATTATCTACATCATCTTTGGAAGTAGAAAAAATATATAAATAATTTTGACTTAAAGAACTTTGATTTATATCTTTTAATTCTGTTGTCACTACAACTGTATATAAAGATGATGGTTTTAAATACTGATAGGGAGTAAAAGTGATTTTATTATTATCCATCTCTAAATGTAAACCTAAAGATTGATTATATTCATCTAACATATAAGCCGTTTGGGAATTTACACTTTCAACATCTAAAACTGAAGAAAATTCTAACTCTATTTTATGATTGATAGAGATAGGAACAGAGGCAACAGGTGCTTTTAAAATTGTTAAATATTTAGTGTCTGATTTTTGTGAATCTTGAACATCAGTAATATTATTAGAATCACATGCTGTAAAAAAAAGAAGAAAAAGAAGTGACAAAAGAGAGAGTTTCATACTAAGCTCCTTAATGAACTACTTCATTATAGAGCTTAGAAAATAAAAATACACTTAAACAGTTAAATAATAATTTTATACTATCCGAATCATAACAGGAGCAGAGTTCACAAAATCAAGCGACTCTAACTCTGTCATCATAGTTTGAATATCTTTCTCAATAGCAGTATGAGTAGAGATTAAAAGATTTGCAGAGTTTTCAGTAGTAGGACGTTGTAACATCGTTTCAATAGAGATATTTTTATCTTCAAATATTTTAGTAATACGTGCTAAAACACCTGCTTTATCAGATACATTGATACGAAGATAGTATTTAGATGTAATCTTATCTGTTGATTTAAGAGTAAGTTTACCTTCCATAGGCTTATCAAATCCTAACATCGGAGCAGATTTTCCACTTCTAGCGATGTCGATAATATTCGCAACAACAGCCGAAGCAGTAGCATCTCCACCAGCACCAGCACCATAATAGAGTGTTTCACCAACTTTATCGCCAATAACAGAGATACCATTCATAACACCATCAATTTTTGCTATCATCTCTTCTTGTTTAATAAGAGAAGCGTGAACACGAAGCTCAACTTCATTTGCATCTTTTTTAGCGATACCTAGAAGTTTTATAGCATAACCAAACTCTTTAGCAAACGCTATATCATCTTGAGTTACGTTCTCGATACCCTCTATTAAAATATCTTCAGGTTTAGCATCTATGCCATAAGCGATACTTGCTAAAATAAGAAGTTTATGTGCTGCATCATAACCAGCAACATCAAAAGATGGGTCAGCTTCAGCATAACCTAACTCTTGAGACTCTTTAAGGATTGCATCGTAAGCAACACCCTCATTTGTCATCTTAGTCATCATATAGTTACAAGTACCATTCATAATACCCATAATAGACTCAATATGATTAGCAGAAAGACCATCACGAAGAGCGTTAATAATAGGAATACCACCAGCAACACTTGCTTCATACTCAAACGCTATATCTTTTGCTAATGTTTGAAGTTCGTAACGATGATAAGCAAGAAGTGCTTTATTAGCAGTAACAACTGCTTTACCACTCTCTAATGCACGCTTAACAACTTCAAAAGGCTCTTCAACTCCACCCATAAGTTCTACAACTATATCTATCTCGCTATCGTTTAAAATATCATCAACATTATCTGTAATAACAATATCTAAACCTCTATCTTTAGCAAGATTTTTAACAACACCACTTTTAACAGTTATATCAACACCTGCACGAGCTGAAATAACATCTGCATTATCTTTTAAAATATTTGCTACACTTGTTCCGACTGTTCCGACACCGATTATTCCGACTTTTATCATTACTTTGCTTCCTCTTCCAACTGTTTCAAAAATTTCTTAACACTCTTCGCTGCTTGACGAATACGATTATCATTTTCTATTAGAGCAATTCGAACATAATTCTCACCATAAGCACCAAACCCAATACCTGGAGCAACACAAACACCAGCTTCAACAAGAAGACGTTTAGAGAACTCTAATGAACCTAAATGCTCTGCAACTTTTGGTAATTTTGCCCATATAAACATACTTGCACTGTTTCTTTTAATACTCCAACCCGCTCTCTCAAATGCTTCGATAAAAATATCTTGACGGTGGTCATATTTGTCTGTAATATCTTGTACACATTGCTGATCGCCATTAAGAGCCACAGTAGCTGCAACTTGGATAGGAGTAAACATTCCATAGTCTAACCACGATTTTATCTTTTGTAATGCACCGATAAGTTTCTCATTTCCAACAAAAAAACCAACTCTCCAACCTGCCATATTGTAAGATTTTGAAAGAGTAAATGATTCAACTGCAACATCTTTTGCACCCTCTACACTCATAATTGATGGTGTTACATAACCGTTAAAAGTTATATCACCATAGGCAATATCTGAGATAATATAAAATCTTTTCTCTTTAGCCATAGCAACTAAACGAACATAAAAATCTTGAGTTACTGTTACCGTTGTAGGATTATGTGGGAAGTTTACTAAAACATATTTTGGTTTAGGAGAACTCTCTTTAAAAACTCTATCTAAATCTTCAAAAAACTTATCTTCATCAAGTTTATATTCATCATCAAACTCTATTCCGAACTTAACAACATTACCACCAGCTAAAATAAAAGAAAACTCGTGGATAGGGTAAGTAGGGTCTGGAACAACTGCAACATCACCAGGATTTGTAATAGCATAAGTTAAGTGAGCATAACCCTCTTTAGAACCCATAGTTGCTACACACTCTGTCATAGGGTCAAGGTCACAGTCGTAACGGCGTTTATACCAATCAGAGATTGCCATTAAAAGTTTTGGAATACCTTTTGAAGTAGAATATCCGTGTGTTTTAGTCTTTTGAGCAGACTCAACAAGTTTTGCACGGATATGTTCAGGAGTATCTCCATCAGGATTTCCCATAGAAAAATCAATTACATCAGCCCCAGCTCTACGCTCTGCCATTTTAAGTTCATTAACCTCTGCAAATACGTACTTTGGAAGCCTCTTCATTCTATCAAATTCTATCTCATCAAACATTTTATATCCTGTATAATTATTGATGCTATTTTAGCTAAAATAATTTAGAATAAAATTAGAATAAAATTTACTACCTTTGAGTCTGTGAAAATAGTGTTAAATCATCTTTTAAATTTTTAAGTGTATAAATATCTGAAATCTTAATATACTTAGTAAATTTAGGAATATGTAAACTTATTTTTTTAATTCTTTTATCTCTTTTAATAACTTTTATAAGCTTTAAAGAACTATCATAATAGGATATATAGGGATACCAATTATTTCTTCTTGAACTGCTTATCACTAACTTTTTAATTTGTGATACATTTACCCAATGAGCATATAAAGAACGTTTTAACTTATATTTTTGTGTTGTAGTTAATACTGGTATATTTAAAAAACCATCTATCATATCTACTACATAACTCCACTCTGTTGGGGAGATTCGCTTTATATCTACTATTTTACACCCTACTTTAGCTAACTCTTTTTGTAAAATAAGAGGGTCAGTTGCATATTCAGATTTTAAACTTACACTCCAAACAAACTCTAATCCATTAAAATTAGATGCAGTTGTTACATAACGATAATATCCAACATTTCTAAGTGTATCACTCATAAGTTTAACAAAAAAGAGAGGTGGTCCAAAAGTTTTAAAATGTAGATTAAGCTCTTCTGCTTTATTCAAGAAAAGCTTTAATAAACCATTTTCTTTTAATGTTTGAATAACTTTAACTACATCTACTGTTTGCTTATTATAAAAGTCACTCGTTGGAGAGAAGATAATCTCTATAAATTTTCTGTTTCGCAGATATGTATCATCACTAATAAAAGATTTTATTTTACTAAATAAAATCTCTTTTTGTTTTACTTTTTCAAAATCATCAAGATTCTCTGCACTTAAAGAGATAGTTATAGAAAAAAAAAGAAAAAAAGAAAATAGAAGTTTTACCACTTCTTACCTCTGTTGATTTTTTTAAACTCTTCTAATGAAACTTCTTTTAATTTCCCATTTTTATACCATAAACGTAAGCTTTTTCGATTTTTATAAAAAATCTTTTTACCATCTAAAACAATATTTACATTGCTATGTCCAAGTATCAAAAGCCACTCTTGTTTAATATCAAAAATTAACTCTTCTTTCACAACTTTTTGATATTTTTTATTTTCAGTGATATTGATATAGCCTACCCAAACTTTTGATTTTGGGAGTAAAACAAATGATTGTTTTTGAGAACTTTTTGAAACTTTAACAACAGCCTCTTTTTTCTTCTCTACAACCATCTGATCTTTGACAGTTTCAACTTTGAAGTCTAATTCAACTTTTTTAACTTCTTTTTTTTGAACTAACTCTTCTTTCTTTTCTAGTAAAACTTTTCTTGCAACCGTTTTTTCAATAATAGGTGCTATTGGTTCTTTCTTGTCAGCTTTTACTAAATTAATGTTTTTTTTTACCTCTTCAATAATCTTATTTTCAGAGCTAACAACTACATTTTTAGATGGCTGATCTAATGTAAAAAATGCAACGGTTACAAAAACAATTAAAATAAGAAGAATATAAAGAAAAGATGATTGCTTATTTTTACTAGCTATAACAAAAACACCTGTATCTTCATCAGAAATATCTTTACTGTAATGCTCTTTGGCATCATTTTTAAGTTCAGTTAAGTCTAAATGATATTCTCTTTCTATAATAGATAAAAATCCAAACATTTGAACTTTATTAATATGGTCAAAATCTTCATTTAAAATAGCTTCTAATTGATGTTTAATAATTCGTGTATCTTTATGAATCTTATCAATACCTAACTCTCGTAAGTATTCAAAATCTTCACTCATACTCTCATCCTATCCATTAATATTCCAGCAGCTACACTTACATTTAATGAATCAAAATTATGCCTCATCTTTATACTTACCACTTCATCTAATTTTGAGATTACACGAGAAGTAAGTCCCTCTCCCTCACTTCCTAAAACAAGTACACGTTTACGTTCTATAAAAACATCACTAATATCCCTACCACTCATATCTGCACCATAACTTGTAAAACCTGACATTTTAAGGTCATTAAGAACATCATGAATATTATTTTCAATAGCAAATGGCATATTAAATAAAGCACCTGTACTTGTTCTTAATATTGGAGCAAGAGATAAACTTTTTACACCACAAGCGATAATAGCATCTACACCTAAGGCATAAGCACTTCTAACTATTGCACCAATGTTTCCAACATCCGTAACTCCAGAAAGCACTAAAATAAATTTTTTCTCAAAGAAAAAATTGTATGGTTGAAGTTGATAATCATCTACTTCAGCTAAAAAACCTTGATGATTTGCATTTTTACACATCTTTTGTGCTGCTTCATTAGGTATACGTTTCACTTCAAAACCCATTTTCATCAAACGCGAATATTCTTTTTTTTCTAGCTCTTTGGCAAGATAAAGTGTTTTGATTTTATTTGGGTAGTTGTCGATTAAATAATTGATTGGTTGTTTTGCATAAATTAACATAAGTGTATTCTAGCGAAAAAGTGGTTAAAAATTAACTATGTTCTTGAAGAAGTCTTTGATAACAAGCTTTAGTATTCTCACCAGTTATTTTACTTATAAGTTTAGCTTGAGTTTTTTTTGGAAGGTCTAAATCTAAAATATCTTTTTGAGTAATAGCACTAGAGTTATGAGAGTCACCAGCTTTAAGAACAACAACCCATTCCCCTCTATAATTTCCTGCTAATCTATTAAATATCTCTTGAGCAGTTCCATGAAAATAGTTTTGGTATTTTTTAGTTAACTCTTTAGCTAAAAATATCTCTCTAGTTGGTTCCTCTTTAGCTATCTCTAAAAGAAGCTTATCAAGTCTATGAGGTGATTCATAAAGAATAGTTGTATAACCATTATGTAAAGCACGTTGTAATCCTGCTGTACGTGAACTTCCTTTATGGTCTAAAAATCCTAAAAATAGCATCTGAGTTTCTATAAATCCACTTGCTACAAATGCTGTTAAGAGAGCATTAGCACCAGGGAAAATATCATATTTTATATCATTTTGAATCGCATAATTTATAAGAACTTGTCCAGGGTCACTTATTCCAGGCATTCCAGCATCACTAACATAAACAATATTTTGTTCAAAAAAAGAGGGTTCTAATTTCTCAACAAAAGCTTTTTCATTGTGTGAATGGAGGGAGATAAACTCTTGAGTATCATTTTTAGTAAAATCATATCGAGTCTGTAAAATATTTAGAAGTTTTTTTGTAACACGAGTATCTTCACAAAGAAGTATATCAGCTTCACTAAGAGCATTCATAGCTCTTAGTGAGATGTCGCCTATGTTACCAATAGGAGTTGGAACTAGACTAAGCAAATTGTAAAACTTACTTTTTAGCGTAACGAGCGTTAAATTTCTCGATTCTACCAGCAGTATCAACCATACGCTCAGAACCTGTAAAGAATGGGTGACATTCACTACAAATATCTATCTTAACGTTATCTTGAAGCGCTTTATTTTGAAATGTGTTACCACAAGAACAAGTTACAGTACAGTCTACAAAGTTAGGGTGTAAATCTTTTTTCATTTTTTTGCCTTTTGATACTCGGGTTTTACGAATATCTATATATTTTTTTAATCCGTATGGGTGCGGATTTTTCGAAATGTGATTATAACTAAACTATTCTTAGTTTACAATCTACAAGATTATCTTACTAGCAACTGCCATAACAGCACTCTCTGAACGTAATATCATAGGAGTATCAAGTCTAAAAACTTCTTGAGAACTTAAAAGCTCTTTTTCATCTTGTGAAAAACCACCCTCTGCACCGATGAGAACCCTTTGAAAACCTGTTCCATCTTTTAAACTATTTTCACAAAAATCAAACACTTTAGTATCTGGAAATTTTGTAATAAACTCTTCAATATTTTTATAAATATCAAACTCTATATAACTACTACGTCCACACTGTTGCATAGATGCTTCTAAAATCCTCTCAAAACGTTTAAAATCTAATTTAATACTGTTTTGGCTTCTATCACAAGAGATAAAAGAGATTTTATCCACTCCTAACTCATTTAAACTTGGTAATACTTTTTCAATAGATTTTATATCTATCTTACACCAAGCTATATGAAGTTCATTTTTTGCTTTTACAATGTTTTTTTCTGATGAGATTAACTCTAAAGTTAAACTTCTATTCTCAATAGCTATAATTTTATATCGACAAAGAGTTTCTATACTCTCTTTATAACGAATATTTATCTCATCATCAACATCATGACGGCGAACTTTTACAAGATATTTAAAAGTTTCGCCTTTAATACTCAATATATCTTTTTGCTTTTCATCAAGAAGGATATATATCAAATCCACATCCAAATAGAGATACTCAATGTTAAAAATATTTCAGCTAAAAATATTTTGATTGCAAAAGGTTTAAAACTTTCTAATGCTCCCTCTACTCTTGGGTCTAAATATTTAAGTGTTGATGCTCGTTTTGCCTCTAACACAATAAAAATAGTTGCAAAAATAATCATCGCTATATTTTCAATAGAAAAATCAAGATGCTTTGCAGCCATCATAACAACACCTGTAAATAAGATAACACTTAAACCTAAAGAGCTAATAGGAGTAAATATTCTCATCTGTCTTTTATATTTCCTAATATCATCTGCTCTATAAAGCATAACAAAATTAACAAAAACCGCTAGTAAAATTCCAATAACACCATAATTATGCGTTACAATACTCATATCATACATTTCATTCATAGTGGAATTTTATACTAATAATAATTTTTATACAAGAGGTAAAAAAAATGGCTGTTACAGTAGAAGAAGCATTAGAACTTATTTATAATAACATTAAACCAAAATCACTTAAAATATTACCAATAGAAGATGCTCTAGGCTCTATTTTAGCACAAGATGTTGTTGCTGTACATAATCTACCCCCTTATGATAACTCTGCAATGGATGGTTATGCTGTAAAAATAGATGATAGTAGTAGGTGTGTAAAAGTAACACATACTATCTTTGCAGGGGATAACTCTAGTGAAGAGTTAGAGCATGGCAAAGCTATTAAGATTATGACAGGTGCTAAAATCCCTTTTGGAACTCAATGTATTGTTCCTATCGAAGATATAACAGAGTGTGAAAAGGGTGTTACTTTACCTGAAAATTTAACTCTTTCTAAACATATCAGACTCTGTGGGGAAGATATAAAAAAGGGAGATGCACTTTTATATAAAGGTGATAAACTTAATGCACATCAAATCACTCTTTTAGCCTCTCAAGGAATTAGCCATATTAAAGTATATAAAAAACCTAGAGTAGCCCTTTTTGCATCTGGAAATGAACTTAAAATGCACTTTGAAAATGTAACAGAATATCAACTTTATAATACAAATACACCAACTCTTCTAGCTCGTGCGCAAGAGTTAGGCTGTGAAGTTGAATTTATCGGTACTTCAATAGATACACTTGAAGATATAAATACTCATATACAAAGTGCTTTAGATTGTGATCTGATTATCACTTCGGGTGGTGTAAGTGTTGGAGATGCTGATTATACAAAAGAGGCATTTGGAGCATTTGGTTACGATATATTTTTTGATAAAATAGAGATAAAACCAGGTAAACCTACAACATTTGGTCATATAGGAAAAACATTAGTTTTAAATCTTCCTGGTAACCCTATGGCTGCAGCACTAAACTTTGAACTCTTTGGACAAAGTATCATCTTAGCTTTAAGTGGCGATAGTTCAAAATATATAAATACTATAACAGCAAAAATGAAAGAAGATTATAAACTTAGAGCAGGAAGAAGAAATTTAGTTCCTGGTATATTTGATGGAGAGTTTTTTAGCCCTTGCAAACATTTTGCACCAGGAATGGTATCTCCTCTTGGAGTATCAAATAGTTATATTATGATTGATGCAAACTGTAATCTTTTAGAAAAAAATTCTAGTGTTAAAGTTATTAGTACGCAATTTAGCTTTACCTCTAAAACTAAAACTAATTTAGTTACTTCTTAAATAGAAAAGGGATTTATAAATCTCTCTTCTCTTTTTAACTTCTCAAAAAGTTCACTATCTTTCCAACTATCTTTAATCTCTTGTGAAAAAATAATATCTTCTAAATCTATTACACCCATATTTTTAGAATAAGCATCCTCTTTAAAACATTGAGCATACCCTGTTTGAGTTTCGTGAACTATGATACTATTTAAAGTTACATTTTTTTCGCCATTTACAGAGCTTGTGAGTTTTAAAAGTTTATCTATCATCACAAATATTACACGAGAAAATTGTTCAGCTGATGGAGATACAGGAAGTTCTACCCATCTATCTGAATGTTTTTTCATATCAGCAATATACTCTTTAGTATCTTCATTCCATATAGCAATAGCATGGTCAAAACTCTCAACTAAAGCTTTCATATTTTGTTTCATAAGACCAAAATCATAAACCATCTGACCATTATCTAAAAAGTTTGACTCAAAGAGAAGTTCTACTCTATAAGAGTGACCGTGTAGAGAGCTTCTGCATTTAACAGTAGAGCAACCACGGACTATATGTGCATTTTCAAATTTAAAAAGTTTTCTGATTATCATGATTTAAACACCCTTATTTTTATCCCATATACGAATATGTAATCTATCACTAAAGTTATATCCCTTAGTCTTACAAAACTCTACTAAAGGTTCACTATTAGCCTCTACTTCCTCTTTACTTCCACCCAAAGGCATACAATAAACTTTAGTTGCAGGAGAGTGAATTATAATACTATCTATCTCATCTTCTAAACCTAAATTAATAGACTCTTCATCTACTGAAAACTTAAAAAATGCCTCTTTAGCATTTGATGCTATCGAATAGATAACATCGCCTTTAACACGCTTTTCAAATTTTTCATTAGAGTTTGATAGCTTTACAGAAAGTGCAAAAATACACTCTTTATAGATAGGATATTTCTCAAAATCAACACTAATTGAACCATTTGTTTCAAAAGTTATCTGATGCCCATTTTGAGATAATTTTTCTAAAAACTCTACAAATATAGCATCATTCGCATATATTAATGGTTCGCCACCCGTTAAGACAATATCAACAGCATGAGGAAGTTCATAAATATCTAATATATTTAAAAGTTCTTTAGCTTTATTTATCGGTATCCAATTATCTGAAAAATGTTCTCTGTTTACTGCATATACAGTATCACACCCTAAAACTTCTGTTCCATTAGGGGCTTTTTCTATACAGCCAAATCCTTCACATCTCATATTACAACCACCAAAACGGAAAAAAACGGAGGGTACACCCGTATATTTTCCTTCTCCTTGAATGGAGTAAAAATGTTCTACTAAATAAAGCAACTATCAACCACCAGTTTCATAAAAAGCACGAGTTGAAACTTCTGCATCATCTCCACCCCAACGATTTTTTTCAGGTTTGGTTCTTATAACCTCTTTTAACACATCAGTAGCACCCTTTATATCGCCTTTTTTTACAGACTCAGCGATACTCATAGCCTCATCAAAGTAAAGACAAGGAATAAGATTTCCCTCTGCAGTTAAACGAATACGGTTACATTTTTTACAAAAATCATCTTCATAAGGTTCAATAATTCCAAATCTATACCCATCTTTCATAGTAAAATAGTGTGAAGGTGATGAACCATCAAACCCATCATCACTAAACTCATAATACTCTCGTAGTTTTGCTAAAAGTTCAGGAGATTTAACTCCAGCTATATCAGCTTTAGCAAAAGAGTTTTCCATATATTCTATAAATCTGATACTCATATTACGTGCTTTAGAATACTCTAACACATCTATAATCTCTTCAAAATTCATATTTTTCATAGGAACCATATTTACTTTAACTTTTAAACCAACTTTTATAGCTTCATCAACACCATCAAGAACATTTTGTAAAACATCTTTTCCAGTTATATCTTGTGCTACTTGAGGTTTAAGTGTATCTATACTAACATTTATACGTTTAAGACCTGCATCTTTAAGTTTCTGTGCAGTACCTTTAAGTAAATAAGCATTAGTTGTCATCGCTAAATCTATTGTAGGGGCATAATCATAAATCATCTTTAAGAATGTATCTAAACCTTCACGTAAAAGTGGTTCTCCACCTGTAATACGGATTTTATTTACACCCTCATCTATACAAACTTTTATAAATTCAAAAAGCTCTTCAAATGATAAAAGGTTCTCTTTTGGAACCCATGAAAATGGTTTTTCTGGCATACAGTATTGGCATCTGAAATTACAGCGTTCTGTTACTGAGATACGTAAGTAGTCTACTACTCTGTCGTAGCTGTCTATAAGCATAAATATTCCTTAATAAAAAGTGACTAATTATACATAAAAAATAAAAAAAGAATATAAAATAGAAAAAAGAAGTTTTAAAAAGAGGATTTCCCTACACAAAAAGTGTAGGAAAATATTTGAGTGTTATATTTTAATAAACGAAGTGTTTACTAGAATGAGTAACGAGCCCATACACGAACAATTTGTTGATTATCGAAATCAGTTGTTGTTTTTTCACTCCATGAACGATTTACTAGAGCAGCAAAATATTGAACACCACTAGCTTTAACTTTGTACATTAAGTCAAATTCTGAGTAATCAACACCAACTTTACCTGATGCACTACGACCTGCATTCATTAAGTTAATTTGACCACCTTGAGTATAACCATATTGACCAATAACTTTACCCATATCGCCAAGGCTATAAGCACCTTTTAACATAAATGTAGCATTATCAAGTGCGATAGCATCTTGATTGGCAACCATTTGAGAAAATAATGGAGTTTTTACACCCGTACCTGTATTTTTTACTGCAGCAGCAGCTTTATCTGTTGAACCACTTACAGTAGTAAATACACCACATACAGTTAATGCTGGCATAGGCTTAATAGAAGCTTTAATACCCATTGCCGTTGTATCTTCAACAGCACTATTATCTGATGTAATTAGACCAGCTTGAAGACCTACTTTAAGACCCATTGGTAAAGTTTTATCAGCTACTTTAGCATCTAACCATAAAGCAGTAGAACTCTCTGCTATAGCAACACCAGATAAAGCATAATAAGAACCAGTAATAGTAGTCATTGGTAATGCTGTATTTTGAGCAGTTAACATATAAGCTGTTTTAGCAACAGTTAATGCACCAGCAGAACTTTTAACCGTTAAATCACCAACTGTACTTAAATCATGACCAGTTGAACGACCAACATAAGCACCAACTAAAGTAGTATTAGGAAGATCACTATTAACAACTAAAACAGCATCAAAAGTATTTTTAAGTACATTCCAACCCTCTGTAAATGCTAAAGGTGAAAGAGACTTAGGAAGTTCTTGACGACCTACTTTTACTGTTGTATTAGCAATTTGTTTTGCAACAAATATTTTTGTTAACATTAATTGATCAGTTGTATTATTTACAGCATCAAGACCACTACCTGAAGCATTAGTTGCAGAAGATCTTTGCTTAGTATCACTAACAAGATTTTTTTCTAAACCAGTAGTTCCTAAGTAAGAGATTTGAGAACCAAAAGTAAGGTTGTTACCTAAATCTGCAGCTGAATTGATTTGAACAGCAACATTTGCAACTGAAGCATCTTTGTTGAAAATATCAACAGCATTATCAGCATTCTTAGCAGTAGTCTCATAATAAATAACTGCTTGACCAGTTGTAGTAAAATCGATACCTTTATCAGCTGCCATTGCAGAAGAAGCGATTAACGACGCAGTCGCTAAAGAGATTAAAGTTTTTTTCATATTTTATCCTGTTTTGTTTTTTATCACTCTTCTCAATGGAATTGTGATTTTATATTAAGAATACATTATATATCTCTTCCATTTAAGTTTAGTTGAAATTTAGGGTATAGATTTACATATTGTTTACTATGTTACATAGATTTAAATAATTTTCTCATTTATAACTACTGTTCCTGCCATTAAGTCATGTAATGCTCTTTTATCTTTTCTATAAAATGGTAAAAAAAGACCTAAAAGAGTAGTTGCTGTTATTAAAAAAGCTATAAATCTCCATAAAGCTTGAAAAAAAGATATATTTTTATGAGTTTTTACATCTACTACTTTTATAATATATGCTTTTTTCCCAGGAGTTTGTGCAAGTTTTGTTAAAAGAATAGCATAGATAAAACCATAGATACTAACACCAACTAATGGAGCAAGTTGTGAAGCTTGAAAATCCTCTTTTCCACCTAAAAAAACATAAGTGATAATATAAAGAATAGGAGCATATATCATAAACATATCTGTTATAAATGCTTTAATTCTATCTGTATAACGAGCATAAGTTACTTCACTTTGAAGTTCCGATTTATGTTGTTTTATCTGTTTTTTCATCTGTTTTAGTTTTCTAAATCTCATAATTTATGTTGCCTGTAATATTTGTAAAGTTTTAGCTATTGCAAATGTACCACCTGCACCAACAGCAACACCATAAAAAGCTAGTCTTAATGCTTCGTAAAAATTCTTTTTTTCATCTAGTGAAAGTTTTTTTATATCTAAATCAAACCTCTGTATATCTGTCATTCTCTTCTCTTTCTCTAAATCAAACTTCTGCATATCTATCATTCTCTTCTCTTTCTCTAAATCAAATTTTTGCATCTCCAAATCAAATTTTTTCATATCTAACATCATATCTTGTGTTACTTTTCTCAAATCTGCTTTTATTTTTTCTATCTCTAAAATTTCACTTTCATCTACTAATGTCATATTTTCTCCTTTACTGAACGATTATATCAGATGATATTTAAAAAATCAGTAAGCAAAACGATAGGATGCTGAACTATATATTTTATATAACTCCTCTTCATCTAACTGAACGTTATCTGTATCTTCATTTCCATCACCTATACTCCAATGTTTCCAATCAATATATGCACCAACAACAAAAGATAATCTTTGATATTTTGTATCTAATGGTATAAATTTATAAGATACATCCATTTTGATAGCTCCATAGTCTAAGCTTTCCTCTTCTCCTAAACCATCTTTCATATCTGAATTAGCTGATTTGAATGTATTATCTATTCCATAATCAAGTGTCATATCATAATTCCAACCTTGAACTTTTGTCCCTTGATAATTTGTATATACAAAAGTTAAACCCATTGTTGAATACTCTGCTAACTCAATAGCATAATCTCCACTTTCACTATGGTTACCAAAACTAGTTGGCTTTGTCCACTCTGATTGGTACACACCAAATCTCATATAGCTTTCATTTTTTTTACGCTTACCTATAAACTTTGAAGAAAAAGTATGTCTTTGCTCTTTAAAAGTAGTTTTAAAACTAATCGTATCACCTTTAGAGAGTAATGTTCCATTTGCTGAATCTGTATAATAATAAAAGTCTGATTCTGCTGTTGCTACACCAAAAAAAGCATTATCAGTTATATCAAATCTATATGTTAGTGCCGTATTAATAAATACATTATCTATACCTAATTTAGCAACTATCGCTTCTGGAGAGAAACCCATAGTATAACCAGCAACACCACCTTCAGCCTCTTTATTAGTTTCTAAAAGTTCATCTTGATTTTCTGTTTGAGTAATAGAAGACAGTTTTGAATATGTAAAGATAGAACTACCGCTATATCCAACATCGAGTTTTAGTTGATAATAGCCTAAACCCTCTGTTTCATAAGTAATAATATGCTCACTATTATTAGGATCTTCATCACTCAGACCTGGATTCCAAAAAGACTGACCATATTTTGCTTGGGCATCAATATAAATTTTACCATCATTCCAATGTTTAGTTTTTAAACTATCCATAGTGCTATAAGCACTTTTAGCATCATCTACTAAACTACTTCCATAAACTTGAGTACTTACTAATAAACTCAATAAAATCTTACTCTTTATATTTTTCATAAAAATAACCTTTTTAAAAAAATTTGACAAAAAAAAAGGCGAAGAGATAAAAAATCTCCTCGCCTAAGTTGTAAAAAATTTAACTAAAATTAATTAGTGTAAATCTCTCCAAACTTGTTTTTTCCAAAGAAGTGCGAAAATAGCGAAGATAACGATATAAATCATTACGTTCATTCCAACAGCTGCTCTTTCATGACGCTTAGCATCACCAGCATCTTCTAAATGCTCAATAACTTTTTCCATAGTTTCAGCTGAAACACCAACACGAGGCATAGCAGTACCAGCTAAATGATTCTGTGGATTTTCAACTAAAGTAGAGATAAAATGTTCATTACGAGAACGAATATACATACTTAAATCTGGTGGTAATTTACCCATATAAGCTTTGATTGAATCTTCATATTCCATTACTTTAATGTCAAATGCTAAAGAATCTTTCTCATGCTTAAATGATGGTTTACTACCAATTTGAGTCCATTTTTCATAATGAACAGCATGACATCTACCACAAGCATTTTCATAAGCCATAGCTGGAGTTAAATCTTCAGCTTTGACAGCTATAGATTGTAAGTAAGCTACCATATCTGAGATTTCAGACGGTTGCATCCAGTTGTATGAAGGCATAGGGTGCATTTTAGTATCATTAAATTTATGAGATACATTTGCTGCTTTTGCAGGGTCTGCAATAAATGCTGCTAAATACTTAGCATCATATACAACACCAGCATTACTTAAATCTGGAGGATTAACACCATAAGTCGCTGCAGATGTAGTTGGATCCATAGGTGCTGGCATATTTTCTACATTAATAGAGTGACAAGCAGTACAGTTACTTGTAACCAATTCTTTACCGTGAGCTACATTTGTAGTCGGAGTAAATTTAGCTATATCAGCATACTCAAAATTTTCACTTTCTACATGTTTATGCATTTGGTGGTGAGCAAAAGGCTCAACCAAATAGTAAGTTACAAGTGTAAAGAAAACAACAACACCTAATATTAATGGTTCTTTATTTTTCATATTTTTCTCCTTATACTTTTTTTTCTAATTTTGTAATAAATGGAAGTGCAAGCCACTGAACAACGAAAAGTATTGCAGAAACAAGACCAATTGTACTAAAAATACCTTCTGGTGGAAGTTTACCCATAGCTGTTAATACAATTAGATTTACTATCATTACCCAAAACCAAATACCAAACAGACCACGACGATTAGCAGGTACACTGTTTGGACTTCTATCTAAGAATGGTAAAAGAACAAAAATAACTTGTGCAAATGCAAATAATACTAAACCTAAATCAATATTAAATGGACGTAAAATCTCATAAGACCATAAGAAATACCACTCAGGATAAATATGTGCAGGAGTTGAAAGACCATCAGCAGGATCAAAGTTAACTGGATCCATTGCAAAACCATAATTATAAAATACTAAGTAAAAGAAAAATACTAAGAATACTCCAACAACCATTAAATCTTTTGCCATAAAATCATTTGCAAAACGCATAACTTTAGATTCAGCTTTTTTACCATCTAAATATTTTTTAGCTTCTTCATCGAAATCAATCTCTTCACCATCTTGATTATTAACATGTGGAATTCTTAAAGCACCAAAATGAAGAGCAATAAGTCCAATAATAGCTAAAGGAATAAGAAGAACATGTAACATAAAGAAACGACCAAGGAATGCTTGAGCAGGAACATAATCTCCACGAATCCACTCAACAAGACCATCAGCGTGTAATGAACCACCAGCAAATAGATTAGTAATAACCATACCAGCCCAGTAAGACATTTGACCCCATGGTAACATATATCCAGAAAATGCTTCAGCTGAGAATGCAACAAAAAGTAGCATACCAGAGATCCAAATCATCTCACGACCTTTCTTATAAGAACCGTAGTAGATACCTGTAAACATATGAATATAGATAATCAAGAAAACAACAGATGCCGCAACACCGTGAACATGTCTCCATAACCAACCAAAATCAACCTCTCTCATAATAGTATAGTTTACACTATC
>Ga0256837_1000431_pt1 | contig 35574 bp, 36 predicted proteins | sample 4562384metaG_FD_185976 | JGI IMG/M metagenome (GOLD analysis project Ga0256837, IMG submission 185976) | Hydrothermal vent microbial communities from Guaymas Basin, Mexico - 4561-384 | ecosystem: Environmental > Aquatic > Marine > Hydrothermal vents | place: Mexico: Guaymas Basin | collected... | reverse complement strand
CATCTTTTTTAAAAAACTTTGTAACACTTTCTAGCTCTAAAGCTTCTTTATAATCCTCACAAATGAGAATTTCCATATTTTGCTTTTTATCAGTTTTATAGTATTCAAATAGTGAACTTTGTGACATCTAATTACCTTTTGCTTTTTCTTGCTCGTATGTTAATGGTACTGTTTTTGTAGGATGTGGTACTTTAATATCCGTTGTTCCTCTAATAATAGAGTTCCAAGGTAGTTTTGTTGTTTGATTAAATATCTCATCATAGTTTTCTACTGTCCATTTAATAAACCAATAGGGATTAATAGTCTGATAAAAATAACGTATCTCATAGTGCAGATGTGGTCCACTACTTCTTCCAGTATTTCCAGTATAACCTATTAACTCACCCTTTCTCACAAACTGTTTTGATTTAACAACTATTTTATTAAGATGTCCAAAATATGATTTAAAACCGTAGTTATGTTGCATAATGATCAATTTTCCATAACCACTTTTTTTATGTGTACTTGCCCACTCAACCATACCATCAGCAGTTGCATATACAGGTGTATTCATTTTAGCTTTCATATCAGTACCTTTATGAAACTCTTTACGCTGTAATAAAGGATGAATTCTATAACCATATTTACTTGTAATTCCATTATAAACTATAGGAGACCCATTAGGAATAAACTGTAAAAGTGTTGCTTTATGTTCTGTGTTAAGTTGTGCTACATTTATTCTATCTTCTATGGAAGCATTTTTATCAGGTGCTATCCCTATAAGAGTTTCAATAGCATTTAATGAGCTAGAGAGTTCATCAACTTCCATTCTTTTTTGAGCTAAAGTTTCCTCTTGTAACTCTATCGCTTCTTTGGAATAATTAAAATTTTCAATTAAGTCATTATTTATCTGGAGTAATTCATTATAAGAATGTTCTATTTTCTTTTTATTAAGGATTATCTCCTCTTTTTTTAACATAATTTCATTTACTGTATGATTAAGATATAAGATTGCACCTGCACCTAAAAAAAGTGTACTAAAAATAAAAATAATAATATAAATAATAATTTTTTTGACAAACTTATGCAAATTAAAATGTGTTGTACCCTTATGGTCATCTATTATTACTGTAAAATGATTATCCATTATAACTCTTTAAAAACTCTTCAACAACTTTAAAAGAACCAAAAACTAAATATTTTTCATCTTTCTTTATTTCACTAAAATTACTATTTTTCATATTTAAACTCTCTATAACTTCTGTTAATATATTTTTATCTTCTATTCTATTATCATCTATATTAATAATTTCAATATGCTTTATCATCGGTTTTAAAATAGTTAATATCTCTCTATAATTTTTATCTTTATAACTATTATAAATTAAAATATACTTACTCTCCTTGAGTGATAAATAGATAGATTTTGCAGCTAAAATATTATGTCCAACATCAAGTAATATATTATCGGTTAAAGGAGTTAATCTTCCAAAAAGTTTAGAGTTTTTAAAATCATTTTCACTATATTTTATTTCTAAAAATTTAAGGGCAGAAATACTAAGTTGTAAATTGTTTTTTAAATACTCAACTAAAGATAATTTTTTTGAGATAATCTCTATTTTTTGTAAATCTTCACTCTCTAAAAATGTATCAATTTTATAGATATTCACACTCTTTTTTTTAGATATATTTTCAGCTACTTCATAAACCTCTTGATTTAACTGATTGGCGATAATAGCATTATTTTGAATAGAATTAAGCTTTGTAGTGGCTATCTCTTGTATAGTATTACCTAAAAAAGCTTCGTGGTCTCTATCTATTGGAGTTACAAGAGTTAATATCGTAGGAAAAACTGCCGTAGCATCATACTCACCACCAAGACCTGCTTCAAGAACAATATAATCTAAATTTTGAAATACAAACATCGCTAACAATGTCGTATATTCAAAATAACTCAAAGAGTTAGCTTCATCTTCTACTAATATCTGTAAGAGGTTCTTATGTGCAAAATTTAAACTTGTAATCGTTGCATTTTGACCATTTATCCATATTCTTTCATTGAAATCTATAATATGAGGAGAACTATAATGTCCAACACGAAAACCTAAAGAATATAAAGCAGAAGCTAAAAATCGTCCTGTTGTTCCCTTACCGTTAGTTCCTATAAGATGAATAACTTTAGGGATACTAATTTTATCTTTTATCCGTTCATATACTCTAGGCATACGACTATAATCAATCTCATCATAGTATAAAGGCTTATCATTTAAAAATTTCTCTAGCATCTATTTATAAACCACTCTATTTCTACCACTCTCTTTTGCTTTATACATATTATTATCTGCTATTTTAAAAGTTGATTCAAAATTCTTAGCTCTTTTTCGTTCGCTTACTCCACAACTTACAGTAAGGTTTATTCTACTTCCTTTATATAAAAAGCGTGCTGTTTCAACTTTTACTCTAATTTTTTCTGCAAAAATAACACTACCCTTTAAATCAGTTTCACTTAAAAGAGCAATAAATTCTTCTCCACCAAATCGCCCTACAACATCAACTGTTCTCGCCTCTTTTTTAAGTATCTGAGCAAAAGCTTTTAGGATAATATCCCCTGCATCATGACCAAAAGTATCATTTACATCTTTAAATTTATCCAAATCAAAGAGAACAATAGAATAATTATGTCCATTTCTTGAAAATTCCGATTCCTTCATAAGAAAAAATTCATCTAAAGCTCGTTTGTTATAAAGTTTTGTTAAAAAATCCTCTTTAGAATTTTTTTCAGCTATTATAAGTTCCTCTTCAAGTTTTTTAATTTTAAGACTCATCGTATCTATACTTTTTGATTGTTCTTGTAAGTCTTTTGATAAGTTATTACTATTTTGCTCTAAAGCAAGTGCTATTGTATAGAGTTTTTTATGAGCTGTTTTAATATCAGTTGTTGATTCATACGAGAAACTTTTAAGTTCTTGTTTGATAAGTTGAATTTCATTATTGGAAGAATCACTATTTTCCATCATATTTACAAGTTTAAGTGTTAGCTTATCAAGTACACCATCAAGAGAACCGACCATATCACGCACACTTTTTTTATCAAGAGCTATACGTAATGTAATTGCCGATTTTATCTCATTTTCAATACTTAAATTATCTATTATTGATGGGTCTAGGCGTATCTTTTCACTTAGGTTTTCTATCTCTTGATTTGAACTTGATGCGATAGAGGGGATAAAAGAGTTAATTAAAAGAGTTGCTATACGTTCTAAATTTGTATTTGTATTTTTTTCTTCCCTCCCTATTTTTGCATCTAAATTATTAACAATTTTGGCTAAATCATCCCCATCAATAGTTCCAACAGGTTTAAGCTTTCTTAAAAAAGTATCATCATAGTTTGTTACAAAATTGACCCATAGCTGTTTATATTGAGCAAGTTGTGAACTGTTTGCACTTAAATTTAATATATCTATCGTTTTAGTTGCTAACTCTCGTGCTTCTTTATTATGTAATACCTCAACTGTTTGAAGTATCTTTTTTGTAAGTGCTATCTGTCCTTCTAAAGTTTCAGAACATAATGTTTGATTTGTACGGTTTAACTTAGCAGTAATAAAACGAATAAAATCAGATGTAGTTTTTATTCTGTACTCAAAAAGGTCTTTTTGAAACTCTTTATGTAACATTTTTGAAAATTTATCTATCTGATTACAATCTTCAACTATCATTCCAGCACGTAAAGCCTCTTTACAAAAAGCTTCATTATAAAAATTTGGAGTTAAAAGATTTCCTTCGAGTTCTAAACGCTTAATCGCTCTTTTTATAATACCTTGAATTGTCATATTTAATTATCCTTTTGACTTATAGCACCCTCAGCAGATACTCTTGCAACAAATGACTTAATAGCTTTTATCGAACTCAAATTAATCGCATCAAACCTCTCTTTATCTGTCATTACAGCATTTGCAACGATAGAAAAATCATAACTACCTTTTATAATATACTCTTTTTTTCTATTTTTATTTATTTTTAAAATAGTTGTTGCTCTATAAGCTGTAATATAACCATAAGTATCGTACTGAACTGGTGTATAATGGATATTAATAAGAGAGATTTGGAGATGTGTTTGAGAGTGTTGTCGTGATGTTAAAGAGGAGTGAAAAACTTCTAATATAGCTCTATCTAGTGCATCTTTAATAAGCACTGTATTTTCTGGATCAGTTGAGGAGATAACAACACTTGTACTTACCTTTTCCCCAACTACTTCACGAGCAAACTTAGCACTAGACTTATATCCACAAGCAGAAAAAGAGATAAAAATAGCGATAAGTAAAGCTATTTTTACAACTATTTTAAGCATAGTGAAACTATCCTTTTATAACGATATTAACAAGTTTCTTAGGAACAACTATCTCTTTCACTATTTCCTTGCCATCTATCCACTTAGCAATAACCTCTTTAGCCGATGCAAGTATCTCATCTTTAGTAGCATCTATTGCAACTTCAACTTCTGCACGACGTTTACCATTTACAGAAACACCAAGCATTACACTATCTTCTACAAAAACTTCATCAAGAACAGTTTGTTTGTTTAAGTTGTTAAGATTAAAATACTCTTTTGAAATTTCCCAAGTAGTATGAGGAATAATAGGTTCCATAATCGATGCTAAAATCCAATAACCTTCACTCCAAACATCAGAATTTGACTGAGCATTTAGAGCATTCATAGCTTCCATAACACCAGCAATCATAGTGTTAAATGTATAACGCTCTGCAAAAACTTCATTTGAGCGAACAAGTGCTTCATATACTTTTTTACGAGCAAACTTCTCCTCTTTATTTAAAGAGCTATGGTCTATTTTTGGTATCGTATCTGTTTTAACGATATTTGAACTTCTATCAAAAAATCTTTTTATAAACTTGTAAGAACCCTCTACACCACTATCGTTCCACTCTAATTCTTGAGTTGGTGGTGCTGCAAAAAGGATAAACATACGTGCTGTATCTGCACCATATTTTGCAATAATTTTATCAGGATCTACTGTATTTCCTTTTGACTTACTCATCTTAGCACCATCTTTAAGTACCATACCTTGAGTAAGTAGTTTATCAAAAGGCTCATCAAACTCGATGTACCCTAAATCACGAAAAACTTTTGTAAAAAATCTTGCATATAAAAGGTGTAGTATCGCGTGTTCAATTCCACCGATATATTGATCAACACCCATCCAGTATTTCATCTGTTCTTTTGAGAATGCCTCTTTTTCCCAATTCTCTGGAGATGCACAAAAACGTAAAAAGTACCAAGATGACTGAACAAATGTATCCATAGTATCAGTTTCACGTAGTGCATCTTTACCACAATTTGGACAAGAACAATGTTTCCAAGTAGGATGGTTTTCAAGAGGAGAACCCTCTCCATTTATCTCAACATCATCAGGAAGAGCGATAGGAAGGTTCTCTTTTTTCTCCATCACTATGCCACAATCTTCACAATGAACAAAAGGTATAGGAGCACCCCAATAACGCTGACGAGAAACTCCCCAATCTTTGAGTTTATAGTTAGTAGTTTTCTTGCCTATCTCTTTTTCTTCAAACATTTTAATAATGTTGTATTGAGATTTTTTAGAGTTAAGACCATTAAACTCTTCAGAGTTAAAAAGTACACCAGCATCTGTAAAAGCTTTTTCACTCACATCTACTTCGGTATCTTTTGGTTTAATAACTGCATTTATAGCTAAGTCATATTTTTTAGCAAAATCATAATCTCTATCATCGTGAGCAGGAACAGCCATAACAGCGCCTGAACCATAATCCATAAGAACAAAATTTGCTATCCAAACAGGAATAGTTTTTCCAGTTAAAGGGTGGATTACATTTAAACCAAGTGAAAGACCAGCTTTCTCTTTTTGTCTGTCGATAGATGAACTGTTTTTCATCTTTGTAATCTCTGCAATAACATCATCACTTAAAAGATTATTTTCAATCATATATGTTACTATCGTATGTTCAGGTGCAAGTGCCGTATAAGATACACCATAAACAGTATCTGGACGAGTTGTAAAAACATCAAAGCTTTCAAATGTACCGTTTAACTTAGCTTTAGACTCTTCATCAAATATCAAATCAAACGCTAAACCATTTGATTTTCCTATCCAGTTCTCTTGCATTGTAAGAACTTGTTTAGGCCAACCACCCTCTAGCTTTTTTAAATCATCTAAAAGCTCATCAGAATATTGAGTAATTTTAAAATAGTATTGGTTCATATCTTTTTTAACGATAGGAGTATTACATCTCCAACAACAACCATCTACAACCTGCTCATTTGCAAGAACTGTTTGGTCGTGTGGACACCAGTTTAAAAAACCTTTTTCACGGTATAAAAGACCTTTTTCATACATATCTATGATGAAACCTTGCTCAAACTTTGTGTAAAGTTCATCACTTGTAGCAAGTTCACGCTCTTTAGAAAAAGAGAAACCTAAAGCTTTAAACTCCCCTTTCATATAGTCTATATTGTCATACGTCCAGCCCTTAGGATGTGAACCATTTTTGATAGCTGCATTTTCAGCAGGCATACCAAAACTATCAAAACCGATAGGATGAAGAACATTATCCCCTTGCTGTCTTGCATGACGAGCAAAAGCATCACTTATAGAGTAGTTTCTAACGTGACCCATATGAAGACGGCCACTTGGAAAAGGAAACATACTTAAAATATATTTTTTCTCTTTTGTGAAATCTTCTGATGGTTCAAAGCTATTATTTTCAGCCCAGTATTGTTGCCATTTTTTTTCTATTGATTTTGAGTTATATTCCAATTTTTATCCTAATAATCATCATGTGTTTTTGAACTTTCTATATAGATAAGTCCTATTGAGAAAATATTTGCTATTAAAGCACCTATTGCTAAAGCAATTGCCCACTCTAAGTTTCCTACTACCTCTAAATATATAAATGCTGGTATAAGATGTAAATCTGCAACTAATGAAGAAGCTAATAGTTCTGCAGAAAGAAGATTTCTAACACCTATCTTTAAAAATGTAGAGACAAGATTTAAACTTGCTGCAACAAAAAGTGAAACTGAACTATGTTCAATCATAAACCCAGCTATCGATGTTAAACTCATCAATGCGAAAAATACATATACTACTTTACCCCAATCCATTTTTATTCCTTAAAGTTTATTACTCTTCTATCCAAGCATCTGTTTTAATAACTCTATCATCACTAAAATATTTCAGTTTAAACGCATTACTACATTTTCCCTCACTAAAATCCATAATAGCTATCTGTAAAATAGATTTACATTTTTTAGGAATATCGTAATGTCCTTTCATACCTGTTAAAAACTGTTTAAGAGGAACTTTTTTATCCATTCCTATTACGTTATCTCTACAACCAGTTAAACCTATATCACTAAGATAAGCAGTTCCTTGAGAGATTTGAAAGTCATCTGTACTCACATGAGTATGTGTTCCTATAATTCCACTTACTTGACCCTCTAAAAGCATCATCATTCCACGCTTTTCACTTGTTGCTTCGGCATGAAAATCTATGAAAATATTTTTGATACCCTCTTCGTGTAGAAATGCAACAGTAGATTCGGCACATCTAAACGCATTATCTGTATAGGGCATAGCGTAGTGACCCATAAGATTTAAAACAGCAAGTTTTTCTCCTGCGACTTCATAGACTTTACAACCAGTTCCAGGAACACCCTCTGGATAGTTATGAGGACGTAGAAGTTCGTGAGTATCAAAAAGAGGTAAAATATCTTTTTTATCCCAAGTATGATTTCCACCACTCATAACATCAATACCATAAGAGATAAGTTCATCAGCATTTTTAGAAGTTAATCCAAAACCATGAGAAGCATTTTCATAATTTGCGATAATAAAATCTATATTATGTTCATTTTTAATTTTTAAAAGATTTTTTTTAATTATATCTCTACCCGGACGACCTACAATATCACCTATAAATGCTACTCTCACTTTTGATACATATCCATATCTGAAGTGCTAGGAATTCTAAAAAATGAAAAAGCAGGAAATGGTGTTGGAAGAGTGATAGGGTTTACATTTCCACTATGAACCTCTTCCCAAATTTTATTATTTTGAGCTTTAAGTTGTTTGAGTTTTATATAGAACTTTCCATCTCTTTCATAAGTTGAACCTATATCATTATCTACAATTTCAATGTGAGTTCCCTTAGGATATAAAACTTCCATCTCATCATTTGGAAAAGTTTTATATTTACATAAAAAGTAATCTCCATCGGGATTTACAACACCAGTTACTTGATGTGTTCCTAATTGCATACTAAAATCTAAACTTTGAGTATCGTGACGTTCAAATGGGCGTGAAACTAGATAAGCATCTGTATAGCCACGATTTTGAAGAGAGTGAAGTTCATACTGATATTTTTCATTATCAAATTTCTCTTCATAATAATCATCAATAGCCATTCTATAAGCATTTGCAGTAACCGCAGCATAATAAGCTGTTTTTGTACGACCCTCTATTTTGACAGAATCTACAACACCACTCTCTAAAATCTCTTTTATATGTGAAGCAAGATTAAGGTCTTTGGCATTCATAATATACGTTCCAACACCTTCCTCTTCCTCTAATCTAAAAAGAGTTCCTGTATCTGGATTGGCAGCGTATATCTCATATTCAAAACGGCAATCATTTGCACAACTTCCACGATTTGGAACACGCCCACTTTGAAGTGTAGAGATAAGACAACGTCCACTATATGCAAAACACATAGAACCGTGAACAAATACCTCTAGTTCTAAAGTTGGAAGCTCTTTTTTTATCTCTATTAAATCTTTAAGAGAGATTTCACGTGCAACGATAATACGTGTAGCACCCATATCCATATAAACTTTAGCATCTAAAACATTCATAACGTTTGCTTGTGTTGAGAGATGTAAAGGCATATCAGGAGCAAGGTCATGACAAAGTTTTAAAACCCCTGGAGTTGCTACTATAAAAGCATCAGGTTTAAGTTCTGCCATCTTTACAATATGTTTTTTAAGAAGTGAAAGTTGAGAATTAAATGGAAAACCATTTATAGTTGCATAAACTTTTTTACCCTTTGAATGAGCATATTCGATACCCTCTGCAAACTCTTCCATACTAAACTCTTTACCAGAACGGATACGAAGAGAGAAATGACTTACTCCACCATAAACAGCATCTGCACCAAAGTCAAATGCTATTTTTAATTTTTCTAATGTCCCAGCGGGAGATAATAGTTCTACTTTTTTTTTCATTTAAGCTCCAAACTGTGCTAAAAGTGCTTCAATATCATCTGTTGAAGCTAAATCTTCTGTGTTATCTCCTGCAATATGTTGAGCAGAAGATGTTCTTGTTGAATCATCTATTTTACTATCAAAGAGAGTATTCATATATTTAGAGAGTGAACGCATAACATTAATAACTCGTTCAATTTTTTGACGATGAATATCTTGATATTGCATTATATCCATTGTTTGCATTATAGAATCACCACTATTTTGAATAGTTTCTGCAGCAGTTTTAGCTCTATCTAGTGCTTCTTGATTCAATTTTAATTGAGTTATAAAAACATCTATATCTACAAACTTACCACTTAATTTCTCAAAAAGTTCTATATTACTCATCAATGTATTTTCAATAGTTTGCATATGCCCTTCAGCATCCATTAAATCATTACTAATACCCTCAATAATATCAAAAATTTCACTAGCTTTTTCTTCACTCTCTTTCGTTACATCATCTAGTTGATGAACCATCTTATTTTCATCTGTTGCAGGTAAAGGCCATTGATATGATGTATCATCTGTATAATTTGGGGGAGTATCTTCAAATTCTGATGACTCTGATTTAGTTACCAATTCATCACTATCTTCATCTGATGAGTCCATACTATCTGTATCACCACTCATTAAAGCATCAAGTTCTTCTTGTGTCATTTCAGTTCCCTAATAATGGATATTATATATATTTTACGATAATAACATAATTATATAAAATATGTCATAATTAACTCTATGAAAATAGATTTACATAATCATACTACACGTTGCAACCATGCAGATGGAAGCATCCACGAGTATATAGAAAAAGCGATACAAACAGGCACTCAATATTTTGGTTTTTCAGACCATGCACCCATGGATTTCGATCCAAAATACCGTATGAGTTTTGAACAGATGAAAGAGTATGAACAAGAGGTTCTAAAGTATAAAGAGATTTATAAAGATAAAATAGAGATACTTTTAGGCTATGAAGTTGATTATCTTCAAGGTCATATTGATGAAAGAGTATTAAATGCTAATGTAGACTATCTGATAGGCTCAGTTCATTTTATAGATGAGTGGGGATTTGATAACCCTGAATTTATCGGTCATTATGAAAATGAAGATATAGATATTATTTGGCAGAAATATTTTGATGCTATTGAGGAGATGGCAAAGAGTGGTTTATTTGATATAGTAGGGCATATAGATTTGATAAAAGTTTTTAAATTTATGCCAAATAAGGATATAAATGAGATAGCTAAAAATGCTCTATTAGCTATTAAAAAAGCAGATATGGTTTTAGAGTTAAATGTAGCAGGATATAGAAAACCTATTGGTGAAGCTTATCCCTCTCCATCACTTTTAAAAATGGCTTTTGATTTAGATATTCCTATCACTTTTGGCTCGGATGCTCATACTCCAGAACAAGTTTCTATGTTTAATGATGAGATTATCGCTTTGGCTAGGAGTGTTGGGTATAAGGAATGTGCTTTTTTTCGTGAACGTCAAAGGTTTATGATTGAGTTTTAAAATAAAAGCACAACACTAGACCCAAGAAGTGCCACATACATATAAAGCATAGTAGTAGCAACTTCACTAGAACCATTCAACTCTTTTAACTTTGTAAAAGAACCTACTATTCCAAATAAAATAGCTACTAAAATAGTAGCTATCGTTGGATTTAAAAAAGTGATAAAACCAGCGATAATTTGACTTAACAAAGAGATAAACAGAGCCAAAGCTATTAAAAACCAATACTTCTTTGCACCCATCTTACAAGCACATCCTATCTTAGAAAAATATTTTTGCTTTATAGACTCAAACTCTAATAAAAATAGAAAAATCATCGCTGGAACTAAATTTGTTTTTGTAAGATTATAGATATTTAATATCTCTTCATTAAAATTAAAAACTTCAAAAAAAGAGAAAAGTACCGTTACAATAAAAACAACTACAATAGCTGGAATAAAATCAAATAATCGTAATCTGTATTTTGTGTAGATAATATTTATAGATGTAGCAACAAAAGCTAATACAAATAAATATAGTAATGGGGAGCTTATCAAAATTTACCCTCTATTTTTTATATAAGTGTAACATATATTACTTAGAAATTTTTATTAAGGACTCTTAATTGGCAAAATATATAATACTAGATACAGAAACAACAGGAACAGAAGAAGAAGATAGAATTATTCAACTAGGATATATCGTTTTAGGTTCACGACCTATTGAGGTTTATAATGAATTTTGTTCAACAGATATAGATATTAAGTTTGGAGCGATGGAGGTTCATGGAATTACTCCAGAAATGTTAGAAAATAAAGCAAAATGTACCGAGTTACCATCATATAAACGTCTTCTTGAACTCAATAGTGAAGAGAACTATATTATAATACATAATGCCCCTTTTGATTTAACTATGCTTGAAAAAGAGGGTTTTGAGACAAAGATGAAAGTGATAGATACTCTTCGTGTTGCAAAACATATACTTCCAGATGAAGAAGCACATAGACTTCAATACTTTCGTTATAAGATGGAGATATATAAAGAGGAACAAAAAGAGGCTCAAGCGTTAGGCATAGTTGTAAAAGCACATGATGCGATAGGGGATGTTCTTATCTTAAAACTTTTTTTAAGCCGTTTGAAACAGCTAGTATTAGAAAAGTTTCCAGATGATAATCCTGTTGAAAAGATGGTAGATTTAACAAGTACCCCTATTTTAATAACAACTTTTAAATTTGGTAAACATAAGGGTAAAGAGATTAAAGATATTGTGAGTGAAGATAGTGGTTATTTAAGATGGATGTTAAAATCTATGGATAACTTAGATGAGGATTTAAGGTATTCTATAAACTTTGCTTTAGAGGGTTAATTTATAAAAAAATATGAAAGGAGATTTATGAATATACTTAGACCATTACCAAAAGAGGAATTAAATAGCTTTTTTTCAGAACACTCATTAAAAGTGATTCAATATTTTATGAATACATCTTTATTTGCACAACCAGAGGTTTATACAGATAAAGAAAGTTTGCCTATCCAAATACCAAAAGAACATTTAGAACAATGGTTTGTTCAAGCTTTACAAGTTGAAGCCGTAGGAGCTGGTAGTTATCCAATAGATATTTTAAAAGCAAATGAATGGGGTGCTGATGTAAAAATGCTATCTTGTAAAGTTGATAAAAATGATAATCTTACTAATGGAGATAGTGGTGAAACATCATTGGCTCAAAAATTTGTTGGTACAGGGATAAGCTTAGATGATATGTTCAAACAAGAACAGTATCAAGAAATTATTGATGGTTGGACTTCAATTTGGAAAGATAAATTAGTAAATGTGAAAACTGATAAAAATATAGCTAATGTTTATTTTTTCTTCTTTTTGAGAGGTAGTAAAAAAGAGAGTTATATTTGTGCTTTTGAAGTAGATATTGATAATATTAATACAGATATAATAACACAAAGAGATGAAAATAGTGAAATTAAACAATCAGTATTTTTAAGTGGAGTAATTGATGAGAAGTATGGAAATTCTAAAATTTATAAAGCTAAAAAAAGATTAGAATTAAGATTAAAACCTAAAAATTTGCTAGATGATGGTTTTTTAATTACAATCCCAACAGAGATTCCAACAAAAGAAGATATTTATCAACTCGTTCAAGATAAAGACAAATTTGATGAATATATGAAAAATAAATTAACTACATTTTTAGATTATTCTAAAATATAATAAAGGAAACAATATGACATATCAAGTAATAAAAGTAAGTAAAGACTGTAATTTAATAAGTCAAGTATTAACAACATCAATAGGAACAACATATATAATAGATGGGCTAAATGATAATAATGCTCAATCACAAACTAATATTGGAGATTTTATATTTTTAGTTTTAGGAGGAGATCATGCAAAAGGATGTATAAATCGTTTAAATTATAATAATGGACTAAAAGCATTAGCAGAAGTTATTACAGCTCCAACACCTACCAAACCATATGAAATAGAAATAAAAATTACATATGTTTTTAATAATACTGTAACTAAAAAAGATTTCTATGAGTATAAAGATTTAATTGATGTTAGAAGTATTGGTGGCTCAACAAAAGGTGAAAAAACACAAGCAGTAAGTTTAATTACACAAACAAACTATGAGAATATTATTAAAGCCTTAATTGATTTAGGACAATTTACTAATCCAAATAGTCAAGTCTTAACACAATATAGTATTTCAAATAATGATTTAGAGAAATATACTGTAAATACTATACAAGTTTAAAGAGTATTATTTAATATTCTTTCAATTTCTTTCGCAAATGGGTATGCTCCAACAGCAGGAACTGCATTCCCTATCTGTCTTCTAACCTCTGTATTACTCCCTTTGAAAATCAAATCATCGGGGAATGATTGAAGTCTTGCTCTTTCTCTGTTACTTAATGCTCGTGGTTCTTCGTAGTGATATGTCCAAGTGCCACCACCACCACTTGCTAAAACAGTATAGGCAGGTTTTTTTCTATCTAATTTTCTATAAATATTTGACATTAAACCTTTAATAGCTAATTCAGGTGGTAAATCTTTGAAGTTTCCACCCTCTGGAATCGCTTCAAGTTTTGCAGTTGTAGTGGCTAATTGTTTTATTAAATTACTATTAACACAATTTTTATCTATATTTTGGAAGGCTTCTTCCGTTGTTATATGCTTCTCTTTATGTGTTGGTTCAGGAATATTAAACTCGCCCTCAATATCTTTTCGTATTCCTATAAATAAAACTCTTTGTCTCAATTGTGGCACACCATAATCAGCAAAATTTACTAACTGAACTTTTAGTTTATAGCCTGTGTCTTCAAATCGTTTTGTGATTATTTTAATCGCTTCGCCTTTGTTTGCAGATAAGATACCTTTTACATTTTCAGCTAAAAACACTTTTGGTTGCAATGTTTCAACAAATCCCACAAAACTTTCATAAAGTTGTCCGTTTATGTCATCTTTTAAACCAACTTGCTTACCAACAACTGAAAATGTTACACAAGGAAAACCACCTAATAAAACATCATAATTTTCATCTTTAAATTTATTAGGGTCTATTTTCATAATATCCCCTTGAATTATATCTGTATCAGAAAAATATTTACTATCATTTTCTAGTGTTTGACAAGCATATTCATTTATCTCTAATGCTTTTACTGTTTTAAAATTTAGTTTTGGATAGTAAGTATTTAAATAATTAAAATCGCCGTGAAATCCAATATCTAAACCACCTGCACCTGTAAATGTAGAAAAAATCTTAAAACTCATAATAAACCTTTTGTAATAAATATAATCTTATTGTATCATATTCGCTGCACTTAGTCAAATGGTCTTATATCAAAAGTATATATATGTTACAATTATATTATTTTTATTAGGATTGTAATGAATATGAAAGATAAAGCAAAAACATTTATTAAAGTAGAATTGGCAAAAAAAGGGATTAATTATGTGCAGTTGTCAGAGTTAATGAATAAAAAAGGGTATAAAGAAAATCCCGATACCATAAGAACTAAAGTTCATCGAGGTTCATTTTCATTTGCTTTTTTATTAGAAGTTTGTGATAGTTTGGAAATAGAGATAGTTTGTTTAAAAAAATAATAGTGAAAGCTTATTAATGTATCTAATTTTCAAGACCAATAATATAAGGAATTAGTAATTAACTACACTCAATTACTAATTCCTCTTTTATCACCGCTAAAAAATACGATAATTTTATTATATATTTCCTAAAAATCTATCGCTAAAAGAACAAGTCCATTACGACCAAATACCTCTTTATAAAGAGGGCATTCTTTCTCTTTTACCTCTTTAAAACCTAATTTTTTATAAAAAAGAAGTGTTTCAAGAGAGCCTATCTCCACAAGAGCTTGGGCTATTCCATAGCCTTTGAGTCTTGCAGTTAAAAGACTTTTTCTCATTAACTCTTTTAATATTCCTACATCCGTAAAACCCTCTAGCTCTTCCATATAGTCAAACATTAATGTTCTGTTGTTAAGCTCAAAGTCACAACTGTATATAACTTCTAACCTCTCAGTAACATCATCATCACAACCTATCTCTTTTAACGCATCAAGAAAAACTTGTTTAGTTGCTATTCTTGGCTCGTAGCTACAAAGTGTACCTACTGGTTTACCATCAACCTCAGCTATTAAAAAATTGTTATAGTGTGCTTGATTTTTTGCTTTTGTTTGCGATAATTTTTCTAATAATTTTAATATTTTTTTATCATTTGTTGTATCTAAAACAACATCAAATATTCCTAGTTTTTTTCCAGCACGTGAACTCTGCAGAATCATCTTTGCTAAAAAAGCCCCATCTGTTATAACTGCTTTTCTTATTTTAATACTCATAATTTATTCCAATAATTTTATTTTAATTCATATCTAAAGCAATAGTAACATACTTTACAATAAAAACTTTCTTAATCAATCAAAAAAGAATTATTTTTAAGCTAATTTGCATAATTTAATAATCATTTGTATAATAACAATAAATATAAAAAAAGGTTTAGAATGAAACTACTTATAACAGATGGAACAATCGGTGTTAGACCTCCCGTAACAAAACCACATCCTGGATTTTTTCAAGAGGTTGGTGAAGAAAGATTTAAAGAGTTAGTATATAAACATTATGAGCTGATAGAAGTAAGTGATATAGCTTTTTTATTTCCTATTCACGATGAAGATGATTTTGATGAAGCAAAAAAACATGCTTTTAATTTTCTTGTAGAGATTTGTGGTGGACCAGATTATTTTACACAAGACCGTGGAAAACACCAGATGGTAGGACGTCATGCTCCTTTTCGTATAGATGAAGCTGGACGTCAAAGCTGGTTAGCACTCTATGCTCCACTTTTGGAAGCTTTAATAGATGAAGGTGTTACAGAAGAATATATCCAATCGTTTTGGGATTATTTAGATATATTTTCTATGTGGTTAGTAAATACTGAAAAATAAGAAGTTTTAAAGGGAAATTCTCCCTCTAAAATAATAATGCTATATTGTAAGCGATAAATGCTAAGAAATAAGCTACAACCGAAGTAAACCCTAAAAGATAAAAGAAATACTTAATATGCCCAGCTTCACGAGTGAAAACTGTTGATGCTGCTAAACAAGGTAAGTAAATCATAATGACAACTATAAAAGCTATTGCTGATGCAAAAGGTATATTTTTACTAATAGCTGTTATTAAAGAGCTATTTTCTTCATCTACATCTCCTCCAACACTATATAAAACACCTAATGTTGAAACAACAACCTCTTTAGCAGCTAAACCTGCTTGAAGTGCTACACTCATCTTCCAATCAAATCCTAAAGGTGCAAAAATTGGTTCTGAAAATTTACCGATATTTCCTAAATAGCTCTGTTCTAAATTTTTACTTGCTAATTGGTTTTCTAAGATAGTTTTCGCTTTTTCTGTTTGAGCTTGTTCTATTTTAGGTGCATATTGCTCTTCTAAAAGTAAATTTTTAGGATAATTACTTAGAAACCATATTAACATAGATGCAGCGGCAATAAATGTACCAGCTTTTTTTAGATACATAAGTGTTTTTGTTAAAACCGTATGCCAAATTAGTTTTAAAGATGGTAATCTATATTTTGGCATCTCCATAACAAATGGTTCTTCCTCACCTTTAAAAGCAGTAAGTTTTAATATTTTTGCAGCGATAAGACCTAACATAGCACCACCGATATATATCATGAACAAGATATTACCAGCCATCTCAGGAGAGAAGAACGCTCCAACAAACAGTACATAAACAGGAAGTTTAGCCCCACAACTCATAAAACCTATTATAAAAAGAGTAAGAAGTCTATCTCTATCATTTTTAAGTATTCTTGCACTCATATAAGCGGGAATAGAACATCCAAAACCAGTAACTAAAGGGATAAAAGATTGTCCGTGCATTCCAAATTTATGAAAAAATCCATCCAGTAAAAAAGCAACTCTTGACATATAACCCGTACTTTCAAGAAGAGCAATACCTGTAAATAAAATCATAATATTAGGAACAAAAAGTACAACAGCACCAACACCTGCGATAATTCCATCGACTATAAGGGAACGTATATCATCATTCACTATTGTTGCACCGATAGTATCTCCAAACCACCCAAAAAAGTTATCTATATATTCCATAGGAATAGCCCCAACCTCAAATGTTAATTGGAAAAGTGACCACATAAAAAATAGAAAGATAGGAATACCAAAAGTAGGATGGATTAAAATATTATCTATCTTTTCTGTTAATGTTTTTTTCTCTTCAACTTTTTCAATATTGAGAACCTCAGCAACGATACCTCTATTAAAAGAAGCATATTCCTCAGCAAAAGATTCTTTAATATCGTCACTATCGTGATGCAGTTCTACATGTTTTGAGGCTTCAATAAGAATAGGTTGTAGTTCTGTCCAGATAGGATTATCATGAATTTTTGTATATGTTTTTTTGTTGTTTTTAAGAAGATTTATCGCTACATTTCTATAACTATTAACAGCATTATATTTATGTTTTGTAAGATAATCAACTATTGTTGCTATCTCCTCTTCAACAGCTTCACTAAATATAAGTTTTGGTTCTTGTTTATCAAGTTTAGCTTTATTTACTAACTCTTCAAGAAGATTTTCCATTCCAAATTTAGTTTGAGCCGAAACTTTTATACAGGGAATACCAAGAAGTTCTGACATATAATCAGCATCTATCTCTATCCCCTCTTTTTCAGCTTCATCACTCATATTAAGAGCAATAACCATCTTTTTACTCATACTCATAAGTTCAGCAGTAAGTTGAAGGTTTTTTTCTAAGTTTGTAGAGTCTATTACATTAATAATAAGGTCATAACTCTCTGCACAAAGATAATCGTGAGTTACACGTTCTTCAATAGTATAATCAGTAAATGCATAAGTCCCAGGTAAATCAACTACTGTAAAATGAAAATCTTTATAATCAAAAAGAACCTCTGATTTTTCAACAGTCACACCAGTAAAATTACCAACGTGAAGATGAGCATCAGAGATAGAGTTGATAAGCATACTCTTACCAACATTAGGCTGACCCACTAGGGCAATTTTTATATGATTAGCTATTACGGGGCAAGATTGAGGAGTTATATCTTTCATTATACTAACTCTTCTATATCTATTAAATCAGCTTCTTCAGCTCTAAGGGCAATTCTCATCTTACCAACTTTAACCTCTATGGTACTCTTAGCAGGGGCATGTTCTAAAACTTCTATAATCGCCTCTTTCATAATCCCAAATGAGATTAATCTCTGCTTTAAATCTGTTTTAGCATTAAGTTTAGTAACTCTAACCTTTGCACCTCTATTACATTGTGATAATTTCTGCATCTTATATTCTTTATGTTTAATTTTCATAATGATAATGAATATCAACTTAAATAGTGGTTAAATTAGTTTTTAGTTTAAAAGATATAAAATCTATGCACAACATTTTTTAAATTTTTGTCCACTACCACAAGGACAACTTTCATTACGCTCTATTTTTGAGTTAAAAAGTTCTCCATCATCATATTTCCAACTATCATTAACTTTTACAAAACTACTTTTTTCATGTAAGAGACCTAGTTTTTTATCTTGTCTAAAATAGGCTTTAAACTCTACAATATTTTCATAGTTATCTATTATATCAAGTTTAAGCCATTCTATTGGGTGGTGGTTTTCTAAATCGTTGAGGGTTTGGTGTAAAGATGTATCAACTAAATATTGCCAATCCATCTTTACAAATGCTTCATATCTACTTATCATAAGCTCTTTTGGTGTATTCATTCGGTTCTCTCTCTTTAATTTGAAAGATTATATCAAAACTCTTATTTTAATCCTGTGATATAGGTAGATAAATAGATATAAAATAAGTATATATATACTTATTTAGTAATATTCAAACTAAAACATTTAATTATTTATTTTTTACTTCGAGTAAATTCTACCATCAAACATAGTTCAAATCAAACTTAAGTGTAGTTTAAATCAGATTTAACTGCAACAAAGTAAATACTATTAAAATATTGAAATATAATACTATTGTATAATATACATTTAAAAAACTAAAGGATTTAACTTATGATAAAAAGTGACGAAATAGACTACGAAATTTTTGGTCAAGAGCTACAAGCTGTTGAGATAGAACTAGATCCCGATGAAACGGTTATTGCAGAAGCGGGTGCTATGACTTGGATGGATGCTGATATAACATTTGAAGCAAAAATGGGTGATGGGGCTGATGCAAATGAAGGCTTTTTTGGAAAAATACTGAGTGTTGGCAAACGTGCTTTAACAGGAGAATCTCTTTTTATCACACACTTTACAAATAGTGGAAGTGGAAAGAAAAAGATAGCTTTTGCATCTCCCTACCCAGGAAATATTGTTCCGATAGATTTATCTGATATAGATAATGAAATTATCTGTCAAAAAGATTCTTTTTTATGTGCAGCTTTTGGTACAAAAATAGATATTACTTTTAACAGAAAAATTGGTTCAGGTTTCTTTGGTGGAGAGGGATTTATTTTAGAGAGCTTAAAAGGCGATGGAAAAGTATTTATCAATGCAGGTGGAACAGTTGTTAAAAAAGAGCTAAACAATGAAAAAATATTTGTAGATACAGGTTGTGTAGTTGCTTTTACACGTGATTTAGATTTTGATATTGAACAAGCTGGGGGTTTAAAAACTATGCTTTTTGGTGGAGAGGGGATATTTTTAGCAACACTAGAGGGAACAGGAACAGTCTATCTACAATCACTTCCATTTTCAAAACTAGCAGATAGAATCTTAGCACAAGCTCCAAAAACTAGCACACATCTAATAGATAGTAATAGCTAATGAAAACTAAATCACTCTATATATCAGCTCAAGAGGTCAATGCAGGAACACTCTTTGTCTCTATGGGAATGATGGAAATACTCAAACGTAATCTGCATAAAGTTGCATTCTTTCGTCCTATCATCTATAAAAAAGATATTCTTGATGGGGATATTAGTTTTATTTTAAATAGATATGAACTAAATATGAACTACGATGATGCCTATGGTTTTGATATTGAATATGTTGAGAATATGATAGCATCTCATAAAATAAACCAACTCATAAACCAGCTTATTACAAAATTTAAAAAACTTGAAAGAGAGTATGATTTTGTACTTTGTGAGGGTATTCGTCGCTCTTTTTTAAGTGCAAATATTAACTATGACCTTAACCTTAAAATCGCTCAAAACTTTGGCTCATCTTATATCAATATTATTAATGCAAAGAATGATAATGCTAAAGAGATTTATGAAAGTATGGAGATAGAGTATGAAAATATCTTATCCTATGGCTGTAATCACTTTGCAACATTTGTAAATAGAGTAAATGATGAAAAATATACACAACTAAAACAAAAAAATGAAGAAAACTCTTTTACAAGTTATCTTCTTAAAGAAGTAGAAGAGTTAGGACTTATAAGTATTAAAGATGTTATAGAATCTTTAAATGCTAAAGAGATTTTAGTTTCTAAAGAGGATTATACAAGAAGTATTAGAGCGATTAAAGTAGCTGGACTTACTTTAGATAATTTTTTAAACTATATAGAAGAAGATGATTTAGTTATCGTTCCTGCTGATAGGTCAGATATTATATTAGGTCTTTTAGGCGCTTTATACTCTACTTCTTTTCCAAATGTATCAGCTATTATTTTTCCTTTTGATATGGATACTCATCCAAATATTAAAAAACTTATACTTGGGCTTGAAAGTTTTAATATTCCTCTTTTATCTGTTAAAACCGATACCTATCAAACAGCTCAAAATATCTCTAAAATTCATTCACGTATTCGTATAGATAGTGAAAGAAAGATAGCACTTTCTCTTGGTCTTTTTAACTCTAGTGTAGATATTAAATATATAGAGGAAAAGATAGCAAACTCACAAAGTGATGTTATGACACCTCTTATGTTTGAATATAAACTCTTTGAGTTAGCACGTTCAGATAAAAAGAAAATTGTTTTACCTGAGAGTAGTGATGAACGTATTTTAAGAGCTGTGGAAATTATTTTATTACGTGATGTAGCAAATATTATTCTTATAGGGAATGAAGAAGAGATAATAGAAAACTCTTTACGTTTAGGTTTGGATTTGAGTAAAGCGACTATTATTGAGCATTGTAAATCTGAACTAATGCCTCTATTTATAGATAGTTTTTATGAGATGAGAAAACATAAAGGGCTTACTATTCAAGCTTCAACAGATGCGATGGCACTTTCTAACTATTTTGCAACGATGATGGTTCAACTAGGATATGCAGATGGAATGGTAAGTGGAGCGATAGGCTCAACAGGCGAAACGATAAGACCAGCTTTACAGATAATAAAAACAACAAAAGAGACTTCCATAGTTTCAAGTGTATTTTTTATGTGTTTAGAAACAAAAGTTTTAGTCTATGGAGATTGTGCCGTTAATCAAGACCCCGATGCAAAAAGTCTTGCTCAAATAGCTCTATCTTCCTCAAAAACAGCAGAGGCTTTTGGTATAGAACCTAAAGTTGCAATGTTATCATACTCAACAGGAGAAAGTGGAACTGGTGTAGATGTAGATAAAGTAAGAGAAGCAACTGCTATTGTAAAAGATATAGATAAAACACTTTTAATAGAAGGACCTATTCAATACGATGCAGCAGTCAATAAAAAAGTAGCCTCTAAAAAACTACCAAACTCTAAAGTAGCTGGAGAAGCAAGTGTATTTATATTTCCAGACTTAAATACTGGAAACAATACTTATAAAGCAGTACAACGTTCAAGTGGAGCAGTAGCAATAGGACCAATTTTACAAGGACTTAACAAACCAGTTAATGATTTAAGTAGAGGGTGTTTAGTGGCAGATATTGTAAATACCGTAGCTATTACAGCTATTCAAGCAGGACAAATATAATGAAAATAGCAGTTATAAATTCAGGAAGTTCATCTTTAAAGTTTAAACTTTTTGAGATGAATACAAAAGAGGTTTTAAAATCAGTTCTTATCCAAAACATTGGTGAAAATGGGTCTCAATTTAAAAATCATCACGAAGCATTAGAGAGTATAGATATAGATTTTTCATCACTTAATGCGATAGGACATAGAGTTGTTCATGGAGGAGAGCTTTTTAATAAAGCTACTCTTATAGATAAAAATGTGATAAAAGAGATAGATAAACTCTCCTCTTTAGCACCTTTACATAATCCAGCAAATTTAGAGGGTATTGTAGTAAGTTCAAAAAAAGCTAAAAATATTCCTCAAATAGCAGTTTTTGATACAGCATTTCACTCTACAATGCCAAAAGAGAGTTATCTCTATGCACTGAACTCTGATATGTATGAAAAACATCATATACGTCGTTATGGATTTCATGGAACTTCTCACTCTTTTGTAAGTAAAGAGGCATCTAAAATTTTAAATAAAGATATACAAAAACTTAATTTAATCACTCTTCATCTTGGAAATGGTGCTAGTATTTGTGCTATTGAAAATGGAAAAAGTATCGATACATCTATGGGTTTTACTCCATTAGAGGGTCTTGTTATGGGTACACGAAGTGGAGATATTGACCCTGCTATTATTTTTTATATGCAAAGAGAGTTAGGTCTAAGTGTTGATGATATAGATAAAGAGTTAAATAAAAAATCTGGTCTTCTTGGGATATGTGGAGATAATGATGTTCGAAATATTATAAAAAGTAAGGATGAAAAATCAAAACTAGCACTTGATATGATGATACGACGTATTCAAAAATATATCGGTTCTTATATGGCTATTTTGGAAAATGTAGATGCTATTGTGTTTACAGGTGGGATTGGTGAAAATTCTCAATATATAAGAGAACGTGTTTTAAAAAGTAAAATATTTAAAAATATAGAAGTCTTAGTTATAAAAACAGATGAAGAACTTGAAATTGCGAATGAGTGTTTGAAAGTTTTAAAGAAGTAGAAGAGTTTTTACAGGTATAAAAACCTGTAAAAAATATGCGCTAATTAAAGTGCAGTAACGTTTTCAGCTTGAGGGCCTTTTTGACCTTCACCGATTTCGAAAGTTACTGATTGACCATCAGCTAAAGAAACACGACCACCGCTTGTATTGTTAACTTGACGGAAATGTACGAATACATCTTTTCCACCATCGTTTTGCTCAATAAAACCGTAACCTTTTTCGTCATTAAACCATTTAATCTTGCCGTCTTTTAATTCTGCCATTGTAATACCTTTAGTATAAAAAATCATTTCTTTCGAAATGGAGTCAAAAATTGGAGAGTCTTTAGGTAACAATTGAGCAAAAATCACAAAATTACACACTAAAGATGAACTCGAGCCTCATCTTTCATCGGTAGAAGTATAACCTATTAAAAAAAAAAAATCAAATTTATTTAAGAAAATATCTAAATTGTCGATTTTTTTGTTATATTTTAGATAAAATTAAAGGATTTATTATGGAAATAAAAGCAAATATACCCCTAAATATAGGTGAATTAGAAACACTAAAACCTATCAAAACAAATTTTAGTGAAAAAATTTCTCAAGATGAGGTAAAAACATTAAAAGAGCAACTTACACAAAGAACAAACGAGATACTCTTAAATTCAACCACTATACAATCCTCGATTCAAAACAATATTGAAAATAATTTTGAAACAAATTATAAAGAGTTTCAAAACTTTTTAAAGGAAATAGATTATGAGGGTAAAAATATTGCTGAACTTTCAAAAGAGGAAGCGAGTGAACTTGTAAGCGAAGATGGATTTTTTGGAATAGATCAAACATCTGAACGTATCGTTAATTTTGTAATTAATAGTGCTAATGGCAATGAAGAGCTTTTACGTGCAGGAAGAGAAGGTATTTTAGAAGGTTTTGCTCAAGCCAAAGAGTTATGGGGAGATGAACTACCATCAATATCAAAACAAACAATAGAACAGTCTATCAAGATGCTAGATAGTAGTATTTTAGATTTAGGTTTTACTATTATAGATAAAGCTGTTTAGCTTACAAAGGATAGAAAAACTACCCTAAAACCTCTAACTCATCACTATATTTTTTTTCACAAAAAGGCTCAAACGAGGATTTGTAAATTTTATAGTGAGCTGATACCTTATGTCCATCAAGAGCTTTTTCATCTCTCCACGTTTCAATAGCCATAAATTTTCTTCTATTATTTTCATATTGAACTATCTCATAAAAAAGACAACCATCTTCAGCTTTACTAGGAACTACCATCGCACTCAAAAGCTCTTTCATCTTCGCTTCATCGCCCTCTTTAGCTATGAATGTTACTCTTTTTGTTATTGTCATTTAATTTTTCCTCTTTAATTTTTTTATTTATAAAATTATAACAAATTCTTACTATTCTTGAGAGAAAATTCTTACTATTCTTGAGAGAAAATTCTCTAAATTTTGAACTCCTTACTACCCATTCTCTTTTTCTAAAGGTAGTTAGAAATTAATCCATATCCATAATAAAAACTAAATTTTAAATTAAGTTATGATTATAAAGAAAAAGATACAATTTTGAAAATTTACCTCAAAAAGGCTTTACTATGAAAAAAATCTTAGCAACAACAGCTTTAATAGCTTCACTACTATCTCCAACACTCCTAAGTGCAGATAAAGCAGAGGGACTGAATGTCCTTATAAATTCTGACAATGCACAAACACAAGCTATGGCGATGGTTTTATCTCTTATGACAATTAAGAAACATAAGAAAAGTGTAAATATTGTGTTATGTGGTCCTGCTGGAGATTTAGCAGATAAAAATATTAAAGGTATCAAAATTAAACGTCCAAATGGTCAAGCTCCATCTGCAAAAGACCATCTTAAACTTTTAATTAAAAAAGGTGCAACTGTTGAAGTTTGTCCTCTTTATCTTCCAAACTCTGGAAAGAATAAATCTATTTTATTAAAAGGTATTACCGTGGCTAAACCACCTGTTGTAGCTGGAAGATTATTAAATAAAAACTATCAAAATATCACTTTTTAATATGAATTTTATAGCACCTCTTAAAGTATCTTCTTAAACTGTTAAGAAGATACTAAGATGTTGGTTTAGTTTAACAACTCATCAACATAAGAGATAACTTGTAGCGCAGCAACAGCACCATCTCCAGCTGCACTTACAACCTGTTTTGGAGCTTCTACACGCATATCTCCTGTTGCATAAAGACCTGCTACTGAAGTTTTCATACTAATGTTTACTAGAACTTGACCCTGCTTATTCATATCACATAAAAAAGTTCCATCTTCTTGAATAAGAGTTTGGTTATTCACATCATTTCCAACAAATGTGAATACTCCTGGTACAGAAATATCTCTAATTTCTCCATTATTATTCTCTACTTTAATACCAGTAACACCCATTTTATCGCCATAAACCTCATCTGGAACAGAGTTTAATACTAGTTCAATGTTTTCAGTATGTTTAATTCTCTCAACAGTATTTGGAGCTGAACGAAAAGTATCGCGTCTATGAACTAAATATACTTTTGAACATATTTTTGCTAAATAAAGAGCTTCCTCTAAAGCAGTATCTCCACCACCAACAACAACAACCTCTTTATTTTTATAAAAGAAACCATCACAAGTAGCACAAGAACTTACACCACGACCAAAAAATTCATCTTCTCCTGCAAAACCAGCACGACGAGGAGATGAACCTGTCCCTATAATAACACTATGCGCATCTTGAGTTGAACCATCCTCTTTATGAATAGTAAAAATATCATCATTTTTAGAAATACGGATAATATTTACCATCTCGTGCTTTAAACCAAATTTTTGACACTGCTCTGGCCATGGCATCATCAAATCCATACCCGTTATATCTCCTGTAACACCAGGATAATTTTCTATCTCAGAACTCGATGTAATCTGACCACCAGGCATACCCTTTTCAAACATAGTTACATTTTCTAAACCACCACGTGTTGTATATAATCCAGCTGTAAGACCAGCAGGTCCTCCACCAATAATTGCACAATCTAAAATTGACATATAAAGTTCCTTTTATTAACTATAATTTTTAAATTGTTCAATAATACTCTTTTATATCTAAAGATATACAATAAAATTAAAGTCAATAAAAATTTAAAGTTTTTTTCAACTTAAAAACAATAATGATAAATATTATCATTATTAAGATTGTTGTAAGTTGATATTGAATATCATTTCAATAATTATTAGTAGCACAAGGAAAAAAAATGATAGATATGATTTATATAGCGCAAAATGACACTCCTCAAAACACAACTAAAGAGATAAATATTCAGCAAAGTGGATTGGTTCATTCAAAAGTTGCAGGACGATTTGAGATAGTAAAAGAGCTTCCAAAAAAGACAGATAGTTTTGATAATATGTTTAACTATGCAGATACATTTGGAAAGATAAAGTTAGCCTATATAAATAATGCAGATAAAATCAGTAATATAGCAAATAAGGAAAACAAACAAGCTTTTGCTTTAGGTGCTGAATTTGGATTTAAGAGTGCAGAGTATAATGGTTTCAAAACTAATATTTTAGCCTATACTTCTCAAAATCTTACTTTTATAAATCCTAATAAAAATAGTATAAATGAAGATTTTTTTATAGATGATTCTTCCTCTTTTACTTATGTTGGAGAGGCTAGTATAGCATATTCAAATGATAGAGTAGATATGAAATTTGGTCGTATTAAAATTGAAACTCCCTATGCAAATAGTGATGATATTCGATTAGCTCCTAATACTTTTGAAGGTGCTTGGACAAATATTAACTTTACAGATGAATTACAATCTCAAGTTATCTATTTAAAAAGATGGGCAGGATTTGATTCTCAAGATTTAGACTCTGGAGCATCTCAACATAAATTTAAACACCTTATAGATGAAGATAAATTTGGTATGATTGGAGCATCTCTTACTTATGAGTATGCAAAAAATAGTGAACTCTCTTTTTGGTATAACTATATAGATGGTATGAGTGCTATCGCTTATGCTGAAGTTATCGGTATCTATTTTATAGATGGTGAAGGTTTTCATATAGATTATGGTTTTCAGGTTTCAAATATTCAAGAGTTAGATGACTCAGGTGTAGAGGGTAATGTTTTGGGTGCTTTAGCTATTTTACACTACAATGGAGCTTTTTTAGGTACATCTTACAATATCGCTTACTCTGATGAGGGGAAAAGTGTTAGCAATGGTTTTGGTGGTGGTCCATATTATACATCATTAGCCGAAGCGACTATTTCAGCTATTTCAGAGGGAGCTTCAAGTAAATCAAAATCAAATAATGATGCAGAGGTTTATAGAATTGCTTTAGGATATGAACTTGAAAATATCGGTTTGAATGGTTTAGTAATAGAGGGAGCTTATGGAGAACTTTCTAATGATTTAGGTTCTATTATAGAAAAAGATTTTGTTATCACTTATGAGATGAATGAGAAATGGAATCTTGAAGCTACCTATATAAACTACAAATCATCTTGCGATAATAATAGTTTTGATAGAACATTAGTTAAAGTTGATTATAGTTTTTAACATCTTTAATCATCTTATCCGCTACATCTTTTGTAGCATATTTTATAAGTGAGGCACTTTTTTCTTGAAGTGGTTCATTTAAAATATTAAGAAGGTTTATCTTTAAATCTTCCTTTTCTCTATAACACCAACCCAAACTATTTTCAACTATAAACTGAGCATTATGATATTGATGGTCTCCAGCAGCATAAGGATATGGGATATAAAAAGTAGGTACTCCATTTGATGTAAGTTCCCATAGTGTACTTGCCCCTGCTCTACTTACTGCTAAATCAGATTGAGCTATAAGTGATGCTAACTCTTTAGTAAAACTATAAAGTTCAACATCAATACCTAACTTTTTATACTCTTTTTCAACTCTCTCATAATCACTTTCACCCACTTGATGAATGATTTTAATACCTCTATCTTTTAAATCTTGTGCAACCGATAAAGCTAAATCATTAATAACTTTTGCTCCATGAGAACCACCTAAAAAAATAATAGTTTTGAGTTCACTCCGTACTCTTTGTGTTTGAAAGAAAATATCATTGACAGGATAGCCTTTAATTTTAGAAGATTTATCATAGGCTGAAATAAAACTTTTTGAAAATCTTTTTAAAAGAGAGTTTAACCTGCCTGTAACAGCATTTTGTTCATGAATAAAAAGAGGAATACTACTACTTAAAGATGCAAATGAAGCAGGTGCAGATGAAAACCCTCCCACACTATAAGTAGCTTCAACTTGATGGTTTTTTAAAATCTCTCTTGCTCTTAAAAAGGCTTTGAAAATATTAAAGAGAGATGATAGTTTTTTTAAACCTTTTTTATCTACAACACCTGATGTTGATAAAAAATATACTGCACTAAAGAGAGAGGAGTTTTCAAAATATTTTCTATCTTGTCCCTTCTGTGAACCGATAAAAATAACTTCATCTCCATTTTTAATAGCAGATTTAGCTAATGCTTCTGCTACCATAAGATGTCCACCTGTTCCTCCACCTGTTATACATAACTTCATCTCAAAATCTCCACTATCTCATATCTACTTTTTTAGTTATCATTAAAATCATTCCAATAGCAACAGAAGAGGCTATCATAACCGAACCACCATAGCTTAAAAGTGGAACTGAAATTCCTTTAATAGGAATTATTCCACTAATACCATAAGCATTAATTATAAATGCAAAAGTTAATATAAGTGCTATACCTAAACTAAAAAAGTGAATGACATCATCATCTGTTCTCTTTGATACTCTCAAAATACGAAAAATAAGCATTAAAAATAAAATAACAATAACTAAAATTCCTGCAAATCCTGTCTCTTCTGCAATTCCAGCTAATATAAAATCGGTATGAACTTCACTTAAAAAACCAAGTTTGAAACTTCCACTACCATAACCACTACCAACTAAACCACCATTATAAATAGCATTTAAGGAGTTTCCTATCTGATACCCTTCATTTACATTAACTGTTTTTAGTTGCATAACCATAAAAGCAGGAAAATAGTCTAATACAGTATTTTGCGCTCCAGACCACCAATTTAAAACCCTATCTATCCTATGTGGCTTTACAATGATAAGAACTATAAAGGCGACAAAAGTAAGCGCTAATATTATACTAAAAAAACGAAAACTACTTCCAGCAAAAATTAGAAGGATTAATAAAGTTAAACCTAAAACTAAAGATTGCCCTAAATCTTTTTGAATATCTGCAATTATATAAAGTGCATATATGAAAATTAGACCATAGGGTAAAAAACGTTTTATCTCATATCCCATACCTAAACCTGAGTGAGGTCCCATCTTACGAGAAAAACTCCATGCTAAAAAATAGATAAATCCTACTTTAAAAAACTCAACAGGAGCTAATGAAAAACCAACTATTTTAATCCAACGTTTTGCTCCACCAACCTCTGTTACTACTGACTCTGGTAAAAAAGGCATAATTGTCATAAGACCAAGTGATCCAATAAAAAGTACCAAACCTATTGGATGAAGCCATTTATCAGGGTCAAGAGTTGATAAAAACCAGATAATAAAAATACCTAAAAATCCAAATAAAATTTGTCTTATAATAAAGTGAAACTGATTAACCTCAAAAAGTATAGTAGTATAGGCTGATAATGAATAAGAAGCTAAAATACCAATAGTGATAAGTGTTGAAGCAAGTATGAAAAGTTTTCTATCTGGCATAATTAAAGAGGTCTTATTTTATTTTATGAATTTTTAAAACAAATTCAACTTCTGCTTTAGAAAGATGTAACTCTTTTGAGATAGTTTCTAAAGTCAAACCTTGATTGAAAAGTTGCATAATTTTTTCATCATCTTTAGCATGAAGTGATGAGGGAAGGGATATTTGTTTAACTCCACTCTCTAAAGATGAGAGTCTAAAGTCTATCTTTGATTCTGACATTTTAAGAAGTTCTTCAACACGAACAACATTTTCAGATAAAGGTTTTACCATATCGTAAACACCTCTTTCTATCTCTTGGTAGATCTCATTATCACTCATTCTTGATGGTAATAGATCTATATTTTTTTGAGTCTCTATATTTTTCTTATTTAACTTAAAAAGTTCTTGATTTATAGTTTCTATAGTAGATGCTAAAAAATGTATATTTTTACTGTATTGTGCATCCTTAGTAAAAATAAAATATAATAGATATAAGATTGTTGCACCCATAATAGCTATTATATATTCTAAATAAAATTGTTCAATATTAAGATAAACTTCCATTATTTTTTCTCTCTTGCTTCTCTAATTAATACACGTTCTCTAGCTGTCATATAAGATGCCCACTCTTTTTCATCTCTATCATGTATTTTAGATATACGTGCAAGTGTTGGAGTTTCTGCTATAAAAAATACACCTACATCTCTTTTAGGATGAACAGGCATCTCTATTCGCGCATAATATTCTTTACCCTCTTCCAACATATTATTAATCAAATTAAAATGTTCAAAACCGATTGATTCTATATCTGTTTGATGTAAAAGTGAAACTCTTTTTGGTTCCTCATCTCTTAAAAATAGTTCCAAGGCATCTATTTTATGATGAAGTTCAACGATTAGATTTAACAAAACAGGGTCAGTTTCTGCAGTATCTCCTCTTGCTTTTGCTAACTTTAACCATTGGTTTATTGGATTATCATCTGATTCACTCAGTTGATGATATTCACGTTCAAAAACTTCTTTATTTACATCAACTTCACTAAAAACTAAGCTAATAGGAGCTTTTACTAATCTAGGCATATTAAACACTTTTATCTAAAATAATTAAAATTAGAAATGCTATACCTAAGTAACCATTTACAGTAAAAAATGCTCTATCTATCTGAGTAAAATCACGGCGTACAAGTTTTTGCTCATAGGCTAACACAAATCCAGAACCTATCGCAGATATAAAAGCAAAAATACCTAATCCTGCTGACCATACAAAAAGTAACCAAAATAACACTGTTAGTGCATGAAAAATAGAGGAGATAAAAAGTGTAGCTTCTGCTCCATATTGAGATGGTATCGAATGTAAGTTATTTTCTTTATCAAAATCTATATCTTGAAGTGAGTACAATAGGTCAAATCCAGCCACCCAAAAGATAACACCTAAACTTAATAAAACTGACCATAAAGGGATAGTTCCACTAACAGCCACAACACCTGCAATAGGAGCTAGACCAAGAGCTACACCTAAAATAATATGTGCTAAAGATGAAAATCTTTTAAAATAGGAGTAACCACCAAGAACTGCCAAAATAGGAACACTTAAAATAAATGCTAGAAAATTTATAGCATAAGCAACTACTATAAATATAAGTGCATTTATAACAATAAAAACTATTATACTTTTAGCACCTATACGTCCATCAACATTTGGTCGTCCTGCTGTTCGTGGGTTTGTTGCGTCTATATCTCTATCTAAATATCTATTCACACCCATCGCAAAATTTCTTGCACTCAATGCCGCTAGAACTCCAAAACCAAGAAGTTCATATCCAAACCAACCATCTGCTGATACAATCATCGCTATAAAAATAAATGGAAGAGAAAATATAGAGTGTTCGAACATAACTAATTCATTAAAATCTTTTATTTTTTGTATAATTTTTTGCACTATTTACCTTTGAAAATTATGAGAATTTATTTTAGCTAAATATAGATTAAGCTTTAACATACCTCCTCACAAACCAACATCTCCCAACCATGAAAAATAAGCACCACTTTTTTAACCAGAACCCCTTGATTTGTATAAACTGTCACAAGAGAATCATTTTCATATTTATTCAGTTGAGTTATAGCTTCATCTTTTAGTTTTTTTACTGTTGCTTTATCTGCCTTATCCGAAAGTTTTATATATTTAAACTCTAAAAGTCCAACATATTTTACATAAGGGTTAAACGGTTTAATAAGAATATCTACAAACCCTTTATTTAGTTCTAATTCACTTTTAATAATATAATAGGGACTCAGTGAAAGATATGCCATATACATAGATTTCACACTCTGCTCTTTATAGATATAATCTCTTATTCCTGTGTTTTCTTTTATCATTTCAGCTAAATATTTAAATACATCTAAACTACCATTAAGTGCAAACTCTTTAAAAGTTTTCGTTAATTCACTTGTTTTTAATTCAAAAATATCTTCTAAAGCAAAAGTTTCTCTTAAAAAATCTATATCAATTCTTTTTACTGTTTCATTTGGTATTTTAAGATTTAAATCTAAATCTCTACTTTCAATTGTAACTAAACCTAAATAAAACATTAGAGATTTAAAATTCTCATCTGTTTCTAAATTTAAAGCTGAAAAATCCTGCACAAGATTTGGAATAGAAACTGTATCTCCTGCTATCAATGTTTGAAGTGTTTCAAAGTTCCCATTTAACTTTTTATTTGTATAAACGATAGTTCTAAGCTTTGAGTAATCACTTCTTACATTCATATCTATCATTTCATCAGGCATTTCATTATTTATTTTATAGTGGTTTATAAAATATAAAATCATATCTGTATTATATATTGATTCACTTCTCCAATTAAATTTATAGTTGTTATACCACTCTTTTAATATATTTTTATCTATATCAAGTTTATAATACTCTAAAATTTTATCGAGTTCCTCTTCATTAAACCCTACCATATCATTCAAATCTGGTCTCATTGAGATATTTGAACCTATATTAAACCCACTCGTAACATCAAACATCGTCATAGGTGTTACACCTGTTATAAATATTCTTTTAAGTGGAGAGTTTTCCATATCTGTTGCTGTTTTTAATATTGTAAAAAACTGTTTAAAGGAAGCAGTTTTTTCACTCACTAAACCTAAATATTCTGTTTTTTCTCTCAATAAAAGTTTATTTGCGAAGTTGTCGTATTCATCTATTAAAACCATTAGTTCCAATCTATTTTTTTGTAAAAATTTAAAAACAGTATTAAATAAAATTATTGGATTATTAGCTATTTCAACTATAATATTATATTTAGATATAAAACCTTTTAATTCCTCTAAAAGATTTATTCTCAAACTCTCTTCCACATCATTCACATCAATCCCACTAAAATTAAATCTCATAATAAGATATTTATTAACCTCTTTCGTAGGATTTTTACCGATATAAGTATCTCCATAAAGAGTTTTAAAATCATCTTTATAATGTTTGTCATAATAATAATGAAGCATAGAGATAAAAAGAGATTTTCCAAATCTTCTTGGTCTTAAAAAGATTAAATACCTCTCATTGAGATTTTCAAGTTTTTCTATAAATTTAGTTTTATCTATAAAATAATAATTATTTTCTTTTATATTTTTATAATCTGCTTGTCCATAAGGTATTTTTTTCATAATTTTTGCCTATGATTTATTTTTAATATTATATCAAATTTAAAATAGATTCACCCAACCTCCTCACAAACCAACATCTCCCAACCATGAAAAATAAGCACCACTTTTTTAACCAGAACCCCTTGATTTGTATAAACTGTCACAAGAGAATCATTTTCATATTTATTCAGTTGAGTTATAGCTTCATCTTTTAGTTTTTTTACTGTTGCTTTATCTGCCTTATCCGAAAGTTTTATATATTTAAACTCTAAAAGTCCAACATATTTTACATAAGGGTTAAACGGTTTAATAAGAATATCTACAAACCCTTTATTTAGTTCTAATTCACTTTTAATAATATAATAGGGACTCAGTGAAAGATATGCCATATACATAGATTTCACACTCTGCTCTTTATAGATATAATCTCTTATTCCTGTGTTTTCTTTTATCATTTCAGCTAAATATTTAAATACATCTAAACTACCATTAAGTGCAAACTCTTTAAAAGTTTTCGTTAATTCACTTGTTTTTAATTCAAAAATATCTTCTAAAGCAAAAGTTTCTCTTAAAAAATCTATATCAATTCTTTTTACTGTTTCATTTGGTATTTTAAGATTTAAATCTAAATCTCTACTTTCAATTGTAACTAAACCTAAATAAAACATTAGAGATTTAAAATTCTCATCTGTTTCTAAATTTAAAGCTGAAAAATCCTGCACAAGATTTGGAATAGAAACTGTATCTCCTGCTATCAATGTTTGAAGTGTTTCAAAGTTCCCATTTAACTTTTTATTTGTATAAACGATAGTTCTAAGCTTTGAGTAATCACTTCTTACATTCATATCTATCATTTCATCAGGCATTTCATTATTTATTTTATAGTGGTTTATAAAATATAAAATCATATCTGTATTATATATTGATTCACTTCTCCAATTAAATTTATAGTTGTTATACCACTCTTTTAATATATTTTTATCTATATCAAGTTTATAATACTCTAAAATTTTATCGAGTTCCTCTTCATTAAACCCTACCATATCATTCAAATCTGGTCTCATTGAGATATTTGAACCTATATTAAACCCACTCGTAACATCAAACATCGTCATAGGTGTTACACCTGTTATAAATATTCTTTTAAGTGGAGAGTTTTCCATATCTGTTGCTGTTTTTAATATTGTAAAAAACTGTTTAAAGGAAGCAGTTTTTTCACTCACTAAACCTAAATATTCTGTTTTTTCTCTCAATAAAAGTTTATTTGCGAAGTTGTCGTATTCATCTATTAAAACCATTAGTTCCAATCTATTTTTTTGTAAAAATTTAAAAACAGTATTAAATAAAATTATTGGATTATTAGCTATTTCAACTATAATATTATATTTAGATATAAAACCTTTTAATTCCTCTAAAAGATTTATTCTCAAACTCTCTTCCACATCATTCACATCAATCCCACTAAAATTAAATCTCATAATAAGATATTTATTAACCTCTTTCGTAGGATTTTTACCGATATAAGTATCTCCATAAAGAGTTTTAAAATCATCTTTATAATGTTTGTCATAATAATAATGAAGCATAGAGATAAAAAGAGATTTTCCAAATCTTCTTGGTCTTAAAAAGATTAAATACCTCTCATTGAGATTTTCAAGTTTTTCTATAAATTTAGTTTTATCTATAAAATAATAATTATTTTCTTTTATATTTTTATAATCTGCTTGTCCATAAGGTATTTTTTTCATAATTTTTGCCTATGATTTATTTATTTTTAATATATTATATCAGAAAAAGAAATTAAGCTTTAAAACTCTCCTTTTCAAGTTAAGATATATTAGACTTCTTGCAAAACTCAATATTTCAACAATTCATACCTCTATCAAAATTAATTAATCCACAAATAAGATTTACTCTTAAATTATATCTTTTTCTTCTATTTCTATATGTTTGTTTCAT
>Ga0256837_1000430_pt1 | contig 35582 bp, 28 predicted proteins | sample 4562384metaG_FD_185976 | JGI IMG/M metagenome (GOLD analysis project Ga0256837, IMG submission 185976) | Hydrothermal vent microbial communities from Guaymas Basin, Mexico - 4561-384 | ecosystem: Environmental > Aquatic > Marine > Hydrothermal vents | place: Mexico: Guaymas Basin | collected... | reverse complement strand
GCAACAAATCCTGATTTTGCAGTTTTAGCTAGAGGTGGAGCGCAAGTTAAAACAGCCATTGATGCCACTTGCTAAAGATTATGCACGTCAACAGGGGTTTAAGGGTTCTTTTTTTATCGAACCAAAACCAATGGAGCCTATGAAACATCAATATGATTTTGATGCTGCTACAGTAATTGGTTTTTTACATAAGCATAATTTACAAGATGATTTTAAATTAAATATAGAAGTTAACCATGCTACTTTAGCACAACATACATTTTAGCATGAATTACAAGTTGCATCTGATGCTAATATGTTAGGTAGTATAGATGCAAATAGAGGGGATTATCAAAATGGTTGGGATAAGATTAATATTCCTATGAATATTACCGAAATAACCGAAGCTATGTTGGTGTTTTTAGAGACCTCTAGTTTACAATACGGTGGTATTAATTTTGATGCAAAAGTACGCAGAAATTCTACTGATTTAGAAGATAATTTTATTGCTCATATTGCAGGTATAGATGTTTTTGCAAGAGCTTTATTAATGCGGATGATATTTTAAATAATTCAGCATATAAAACTTTACGTAAATTGCGTTATCAATCATTTGATAGCGATAAAGGCTTGGAGTTTACATAAGGTAAATTAGCCCTCGAAGACTTACATGAGTTTGCATCACAAAATTCAGAGCCTGAGATATTAAGTGCTAGATGTGGGGTGCAGCTATTGATTTGTTGTTTTGTAAAATGCTTGAGGATAACTTTGATTTTAAATCAGTTTTAGCAATAGGTTCTTCTGCACAACAACATGGAAGTGTGTATTTAAACCATGAATTTTTAAAGCCTGTAAATCAAATTGCTAAATCTAATTTAGCGGATATTTATAGTAAAAGATTATCTAGATTGACATTTCCAATTTGGATGGATGCTTGTAGCCCAACATAGATAAGTTTAATAATTTTTATTTTTTATAAAAAGGGTTTTCATAAAAAAATGAAAACCCTTTTTTAATTGGATTGCTATTTTATGGTTGGAGGCTTTGGTAAAATAGTTTTTTTTGTCATTTGTTGTTGCATTTGTGCTTTTGTAAATGCTTGCATACCAGCAATGATTACTTCATTTATAGCACGAGCAGGTAAGTTTACCTCAAGTGAAAGTGATTTTTTATCAGAGCTTGCCGCTATATCAAAAGAAGTGCTAGAGCTTGGCAATTGCTTGGCTGTTTCTAAAATCAATGGTAAATATTGCATAGAATTTGCATTTTGCTTTGCTTGTTGAATTAAAACAGATTTTATTAAATCTAAAGGATAGATAATATTTACCATAAATGCAGATGGGTATTGTTGGGTAATGCTATTTATATTTGCTTTAGAACCAATACCGTTAGTTTTATTTTTATAATTTTGTATGGCATTTTTTGTAGCATTACTTAATTGACCTTTGCCTGTAATTGAAGTAGAGATTATGCTGTCTTTTAAAAAGACAAATTGGCTGTGTGTAGAGCTGTTTTTTAAGGCTTTAGTTATTTGTTCATTTGCAGATGGGTCGGTTGATTTTAAATTAACATCGATTGTGTCATATTTTTGACTGCTAATTTTACCAGCATTTGTTTTCCACAATACATCAACCGATATTGGTAATGCTCCGTTGGATAATAAGTTTTTTAACCATGTGTTTAACTTGGGCATAGTTTCAGATATTAATTGTCTATATTGTTTGCTATCTTTGTTTTTAACATAAGCTACGGTGATTTGATTTTGAGTTTTCTTATCTGTATATATACCGTAACATTGATTTGAACCACTAATTTTTTGCAGTTGTTTAAATAACTTTGTAATATTTAGATTAGTACCAGTTGATTTATCTAACCCATCTATTATAGGCTTAATTAAAGGTTCAATTGTCTTTAATAAGTTTTCATTATAATTTATATAACCAACAGCAGCAGATTGTTTTGGTAGATATTTAAAAGCTTGTGGTACGCCATTTAAACTTGCTAAAGCATTATTAATATTGGCAAGATTGGTATTGTGTTTTGGTGTGGCAATATTAATAATTTTTAGCCCTTCAGAAGATGGGAGATAATGTATTTTTATGTTATCTAGTTCTTTTAAAGCTAACATTGCACTATCGCCAGCGCCCTTAATAATAGGGTATAAAACATTGATGATGTCAGCAGATTTATTGTTTTTAAATAATTTGTCAGGACTAAAAGAGTTTATTTTTTCTTCTAATTTAGAGCCGTGTTTTGCAATTATTTTTGCAACATCAATATCAATAGTGATACCTTTTTTGGGATTAGTTAATGTTTTGCAGCGTTTTAAAACTTGTAAGCCAAATGCAACATTAATTTGGCTGTTTGCAAAAATAGCAAATTGTTTTTTATAAAATCCTAAAAATACTTTATTAGAGTTTTGTTTTTGATAAATACCATGTTCTAATTTATTAAAACCTAAGCCACCAATTAATTTAATTTGATTATCAAAATCTTTAATTGGTATAAGTGCAGCAGAAAATGATGTGTGATTTGGTTGTAATTCACTTATAAAAGCATGCAACGGTTTAGAAAAATCAACCATTGCTGGAGGTAGTCCAGTAGTGCTAGGCATTTGCATTCTTAGCATACCTGGCATTGCAAACATTTGTGCAGGTGTACCTTTAGTACTAGCTATAGCTAAATTTTCAATGTCAGTTGTAATATCTGCCAGTGGAGCAGTTGCAAAGTGAACTATTACGCCTTCGGGTAATTTAACTTGCGCCATAGTTGTTGAGGTTGTGCATAATCCCATAATAGCAGTGGTAATTATTGTGATAAGTTTTTTCATTTATCCTCCAATTAATTAAAAGAATAAGTAGTATATATGATATAGTTGTCAGTCGCGAGAGCTTATTAGTTGTTTGTGTAGATAAAAATAAAATATACAATCATTATTATGAAACATTTAAATCTAAATTTATTAACAGGACTTTATGATTTTCACTGTCATTTACACAAGGTAGAAAATTTAACTAAAATACTTGAAAAATTGCATCAAATATCAATGGGGGTATTGGTTATGACAGAATCTCCATTAGAATACCAGACTATTAAAAAATTATTTAATAATCATTTAATCCATACTTGTTTAGGGTTGTTTCCTTTGAGTATTAATAGAGATAAAATAGAATTGTTTTTTAAATTGTTACCAAATTGCAAATATATAGGTGAAATAGGTCTAGATTATAGTGTTGTATGTAATAGCAAGCGTAAATTACAGGTGGCTTTTTTAGAAAGAGTTTTATATGAGTCATCCATTAGTACCAATAAAATAATTTCTTTGCATTCGAGAGGTGCAAGTTTAGATATGGTCAATATGATTAAAATCAAATTTAATGGTACGCTTATTTTGCATTGGTTTAGTGGTTCAGTAACTTTGGCAAAGCAAGTTAACGAAAATGTTTATTTTTCGATAAATACAGCAATGATAAAATCTAAAAATTCTAAAAAGTTAATCAAATCATTAAACCCTAGCAGATTATTATTAGAGACTGATTCGCCATCAGTATTGTATAAAATGCGTCAAACAAATCCTTTAGATGCGCTGGCTATTATAGATTATTTGGCAAATATTTGGAGAATTTCACCTAACGAGGTATCGCTTATTTTAAAAACAAATACTAAAAAGGCATTGGGATAATTTATCCCAATGCCTTATATGTTTAACAAAGATTGTTAATTTCGCTTATCAATGATGCTTCTTGTTGTAATCCAACCATACGTTTGATTTCTTCACCATTTTTAAACAAAATAAGTGCAGGAATACTTTGAATACCAAATTTAGCAGCGATAGATTGCGCTTCATCTACATTGCACTTAGCAACTACAGCTTTATCACCAACGCTATCAGCTACTTTGTCAATAATTGGACCTTGCATTTGACATGGACCGCACCATGGAGCCCAAAAATCAACTAAAACCACACCATCAGCGATACCTTCGTCAAAGGTGTCTTCATTAAATTCTTTTGTATTAATACCAGCCATATAATCTCCTTTTTTTGATTATTAAAAAAAATATTCTACCAAGTTTAGTGGTATGTGTAAACTGTATCCCCAATAGAGGGTATTTAGTTTGAAAAGTTAAGTTTAAATTTTTGTGCAATCATATTTTAAATTTGTTATAATTTTAACCATGGTAGATATAGTTTTTTTATTTTTAGTTCTAGGCATAGTTGTTATTTGTGCTGTGGTTTTGCATGAGCTTAGTTTTGTTGAAGACACTAACTTTGTTACTAGCAAAAAAATTGTGGCAGTGCCACGAGTTAATTTTCAAATACAAGATTTACCAACCCAATTAGTACACCGTTATCCTAAAAAAACTAAGGATGCTATTGCTTTGCTTGGTTTTGATAATCAATGTATTCAGGAAACTCATTATCAAGAATCACTAATTGCAAGGGCTGATATGGTTATACCAAAATCTGCATTTGAGCGGTACGCACAAGAGGGAGTACATTTATTTTTTACAGAAAACCCCCGTACTTTAGTGGAAATATGGCATATTGGTGTCAAAAAGCCAAAGAATATATGGCTTGAAAGTTTAAGAGATTCCATTAAGCAATACGATGTATTATTTGATGAAATAAACCATACATCCAAACCTGTTTTAACAGCTTTAAAAATAATTGAGGCTTATTTATTATCACCCATTCCACAATTTCAAGATATTGCCAAATTAAAAATACAAGATTATTTGCATGATAAAGCATTAGCAACATCTGCAAAAATGCTTGTTGCTACCAGTGGTGAAGTCGATAATCTACCCAGTTATTTGTCGGAGCATTTATTATATTGGGCTGTAAATGGTCAATGGTATAAACCAATACAAGTTGGCATATTAAGACAAAAAAAACAGCAATGGATAGATGTTGGTATTTGGTCACAAGTTTTACATCTTATGGGACGTTTAGTAGTATTGGCTCCAGAGGCAAGAAAATTACATGGACAAGCGGCAGGAACATGGTCGCAGTTACGTGGTGCATTGCGTGAAATAGTTAAAGCATACATAGAACAAAAAAATAATAATTTTAAAGGTAATCAACACTTGCCAGACAGTGCTTTGCAAGATATTCTATTGCAACGAGAACGTTGGCCAGCATGGAGTTTTATAGCTGGCAGGCGTAATCTTTGGCGTGTGTTAGAGCCTTTAGCTAAAGTTGAACCAACCAAGACAAAGCTCGGTTTGATTTTAGCAAAAATGCGACAAGAATCATGGCAACAAAAACAATTAAGTTTAGAATTATAACTTGTGAAAGATGTTAAAAATATGAAAATCGAAAAATACCGTCCTTATCCACCTGTAAATCTTCCAAATCGTCAATGGCCAAATAAGACCATTACCGAGGCACCACAATGGTGCAGTATTGATTTAAGAGATGGTAACCAAGCTCTTAGTATTCCTATGAATTTAGAAGATAAATTGGCAATGTTTGATTTATTGATAGATATTGGCTTTAAAGAAATTGAAGTTGGTTTTCCTTCGGCATCTCAGGTTGAATTTGATTTTTTGCGTAAATTAATTGACGAAAAACGTATCCCTGATGATGTTACAGTGCAGGTTTTGACACAGGCTAGAGAACATTTGGTTAAACGCACCTTTGAAGCATTGGATGGTGTTAAAAAAGCTATTGTTCATTTTTATAATTCAACATCTATATTACAACGTAAAGTTGTTTTTAGAAAAACCCAAGCAGAAGTTAAACAAATAGCAGTTGATGCAGCTAAATTAATCAATCGTTTAAAAGATGAGTATGCCAATGATGGTATAAGGGTTCAATATTCGCCAGAATCTTTTACAGGAACGGAACTGGATTATGCTATTGAGGTTTGTACTGCTGTTATGCAAGAGTTTAACTGTAGCGAAGAAAATAAAATTATTTTAAATTTGCCAGCCACGGTAGAGATGACTACACCTAATATCCATGCCGATCAAATTGAATATTTTTGCAATAATTTGCCAAATCGTAAATCGGCAATTATTAGTTTGCATACTCACAATGATAGAGGTACATCAGTGGCGGCTTCAGAGTTAGGTTTATTAGCTGGGGCAGATCGTGTGGAAGGAACTTTATTTGGTAATGGTGAACGCACTGGTAATTTAGATGTTATCACTATGGGATTAAATATGTTTAGTCAGGGTGTTGATCCTAAATTAGATTTTAGTGATATAAATCGTATACGTGATATTTATATTAAACATACTAGGATGGATGTGCATAAACGTCATCCATACGCAGGTGAATTAGTTTACACGGCATTTTCTGGTTCGCATCAAGATGCTATTAACAAAGGTATGAATTTTAAGCATGAAGATGGTATATGGGGCGTACCTTATTTACCTATTGATCCTGAAGATGTTGGACGTACCTATGAATCTATAATACGTATTAATTCTCAATCAGGTAAGGGTGGTGTGGCTTATATTATGGATGTTGAATACGGTTTTAAATTACCTAAAGCAATGCATCCAGATTTTGGTGCTGTTGTGCAAAAGATAACAGATACTTTGGGAGACGAATTGCCTAATGCTGAAATTAAAAAGATTTTTGACAAAGAGTATTTAAATCAAAGTAAGCCTTTGCAATTAAAAAAGTGCCATATTGAAATTGATACAGCAGAAAATGAAAGATATACCAAGGTTTTAGCTGAAATTGCTTTTAATGGTAAAAAATTAGAAATTAAAGGCAGTGGCAATGGTCCTATTAACGCCATCTCTGAAGCTTTAAAACAAGATTGTGGAATAAATTTTAAGTTACTAGATTATACAGAACACGCCATAAATCATGGGTCTGAATCTTTAGCGGTTGCATATATTTGTGTTGAAATTACACCAGGCAATCCTATTTATGGTGCTGGTTTAGATTCTGATATAGGTTTAGCATCTGTAAAAGCTTTATTTAGTGCATTAAACAGGAGTTTAAATTGTTAGTTAAAGAAATTAAATAAATATGCCGATATATTCGCTATCTTTAATGCTAGTCCTAGACAATTACAATCTGCCTGCCGAGTAATTTTTGGTGATGATATAGTCATTACGCCAGATTTTATTAACTATTTGCAACCATCGGGATTGCGCGATGCGTATAAAAAAGCCGCAATGCAAAATCATCCAGATAGGGCAGTCTTACACTCTGTGCCAGAGATAATATTGGCACAGAGGTTTAAACGCGTAAAAGATTCTTATGAATTGTTAAATAATTATTTGGAAAAACGCGAAAAAGTAACAAAAAAATCTATGGTTAGTGCCAAGTTATGGCCTAGTTACTTTTTTAAATGGTTTAAAAATTAATTTTTATTTTTTAATGATTTAAATACAGCATCTTGAAATTGCTGAAAATTAAATGGCTTTTCAAGATAATCATTGGCCCCAATATCATACACTTTAGATCGCATTTTACTTGCCGCATGACCTGAAGCGCAGATAATTGGGGTTTCAAAATCGGTTTCTCTTATTTTTTCGATGGTTTCTTCACCACTCATACCAGGCATTGTTAAATCCATAAAAATTAAATCTGGACGCATTATATCTAAAACCATTAAAGCTTCTGCTCCTTCGGTTACTACTTCTGAGTCAAAATTTATTTTGGCTGCCCATTTTTCATAACAACGTGTCAGAAGATGATCGTCTTCAATAAAAAGAATTGTACCTATTGTTAATGCCATACGTATAATTTAATAGACAAGATATTATTTGTCCAGTTTTTTAAAATTATTCCTTTTTACCATCGGCATTTTCGGCTGTCTCAGCTTCATCAGCGTCATTATCATCATCGTTTTTAGGCATATTTGCCATTTGTGCTTGAATCATTTCCATCATACGTTGGGTTTCTTTTTCTTCATCACTGATAACGCCTAATGCTTTGTGGTATTTGTCGCTACTATCCCACTCTAATATAGAGTTAGCAGGAAGAATGCCTTTTTTAAATGATGATGCTTCTTTGATATCCCATTTACCATCTTTTACAGTTGCAAAAAATTCACCATCACCAACACTTAAACCTTGTCCTTCGCTTAGAAAACAAGAACCAAAATCAACATTAATTATAATGGGTTTATTTTCCCAATAACCTAAATATATTTCCTCGTCAAAGTTGCGTTCTTCAACCCAAGGAAATACCTCTTCTTGAGGTTGTTCTGTTTGGATTTCTTCATTTTTTGATGTGTTTTCACTCATTTATAACTCCATATAAATCTTATTTTTGTAATTTGATTGGTAATTTAACATTTAGAATAAAATAATCAAGACATTGAATTAAGTGTTTTAGCAAAATCCTCAGCAAAATCTTGACCATTGCATAAGTCACTTGCCAATAACGTTTGACGTAATGTTTTATGCAAATTTTGTAACACATCTTGGTTATTTGCCAAGTCAGTGGCAATATTTATATATTCTTGCTTATTTTTAGCACATAAATTTTGTAAATCAACACCAGAAAGTATCGAATAACCAACCCTAGACGCATGGGTATTACCAATTAAACTTATTGTGGGTACACCCATGTATAGTGCCTCTATAGTGGTTGTGGTGCCATGGTATGGAAATGTATCCAAAGCTATATCTATTGAATTATAACAATTTAAATGTTGGCTATTGTTTTTGGCAACGGCTAAACAAATTATACGATTTTTTTTGATATCATATTGATTAAATTGGGTATATATCCATTGTACTACATCTGGTGATGAGGTTTGTTTGGCTTTAAGTGTCAATGTGGAATTTGGTATTGCCTTTAATATATCACTCCATAGTTTAATACAGGTGGGGGTGATTTTTTCAATATTATTAAAAGAGCCAAATCTGATAGTTTGATTTAATTGCCAGTTTATATCTATAGTAGCTTTAGGTGGTTGGTAACATAAAAAATGTTTGGGTAATGCTATTAGGGTTTCACTATACATATCTATATTTGTATCTATATCAGAATAACTATCAATAATGCGATAATCCATTGTATTGAGCCCTGTTGTATTTGGATATCCCAACCACGAACATTGTATAGGAGCCATACGGTATGCAAATGCTGATAAAATATTATTGCCCGTATGCCCAGCAAGGTCTATGGCGATATCTAATAAATCTTGCCGAGCTAAATTTACTATTTCTCTTTCGGTGTTTTTAGCTACAAAATAAAACTTTTTCACTGATTTAGCAATTTCTTGGGTTACAACATCATTTTTAGTATCACAGTAATAACAATAAACCTCGACATTATGCAGTGGAAGATATTTTAAAAATGAAGTTAAAAAATATGTTACCGAATGGGTTTTAAAATCTGGTGATATAAAGCCGATACGCAGTTTATTGTCACTACGTTTTTGTTTAGCAAAATTTGCCAAGGGATATTTTTGCATTTGCTTAATGGCAGCATTGTTATATTGCTTGCTTAAATCAAAAATTTCATTTGGCTTTATATCATCAAGTCTGGTTAGTAATAATAAGATTCCAGAATATAAATTAGGATTATCTATGTCTTGTTTAATAGCTTTTAAATATAACTCTTTTGCTTTACTGGTTTGCATTAAAGCTTGGTAAGTCATAGCTAGATTATTATATAAATTTGAATTTTCAGGTTGTATTTTTATAGCTTGCTTAAAATGCTTTAATGCTAATTTGTACTGACCATTACTATGGTAATAGGTGGCTAAATTATTATGAACATGAAATTGTTGACAATTAATTTTAAGACTATTTAAGTACATTTCTATACTTAAATCTGTTTTATCCAGTTGTTGATAAGTTGATGCTAAACTAAAAAATGCATCTGCTAATATTATTTTATCTTCTTGTGTTAAATTATTTGATTTGTTTTTTAAAGAATCTATTACTTGATTGTAACAACTTATGGCCGCTCTGTGTCTGCCTAAATCATCTAGGCTTAAACCTAGTTTGCGTTTGGCGTCATAGTCATTTGGGTTGATACTAAGAGCTTTTTTAAAGGCATCAACCGCTAAGTTAAATTGTCTAGTAAGGTGCAAGGCAACACCTAAGTTTTTAAATTGTTTGGCATCATTTGGATTATAAGCAAGATAAGTTTGTAATTGGGTAATGGCTTGCTCTAGTTTATTGTTACGTAATAAATTTTCTATTTGATTTAGTTGCACAGGCTTATCTTTTTTTACTACTAAAGATAGCATCAGTTTTGACCAATCTCCGGCAAATGTTTTAGCGTTTCCTAAGGCAGAATTATTTACGTCATTGCGTAAATTGTTATGTAATTTTTGTAATAGGCTTTGATTATTAGCAAGATTTTTAGCAATGTTTATATATTCACTTGTAGTTTTAGCAATTAGTTCTGGATGATTGCATGCTGAAACCAAAGACGCACTAACTCTAGCACGGTGAACATTTCCTAATAAAGCAATAACCGGCACTCCCATATACAAAGCTTCACAGGTAGTAGTTGTTCCATTGTAGGGGATAGTATCTAAGGCAATATCTATTTGATTATACATCTGTAAATGTTCAAAGCTTGATTTGGAACGCGATAATATTATAAGCCTTGTTTCATCAAGATTCTCTGCCAAAAATAATTCTTTTAAATAATTAACAATTTCAGGCCTATCAAACCAAATAGATTTTAAATATAGTTTAGAATTATCAACAGCTTTTAAAACAGCAACCCATAAACGAACAGTTGTTGGATTGATTTTTTGTGAATTTGAAAAACATCCAAAGCGTATATGATCACTTTTTGTGTATTCGATATCAGGGAAGTCATATTTAGGTTGGTATGTCAAAAAGCAAGATGGCATTCTTAATAATTTTTCAGAACAGTGGTTATTATGCTCAAGTGGATCTGTAATATAATCAATTAATCTGTAGTCGATAGTTTTTAGACCCGTAGTATTGGGATATCCCAACCAGTTGATTTGAATAGGAGCAAGACGCTTAGCAAAAAGATTTAAACGATTAAAGCTAGTGTAGCCACTTAAATCAAAAATAATATCTAACTTGTCGTTTCTTATTAAATTTATGGCCTCATCATCACTAAGACTATCAATTTGTTTAAATTCGTAGGACGCATTTGCAATGATTTTTGTATAGTCATTGATTTTATTATAATTGTAATAGCAATATGCTTGAATCTTTGATTTGTCTAAATTTTCTAATAGTGGCATAAAAAAAATCGCCACTGCATGAAATGTGAAATCTCCAGACACAAAACCAATTTTGATTGGTTTTAAGATATCTACAACAGTTTTTATTTTTTTAGCTTTTGATTGTGGAGCTAATTTTTTAGTTAATTGTAAAATTTCTGATTGTGAAATCAAATCACTCCAATTACTGCTAAGTAATAAATTACTTTTATAGAGATGATTATTAGAGTCTAATTTAATTGCTTGTTTGTAATGTTTAAATGCTTTTTTATGTTTGCCAATTGACTCAAATAGTCTGGCTAAATCGTTATGCGCAACAGCGTAGTTTGGATTGGTTTTGATTATATCTTGATATGTTTGCATAGATTCGTCAAATCGCCTAAGTTGTTCAAGACTTCGTGCAAGATTATATTTAGCATCTAAAAAGTTTGGGTTTATTTTTAATGCCATTCTATACGAGCTTAATGCATTGCGATATTTGCCCAGAGCCTCAAATGTTAAACCACGATTATTTAAGCTATTAATATCCTGAGAATTTTTTTGTAAGGCTAAATCAAATGCTTGCATAGCATCTTGGTAATTGCCTTGCATATATAATTGTGTACCAATTTTAAAGTGATTTAAAATTGGTGTGGATTGAAATTGTTGCAATAAATGGGTAAAGTTTTTTGCAAATGCTTTTGCATCACATAATTGACTATCTAATAAATCTTGTCGCAAGTTATTATGTAACTGATTTAAACGGTTTTTGTCATTGGCTAAATCACGGGCTATATAAATATATTCTTGTGTAGTTTTTGCAATTAACTCTGGATGAGCAATAGCATTTAATATAGAGGCACTAACTCTACTACGGTGAACATTTCCCAATAATGCAATAACAGGTATACCCATATATAAGGCTTCACATGTTGTAGTTGTGCCATTATATGGCATTGTGTCCAGGGCAATATCAATATGTTTATATGCTTGAAGATGTTCTTGTGCGCTAGATGATCTTTCTAAAAATTCAAGACGTATTTTATCAATACCATTTGATACAAACATATTTTGTAAACGATTAATTAATCCAGGCCTATCAAATCTCATTGATTTTAAAATAAGTTTTGAATTGGGAACGGATTTTAAAATATCTGACCAAAGTTTAACTGTTGTATTATTTATTTTTTCAGAGTTTAAAAAAGAACCAAAGCGTATATGTTTTTGTAATTGATGTTGTATCTGTGGAGTAGTTTCTAATGGTCTATAGCATAAAAAACAAGGCTCTAAACGCAATAAGGTTTCTGTACAATCTTTGTTGTTTTCTATGGGATCAGTTATTGCATCAACTAATCTGTAGTCCATATTTTTTACACCAGTTGTATTTGGATATCCCAACCAGTTTATTTGAATAGGCGCAAGGCGTTGGGCAAAAGCGGGCAAGCGATTATAATTTGCATGTCCACTTAAATCAAAAATAACATCTAAGTTATGTGTGCGTATAAATGCAACAAGCTCTTCGGTATTAAGATGTGCGATGTGATGAAACTGTTTGCATAATTTAGCTATATGTGTTGTGTAGCCTGTGCTAGTTGATAAATTATAATAGCAATATATTTCCATATCATCAGGTTTTAGATTTTCTATTAATGGTAAGAAAAAATTAGCTACTACGTGCTTAGTAAAATCTCCAGATACAAAGCCAACTTTTAATTTTTTATTTTTATCATTATTCAATTTAAAATTATTTTTGTGGGTTAATTCATTAAAGATTAGTGATTCTTTTAATATTTCAGCTTGTGAGATATTATCAGGTCGATTTAAACTTAATAAAAAATTACTGCGACTGGTAAATTCGTATGGATTGATTTTTAGAGCTGTTCGATAATGGTTTAATGCCTCGGCGCTATATCCCATCGCCTCTAATTGAACAGCTAAATTGTTGTGTGCTTTATAATAATTGGGATTATTTGTATTTTTTAAATCTGAATTGATAATGCGTTGATATGTATCTATTGCCTGTTGGTAATGACCTAAAATATCACAGGCTTTTGCAGAATTATACAAAGCATCTAAATTATTTGGATTGTATTTTAAAGCAAAATTATAAGATCTCAAAGCAGGTTTATATTTGCATAATGCGGCAAAACACATACCGCGATTATTAAAAATATCAGAATCTTGCTTTTTTTGTAGTGCTTTATTAAATACTTTAATTGACTTAAAATATTTTTGATTTAGGTATAGACATATTCCTAAACTAGCTAAATGTTGTGCGCTTGGCTGAATTTTTACTGCCGTTTCTAATAATGAAATAGCTTCTCTTTGCCGACCAGTCTGAGCGTATAACTGACCAAGCAGATGTAAACCCCAAGCAGATAAAGGATTCTGTTTTATATATACAGATAATTTTTTTTCTGCTTGGGTGTAATCACCGTTTTTTAATAATTTATTAATGTGCTTTTGCACAAATACTTATTCGCTAATAGTGATAGTTTCTATAATTACATCTTTTACAGGACGATCTGAGATTCCTGTTTGTACAGAGCCAATTTCACGAACGACTTGCATTCCATCTATTACTTTACCAAAAACAGCATGACGACCATCTAAGTGAGGCGTAGCTCCTAAAGTGATAAAAAATTGACTTCCACCTGTATTTGGTCCCGCATTTGCCATAGACAAAATGCCTTCGTCTGAGTGTTTTAGATCATCATGAAATTCACAATCAATTTGATATCCTGGACCGCCCATTCCAGTACCATCTGGACAACCACCTTGAATCATAAAACCATCTATGATGCGGTGAAAAATCAATTCGTCATAATAACCTTTTTCCACCAAATCAATAAAGTTTTTTGTAGTTGCAGGTGCTTTATCTTCAAAAAGTTCTATTGTGAAAGTACCCAAATTTGTTGTAAAAATTGCATTTCTATTGGCCATATTATCTCCTTAAAATTTGAATTGCTTATAATAGCGAACAATGCTCTTGTTTTAAAGTCATTTATCAGGTACAACATTGCCATTCAAAATATAAAAAGCTACTCGCTTGGACAGTAATTTGATTAAAAAGGATATCAATGGCAAAAGCAAAACCAGATTATGACGAATCTAAAATTCAAACACTTGATTCATTAGAGCATATACGTTTGCGTTCTGGCATGTATATTGGGCGCTTAGGCAATGGAAGTGACCCAAATGACGGCATTTATGTATTAGTCAAAGAGGTGGTCGATAACTCTATAGATGAGTTTATTATGGGGCATGGACGCAGAATAGATGTTAATTTAGACGCAGACAAAGTAAAAATACGAGATTATGGCAGGGGAATCCCTTTAGGTAAAATTGTTGAGTGTGTATCGGTAATCAATACAGGCGCTAAATATAACGACGAAGTGTTTCAGTTTTCCGTGGGCTTAAATGGGGTAGGTACTAAGGCTGTGAATGCTTTATCTTCTCATTTCTTAGTAAGAGCTTACCGCGATGGTAAGTTTGCTGAGGCTATTTTTTCTAAAGGTAAATTATTAAGTCAAAAAACAGGCAATGACACAGATGCCAAAAATGGTACTTATGTTGAATTTATACCAGATATAGAAATATTTGGTCAATATACATTTAATCAAGAATATATTGAATCTAGAATGTGGCATTATGCCTGTTTAAACTCTGGATTAGATTTGCATTTTAATGGTCAAAAATTTGCTGCTAAAAACGGTTTATTAGACTATTTAAATGGTGAAGTAGGCGATACTAATATTTATGATTTAGCATATTATAAAAGTAAGACCCTTGAAATTGTGTTTACACATACTACCAATTATGGTGAAAATTATTTTTCTTTTGTCAATGGGCAACACACAAGTGATGGTGGTACGCATCAGCAAGCATTTCGTGAAGGCATTTTAAAAGGTGTTAATGAGTTTTTTAAAAAAAGTTATAGTGCTGTAGATGTTAGAGAAGGTTTGTTAGGTGCAATTGCAATTAAATTGCAAAATCCTGTTTTTGAATCTCAAACAAAAAACAAATTAGGCAATACAGAAATTAGAACAGAAATTGTCAATGAAGTACGCACCGCGGTCGTAGATTGGTTGCATAAAAATAATACATCGGCAAAAGCTTTACAAAATAAAATTGCCAATAACGAAAGTTTACGTAAAGAATTATCCGCAGTAAAAAAAGAAGCCAGGGAAGCAGCTAAGAAAATATCAATTAAAATACCAAAGTTAAAAGATTGCAAATATCATAAAGATCATAAAAAGTATGGTGATGAAACAACTATATTTATTACCGAAGGTGCTTCTGCGTCTGGGTCTATGGTGGCCAGTCGCGACGCTATGACCCAAGCAATATTTAGTTTGAAGGGTAAACCACAAAATACTTATGGCAAAACAAAGGCGGCAATTTATAAAAATGAAGAACTTTATAATTTAATGAAGGCTTTAGGCATAGAAGAAAACGTTGAAGACTTGCGTTATAATAAAATTATTATTGCCACGGATGCCGATGTTGATGGGTTTCATATTCGCAATCTTTTGATGACGTTTTTTTTGACATACTTTGAAGAATTAGTTTTAGCTGGTCATGTTTACCTTTTAGAGACACCATTGTTTAGAGTTCGCAATAAGCGTGAGACGCGTTATTGTTATTCTTTACAAGAGCGAGATAAGGCTACGTTAGAGCTTTCTCGTCCAGAAACAACACGATTTAAAGGTTTAGGAGAAATATCTCCTAATGAATTTGGACAATTTATAGGCAAAGATATGCGCAATGTTAAAGTTCAGGTTGAGCATATTTCACAAGTTGCAAAATTATTAGAATTTTATGCAGGTAAAAATACGCCTCAGAGACGTAAGTTTATAACGGAGAATTTAATTTAATGGCTTATCTTAAATCTTTATTTAAAACTAATTTTTTAGAATACGCATCTTATGTTATTAAGGAGCGTGCAATACCGCATATCGATGACGGATTAAAACCTGTTCAGCGCAGAATTATGCATACCCTTTTTGAAATTAGTGATGGTAACTTTCACAAAGTTGCTAATGTTGTTGGTTCGGCAATGCGTTATCATCCCCACGGTGATGCATCGATATATTCTGCCTTGGTAAATATAGCTAATCGTGAAATGTTTATCGATAAACAGGGTAATTTTGGCAATTTATTTACTGGTGATGAGGCTTCGGCAGCTCGTTATATAGAATGTCGCCTAACTGACTTAGCTTTTGAAACTATGTATTTTCCTGAAATTACACAATACGAACCATCTTACGACGGACGTAATAAAGAACCTATTGTATTTCCAGCTAAATTGCCTGTTTTATTGGCACAGGGGGCAGAAGGTATTGCTGTTGGAATGGCAACTAAAATTTTACCTCATAATTTAATAGAGTTAATGCGCGCAGAAATTAAAGCTTTAGAAGGTAAAAGTTTTAAGGTGTATCCAGATTTTCAAACTGGTGGAGAAATGGATGTAAGCGATTATGATAATGGCAATGGTAAAGTTTTGGTACGTGCCAAAATGGATATTAGTGATAATAAAAAAATTGTTATCAAAGAATTGCCCTTTGGCGTTACTACAGAATCTTTAGTTGCCTCTATAGAATCGGCAGTTAAAAAAAATAAGATAAAAGTAAATCAAATCAGTGATTATACAACTGATACAGTTGAAGTAGAAATTAAAATGCCTCGTGGTGTTAATTCATCTGATATGGTCGATGCTTTATATGCTTTTACAGATTGTCAGGTATCCATATCTTGTGCATTACTTTTAATAAAAGATAATCAGCCAGTAGTAATGAATACAAAAGATGTAATTAAACATAATGCCAATAGATTGATTGAAATTTTAAAAGCAGAGCTAGAGATAGAACAAGCAAAATTAGAAAACAAACTACACGCTAAAACTTTAGAACAAATTTTTATTGAAAATCGTGTGTATAAATTAATTGAAACAGAAAAAACCTCTACTGGTGTTTTAAAAGCTGTTGTTGATGGGTTGTTACCATTTGAAGCACAAATTAAAAGACCTGTTACCAAAGACGATGTTGATACATTATTAAAAATACCAATTCGTAGAATATCATTATATGACATTGAAAAAGCCAACCGAGAGATGAAAGATATAAATGATCGTCTTGATGAAATAGCCAAGTGCTTGCAAGATTTAGTTGGCTATGCTATTGATTTTTTAAAAGGAATGATTGAAAAATATAAAAAATCATTTCCTCGTAGAACTAAAGTTGCAGAAATTGAAGAGGTGGATGCAAAAGAAGTAGCTAAGCGCGATATTAAATTGCGCTATGATAAAAAAACTGGATATTTAGGTTCAGGTGTATCAAGTGGTGAAGTGCTTTTAGAAGTATCCGCCTATGATAGAATTTTAATAATCCGTAAAAGTGGTATATACCAAGTGATTGATGTGCCGGACAAAGTATTTGTTGATAAAGGATTATTATTTTGTGGATTTATAAATCCTAAAACAGTTTTTAATATTGTATATAAGTTAAAGAAAACTGCTCAAGTTTATCTTAAACGTTGTCAAATAGAAAAATTTATTTTAAATAAAAGTTACGAATTAATTCCAGAAGATGCCTCAGTTGTGGCATTTAATGTAGAAGATAATTTTGAAGTAGAATTAATTTACAAACCTAAACCTCGTTTACAAGTTACTGATGAACGCTTTGCAATAGCAGATTTTGCTATTAAAGGTAATAAGGCCAAAGGTGTTAGATTGTCAACAAAAGAAGTTAAATCAGCTAAATTTGTTAAAATAGGTGCTCCAAAACCTAAAAAAAGTTCTGATGGGCAACAGAGTTTATTTTAATGGCTATTAAAAATGTAGTATTTGATATTGGTGCGGTCTTGTTAAATTGGCAACCGTACCAATTATTAGAAAGTGTATTTCCTAAGCAGTCTAAACAATTATATAAGCAAATTATAGGGCATCCACAATGGTTACAATTAGATGCTGGATTACAAGAGGAAGATAAGGCAATTATTGATTTTGCCAATAGAACTGGTAAATCAATTGCAGATATTAAGCTATTTATGCAAGCATTACGCAATCATTTAAAGCCTATCGACGATAGTGTTAAAATATTAGAAGATGTTAAAAAATTAGGTTATAAATTGTATGTTTTATCAAATATGCCCAAATATTTAATGAATCATTATCTAAGTCGTGATAATTTTTGGCATAAATTTGATGGTATTGTATATTCTGCACAAGAGCATTTACTAAAACCAGATAAAGCTATTTTTAAAGTGCTTTTTGATAGATATGGCATTAATCCTGATGAATCTGTATTTATTGATGATACTAAAATTAATATAGATTCAGCCAAACTATTGGGAATGCAGGGCATTGTATTTAAAAATCCTATGCAATGCCGTGAGGCACTAATAGATATGAATGTTTTATAATTAAAATATTTATATAATATTTGAACTTAGTTTTAAATCTGGATAAAGTTTTTGGTTATTACAATTCTATAGAATTATAAGTTAATCTATAGACACTTCTGTAAATTAGTGTATAAATAATGATTATTTTAATTATTGATAAGGAAAAATATGCAAAAGTTATTTACTCAAGAACTACTAAATAAAATAACAGCTAGCAAAATTATTGCGGTATTAGTTGTAGAAAATACAGATGATATGATACCGCTAACTGAAGCATTGTTAAAAGGTGGGATAGATTCTTTTGAATTGACATTGCGTACACCTAATGCATTAGATTGTATTAGATTGGTTAAAGAGCAATTTCCAGAAATTACTTTGGGAGCTGGCACTGTATTGACAACTCAAGATGTGTGTAATGTAAAAGAAGCTGGAGCCGATTTTGCTGTAGCTCCTGGTTTTAATGCTAAGATTGTTGCTAAGGCTAAAGAGGTTAATTTACCATTTGCGCCTGGTGTATGTACGCCATCTGAAATTGAGGGCGCTGTTGAACTAGGTTGTCGTTTATTAAAGTATTTTCCAGCTGAAACTATGGGTGGGGTTAAACATCTAAATTCTATGGTTGCTCCTTATAAACATTTAGGTTTATCATTTATTCCATTGGGTGGTTTAAATTTGAATAATGAACTAACATATATGAATGAATCATTAGTTGCTGCCATAGGTGGCAGTTGGATAGCTAAAGCTGATTTAATAGCATCTAAAAATTGGGAGCAAATTACTAAAAATGCTTTAGAAGCAAAACAATTACTTAACAGTTAATTTGAGTGAGAAATAATATGAAAACAGTAATAACTTTTGGTGAAGTAATGGGGCGGTTTGCTCCAAATTCTTTTTTGCGTTTTGCACAGGCTATGCCAGGTGAAATGAATTTGACTTTTGGTGGTGCAGAGTCAAATGTGGCGGGTTCGGTTTCAATTTTAGGAGGCAAGACGCGTTTTGTAACTGCCTTACCCAAAAATGCTCTAGGTGATTCTTGCATCGCATATTTAAAAGGGCTTGATGTTGATACAAGTTATATTGCCAGAACTGACAACGGTCGCTTAGGTTTATATTTTGTTGAGACAGGTGCTAATCAACGTCCAAGTAATGTGATTTATGATAGACAAGATTCATCTGTGGCCATCACTAAATCAGACGCTTATGACTGGGATACAATTATGAATGATGCTGGTTGGTTTCATACAACAGGCATCACGCCAGCTATATCTGCAAATGCTGCCGATGCAGTCTTAGTTGCTGTAAAAAAAGCCAAAGAACATGGTTTGACAGTTTCTTGTGATTTAAATTTCCGTAAAAAATTATGGGGTTGGGATAGTTCAAAAAATCCTAGAGAGCTTGCAGAAGAAACTATGCGTAAAATTTTACCTTATGTAGATGTTGTAATTGCCAATGAAGAAGACGCTTCTGATGTACTTAGCATTAAAGCAGAAAACACTGATATAGAATCAGGCAATATAGCTCATGATGGTTATGTAAAAGTTGCTCAAGAAATATCTAAACAATTTCCAAATGTAAAAAAAGTTGCAATAACTTTGCGAGAAAGTATCTCTGCCAGTCATAATAATTGGGGTGCAATGTTATATGATGTAGCAGAAGCACAGGCATATTATGCACCATTAAAAGATGGTAAATATAATTCTTATCAAATACATAATATCGTGGATAGAGTTGGTGGTGGTGATTCGTTTGCCGCAGGTTTAACTTTTGCATTAAATACTCCAGAGCTTGCAAATTGTCAAGATGCAATTTCTTTTGCAGTAGCATCTTCATGTTTAGCACATTCTATCTCAGGTGATATGAATTATTCAACACGTAGTGAAGTTGAAAACCTAATGAAAGGTTCTGGTTCGGGACGTGTAAATAGATAAAATTTATTTTGATATATAATTTAAAAAGCAAGCTCGTAAAACAGCTTGCTTTTTTTATATCAATGGGTAGTAGTACGTATATTTTTGAAGAACATATCATCAAAAAATAGCCTTTTTATTGACTAAAAAAAAATGTTAAGTTATTATTGTTTGCATTAATACTTAACAATGATATGGGGATTTTATGAGTTTAAAATTATCAACAAAGTGTCGTTATGGTGCTCGTGCAATTGTAGAAATTGCCAGAAATTACCAAATAATGCCTACAAAACGCAAAGATATAGCTAAAAGTCAAGGTATTAGCGATTCATACTTAGAAGATATCTTAATACCATTAAAAAATGCAGGGCTAATTACAGCTGTACGTGGTGCTAAGGGTGGTTTTAAATTAGCACGTGATCCAAAAGAAATTAATTTATTGCATGTTATTTCTGCACTTGATGGGGCTATTTGTACGGTTGATTGTCTTTGTACCTTAGATGCTTGTGATAGAACTAAATCTTGTGCTACTAGAAATGTATGGGAAAAAGTCAAAGAGGCACAAGAAACCGTATTAAAAGATGTTAATTTGCAAGACTTAATTGATAACGACCCAAAATTAACGGTGTAATTAAGCCTTTAATAATCCATCTGTTTGTGTTGTATATAAGTGATAGTAAAGCCCACTGCATTTTTTGATTAATTGATTGTGAGTTCCTTCTGCAATTATTTTACCTTGCTCCATAACTAATATACGATCGGCATTCAATATGGTAGATAATCTATGTGCAATTACTATTGAGGTGCGTTGTTTTAGTATTTTATCGAGCGCTATTTTAATTAAATTTTCACTATGAGAATCCAAAGAACTTGTGGCTTCATCTAAAATCAAAATAGCAGGCTCTGCTAAAATTGCTCTAGCAATTGATAAGCGCTGTTTTTGTCCGCCAGATAATTTAATACCATTTACACCTATAATAGTATCTAATTTATTTGGCAACTTACTTACAAAATCCCAAGCATTGGCAGTTTTAAGTGCGTTGATAATTTTTGTATCACTATAAAACTTATTGCCAACACTCATATTGTAACGAATAGTATTGTTAAATAATATTGCGTCTTGATAGACCACTCCAATATTTGCACGTACATTTTTAATATCTAGTTGTTGCATATCTTGATGGTCATATTCTATACTGCCTTGAGTATATTTATGTAATCCTAACAGAACATTAATAAGTGAACTTTTGCCAGCGCCAGAAGGGCCCACTATAGCCACAGTTTGATTTGGCTTAATATTTAAATTAATTCCATTTAAAACATTAATGTTATTATTAAAATTTAAAATTACATTTTTAAACTTAATTCCATCTTTAAGTGGCAAATCAAGTGTGCTTAAATTATCTTCTGCCTGTTCAGGTAGCTCATTCATAACTGATTCCACACGTTCTAATGCAACTTTTTTAGAATTCATAGTAGTAAAAAAATACATTATCTGAGCAATAGGCGACCGTATACTTTGAGACATCGTTTGTAGCGCAATAAATCCTCCCAAAGTTAAGTTATTATCAAATACCTGCTGAGCTGCAAAAAATATAAAACCAATAGAAGATAGTGTTCCCAATAATTTAATTATTTCATTAGAAAGTTGAGCCCAAATTTGATATTTAACGCCAGCTTTTTTGATAGTATTAATATTTTTATCTATTCTTTCGCTAAAAATATTTTGTGCATTAAAAGCTTTAATATTGCGTATAGAATTAAAAACTTCGGCAGCGTTTATTTCTAAATCTTCTGTAATACAACGTTGACGTTCAGAGCTTTCACGTAAATTCATACGAATACTTTTTGTAGTAAAAACAACTATCGGCACTATCAATAAACAATACATTGCTAAAAAAGAGTTCCAAGCAAACATAATTGTAAAAATAAATAAAAAACTTAAACAAGGACGTATCAAAAAACCAACTGTCTCATGTGAAAATTTTTCAACCTTTTCCATATCGACAGTCAACCTAGTGACCATTCCATTGGCATCGCCATTGATAAATCTAGCAAATGGTAAATTAAGCATTTTATTAATCATCTTTTGACGCATTGTAGCGGCAAAGGCTGATGTCATATTAGCAACTAAATAATTTTGAAATACTTGAAAACCAGATGCTCCAGCACGTATTGAAAATAAAAATATTCCAATAGTTATCAAAGCAGTAGTATCATTTGAAGGAATTATAGTATCAATTAATAATGCCATAAATAATGGTAAAGGTAACTCTACTAAAGATAGTACGATTACCAATCCAGCAGCCATTAAAAACTCCAAAGGGCGCTTGGTAACTAGCATAAATATTTTTTTAAGAGCTGCTATATTACTCATTAAATCCGTCCATTTGCGATGAATATAATTTTTTATATAAACCATCTTGTTTTAATAAATCTTGATGATTACCAATTTGCACTATTTTAGATTTATCCAATACTATTATTTTATCGGCATGTGATATGGTAGATAACCTATGAGCTATTATTATACTTGTCTTATTTTTACTTATTAATTGCATAGCATTTTGAATTGCTTTTTCGCTTATCGAATCCAGTGCGCTAGTTGCCTCGTCTAAAATTAAAACATCTGGATTTTTTAAAATTGTGCGGGCTATAGTCAAACGTTGTTTTTGACCACCGGACAATTTAACACCTTTATTGCCAATGATACTATTTAGTCCCATGGGTAATTGTTTAACAAAATCCATAGCCGAGGCCATCTCTAGTGCTTGCCATATTTCTGTGTCACTTGCCTCTGTATTTGCAAGTTTTAAATTATCTCTGACGCTACGATTAAACAACTCTGCATCTTGATATATAATCCCTATATGCTTGCGTAAAGAACGTAATTCTAATGTGGATAAATCATAATTATTAATCCATATTTTACCAGATGTTGGTTTATAAATCCCAAGCAGTAATGATGCGATAGAACTTTTGCCAGAGCCAGACGGGCCGATAATTGCGATTGTTTCGCCAGCTTTTATGTAAAAATTTATATCTGTAAGGGCTTTAGTTCCATCTGGATAAATTAAATTTATATTTTCAAATTTAATATCACCTTTTGCATGTTTAAGAGTTTGACCTTTATCTAAGCCAGATTCTATATTATATTCCAATATTTGCATGGCGCGTTTTATAGAGACAGTTTGCATTGGTAATTCTGCAAAATATTCAAATAAGGTATTTATTTCTGGTTCTATAATTTCTTGAAAAAATTTAAATGCAAAAAAATCACCCAATGTTATATCTTTATGTATTACTAGATATGCTCCAAAAATAATAAATATATATTTTGCTGCCAATTGAATTACTGTAGTTGAAGAGCGTAAACAAGAACTTAAAAAATGACTATGCAGATTAAAATCGGCAAATTTTTGAGCTTCTTGACCTAATTCATTATTAAAAATTTCTTCGCGTGCAAAACCTTTAATAACTCTTATGTTATCCATAGCTTCGGTAACTGCACCTTGAAATGATTCCTGTTGATTGCGTTGATCGTGGCGTAAGTTTCTTAACCTTTTTGATAGACCTTTTGTGGCTATAATTGTTACTGGCATAGATAATAAAACAAATATTGCCATTTTCCAATTCCAAAAAACCATTACAGTTGTACCCATAATTGTAGTAATAAAAGGCAATGGTACAGCCCATAATGTCTTACGAAAAAAATCGCCAACAGATTCTGTTTCAGTGGCAAGGCGATTAACCATTTTACCGCTTGGGGTTTCTAAAAAATATGCAAATGGCAAGTCTACATAGTGTTTAAACATTTTAGAGCGAAGAGTGGCAATCAGTTGCTCACTAATATTTGCCAGTAAAGTTGCATTGACCAAATTTAATAAATTTTTTAATAATTCAACTAATAATAATCCAGAAACTAAAATAACTAATAAAGATTGATTATGTTTGGGAAGAGCGTTATCTATAATAGATGCAAATAAAAATGGTGCAGGTATATTGATTAAACCAACTAATAATAAACTAATAATAAAAAATATAAGATAAGATTTAATATTGGGAACTAACTTTCCCAACTGCAATAGTAATTTCATTTAGTAGCCAATTAATTGCAACAATAATGAGCGTTGTCCAATTATAATATAAGCGGTACCGCTAGAGCCTATTGGCAAGTTTGGTAAATTTTTATTAAAATCAATATCGGCAGTTACTCGGTAAATTATTTTTTTGTCTTTATTAATACTAGCAATATTATCAATACTTTTAATAATACCAGTATAATAATTATTAAAGCTTTTATTAACTGAAAAAGTATTCGATTTAAATCTAATCCGTTGACCTATTTTAATTTTATTAATATATTTTTGATTAACTTCAATAATAATGTTTACAACTGTTTTATTACCGCAAATACCTATTAAATCACCTTGTTTAATTTTTTGACCTATATTTAATTTTGATAGTGATATAATATTTTTTGGACAGTTAATACTTAATTTTTGAATGCGATTAAAAATATTATTTTGTAATTGTCTAGTAAATGCTACATTATTTTTTAATTGAGATATCTTTAAATTTTGTTTTTGTATATCTATATTATTTTTAATCTGCTTTTTATTTAGATACGATTTTAAAGAAAGTTTAGCTATTTTTAATTGTATCTGATAATTTTTTAGTTGATTAGAATACTCATTAAACTTATTAGATAAATATCGATTGGTTATAACTATTAATGGGCGATTAATATCTATTTTATAACAATTATTTAAACTGCTAATAATACCATCTTCTGGCGAAAAAATCTTTTTTTGATTTTGCAAAACAACCATACCATGGCTTTGGATGTGTTCTTCCATAACAATAAAATACAGACCTGCTATTGCTAAAACAAAAAAGCACGGCACAGAAAACATAAAAATTATTATGATTTTACGAGCATTAAATTGTCTTGGTTTGCTATTCATTTTGTTATTATAAACACTTGGAAATCATAGTCTATATGATATGCTTATATAAAATAAAAGTTGCTTAAATTAAGCTTTATCTTGGAGAAACTGTGAATAAAATAACCTTAAAATCACCAGTAGATATGCATTTGCACTTACGTCAAGGTGATATGTTAAATAATATTGCTCATTTAAGTGCAAAATATTTTGCCAATGCTGTAATTATGCCTAATACTGTTCCTGCGATTGCAGATTTAGATGCTCTTGATATTTATAAACAGGACATAATCAAAAGCTTTAAATTTGATAATATGACACCGATGATGAGTTTGTTTTTTCGCAATTATTCTGAAGCAGAATTAATAAAAGCCAAAGATAAAATTTTTGGTATTAAATTATATCCACAAGGTGCTACTACTAATAGTGATAGTGGAGTAGATAACTTGGATGAAGCAGAAACTACTTTTAAAATAATGGAAGAATTACAAATACCATTATTAGTTCACGGTGAGCAAGCCGATGATTTTGTATTGGATAGAGAAAAAAACTTTTTGCCAGTATACGAGCATCTAGCTAAAAAATATCCAAAATTAAAAATTAGTATGGAACATATCACAACAGCAAAAGCTTTAGAATTATTGGATAGATATGAAAATTTATTGGCAACTGTAACATTACAACATTTATCTATTACTTTAGACGATGTAGCAGGAGGCTTATTTAACCCACATTTATTTTGTAAACCAATAGCTAAACGTCCAGAAGATAGAGATGCTTTATTAAATGCTGCTTTAAGTGCACACCCTAAATTAATGTTTGGGTCAGATTCTGCACCTCATCCGCGCTCTAGTAAAGAATGTTGTGGTTGTGCAGCTGGGGTTTTTTCTGCACCTATTGCCTTGGCATATTTAGTTGACATATTTGATAAAAACAATTCTCTACAAAATTTACAGGCTTTTATTAGTGATAATGCCGTTAAAAATTATGGTTTTAAATTATTAAATAAAGAAATAACCCTTGAGAAGAAAGATTTTATAATTCCCAATCAATATTCTGATGTTGTACCATTTATGGCAGGCAACACAATAAACTGGAGCTATGTTTAATGTCAGAGAGCCTTGCTGAGCGTATTGCACAGATGCGACAACAAGGCCGCCAACGTGCCGCACTTGGAATATTGCGCAATCATCCAGATTTCAAATCCTGTGATATGCAGAAATTGGCGTGTATTTTATGTATGGACTTAGGTAAAACAAAAGAAGTTTTAGATTATTGTATTAAATATGATGATGCTAACATAAAAGACATAGGTTTTTATACCGATGTTGGCAATTTTTTATTATCTAAAGCATATAATAAACAAGCTGTATCTATTTATCAAAAAGTTGTACAAATTAAACCAGATTGGGCTATTGGACATTACAATTTAGCTAATGCGTATACAAATAATATTGATAATGCTATTAAACATTACAATATAGCAATACAATTGGATAAAGATTTTTATTGGGCATATCTTAACCGTGGGCAGGCATATAAATCTGCTGGCAAGTATCAACTGGCAGAGATAGATTTTAAAACAGCAATGAGCTTTTCAGATATAAAATGGGAATCAATTTTAGCGATGGGAGAGTTAGCTCAAGCACAAGAAAACTGGCAATTGGCATTAGCTTATTATCGAGAAGCCTTAGATTTATATCCTAAACGGGCTATTGCGTGGTTTAGTATTGCTGGGATATTAATTAGACAAAACAATTTAGCAGCTGCAGAACAACATTTATTAAATGCCGTGCAACTAGAACCTAATAATATTAGATATTTGATGGCATTAGCAACATTGTATTTAGATTCGCGTATATATGATAAGGCTATAAAATATTTTAAAACTTGTTTAAAGATATCTGCTAATATTTGCGGGGCATATTTAGGCTTAGCAGATATTGCCACTAAATTAGGCGAACAAAATCTTGCAAATATAAATTTTAACAAGGCATTTGAATTAGACAAAAGATTAGAAATTTTTTGTGCTATGATTATGAATTTAAATTATGATTCTAAATATTCTTCTATGCAATTGTTTAATAAAACTTTGCAAATCAATTATTGGTTGAGGGATATTAAGCCTTTACATCTTACAATTAATAAAAACAAAAAATTACATTTAGGATTTATATCGGCTGATTTTTGTTCACATTCGTGTAGTTATTTTTCTTTGCCATTATTTGAAAATTTAGACAAAGATATTTGCAAACTTTACTTATACAGTAACAATATAATAGATGATCAAATAACCCACAACATCAAAAATACTGCTGATGTTTGGCGTCAGTGTGATAGTTTAAATGATGAAGCATTAGCACAAATTATTGCTAATGATAAAATTGATTGCCTTATTGATTTGTCTGGTTTAACAGGTGGCAATAGACTGAGAGTCTTTGCGTACCGACCTGCTAAAGTACAAATGACTTGGCTTGGTTATCCAAACACTACTGGTATAAATCAAATTGATTATAGAATTACAGATAAAGTTTCTGAAACATCCGATGCCCAAAATTTTTATTCTGAAAAATTATTATATATGCCCAATATATTTTTATGTTATCGACCGCCTAGTGTAGCACCAGATATTAAGTTAAGACAGAAATCTAATTTTTATTTTGGTTCTTTTAATAATTCATTAAAGATAGGCGATGATGTTATACAAGCTTGGGCTAAAATATTAAATTTATGTCCCAATGCGTCATTATTGTTAAAAAATTCTGCTTGCGAATCAATGGACTATCGTCAGAGAATTATAAATAATTTTGCAAACTTTGGGATTGATAAGCAACGGCTTATTTTTAAAAATAGAACTATTGATATTGAATCACATTTAAATATTTATGCTGAAGTAGATTTAGCATTGGATACTTTTATATATAATGGCACAACCACAACTTGCGAAGCAATTTGGATGGGCGTTCCAACTTTATGTTTTTATGGTAACCGCCATGCAGGCAGGGTTAGTGCCTCTATTTTAAATAGTATTGGTTTAAACGAATTTATTGCCGACAATCTTAATGACTATATTAATAAGGCTATTGAATATTATAATCGACAAGATTATTTATCTACAATTCGTAATAAATTGCGTGACAAAATGGCAAACTCAAGTCTTTGCAATGAAAAACAATTTGCTGATGATTTTTTAAAGCACTGTGTGGCTTGCGTAAAGTAATAATGCCAATATCATCAGAAATTACCCAATTAATAAATGAAGGCAGGATAAGAGGTGCAATAGCATTATTGCAACGTGAACCAGAGCGACTTGAAAATATACATTTATTAATAAAACTTGCTAGTGAACAAAATAATTATGCTTTAGCTAAAAAAAATGCTTATAAATTGCTAGATATGCCAAATGTTAATTATTTATTATTAAGTGATGTTGCAAATGTAATAGCCAATATTGATGGTATGTCAAAAGCACTACCAATTTATTTAAAAATAATTAAATTAGCGCCAAAGTGGGCTCCAGGTTTTTATAATTTAGCTAATGCATATAACGATTTAAATAAAGTAAATAAAGCCTTAAAATACTTTAGTAAGGCAATATTTTTAGATGATCATTTTGCGTGGGCTTATTTAAATCGCGGAGAATTATATCGTCAACAAGATAAAATTTCATTGGCGTATCTGGATTTTAAAAAAGCGTGTTGCTATGCTGATACTAAAGCGTCAGCTTTACATAATCTTGGCATTTTAGCAAAAGCACAACATAAATTAGACGAAGCTATTAAAAATTTTAATCAAGCATTATCGTTAGATAATACTATGGTAGAAAGTTTAATATCATTAACTGAAATATCTATGGATATGGGTGATTTACATCAGGCTTTAAAATATGCTGTGCGAGCAAAAAATATTCAACTAACATTAGGTACTTATTCACCGTTTTTATTATTACAAAATTATTTTAATAACAACCCATCTGATGTTTTTGATTTGCATAAGCAAGCCAATCTTATAGCACCTAAAATTAATCCAAATTTTAAATTTATCGACAATAAAATTTTAAAAATAGGTTTTATGGGAGCTGATTTTAGACGGCATTCTTGCAGTTTTTTTACTTTGCCACTTTTTGAAGGATTGAGGTCAATAGCTAATGTAAATAATGAATTTGAAATATATACTTATTATACAAATAACATTGTTGATACTTACACATTAAAACATAAAAAAGCAACGCATTATTGGTGTAATTGTGCCAATATGAATCAACACCAATTAGCTAATAGAATTTATGCCGATAATTTAGATGTACTAATTGATATTTCGGGACATACTGGTGTATCAAGGCTAGGTGTTATGGCTATGCGTCCTGCCAAAAAACAATATACATATTTGGCATATCCAAATACAACTGGTTTATCTGCAATTGATTATAGAATTGTAGATGATATTTCTGATACTAAAAATAGCTTGAGTGTAGAAAAATTAATTAAACTCCCTAATTGTTTTTTATGTTTTAGACCGTATGAAAATTTACCAGATATACAATGTACAAATGAAGATGTTTTTAATTTTGGTTCGTTTAATAATGCGTTAAAAATAACTGATGAGGTTGTTAAAGTTTGGTCAGAGATTTTAAAACTATGTACTAATGCGCGTTTGATTATTAAAAATTGGGCTTGCAAATCGTTAAAATATAAACAAAACTTATTAAATAAATTTACACAATATGGAGTAGAAAAATCATCTATTGTATTATTATCGCCTACTAAAACGTTAAACGATCATCTTTTAAGTTATAATCAGATAAATTTAGCTTTAGATACTTGGCCATATAATGGAACAACAACAACCTGTGAAGCATTAGCGATGGGAGTACCAAGTTTATCAATATGTGGCAATGTCCACGCCAATAGGGTAGGGGCAACTATTTTGCAAGCAGTTGGTTTGCCAGAATTCATTTGTAACAACACTAGTGAATATATAAACCGTGCTGTAGATTTGGCTTGTTCTAAAGATAAAATCAATACAAAATATAAAATGCAAATGCGTCAACAAATGTTACAATCAACATTATGCGACGAGAAGCAATTTTCACAAAATTTTATTAATTTAATTAGAGAAACTTATGTCTAATATAGAAGAAGCATTACGAGTGTATACGGCAGGTGATTTGACGACTGCACAAGAATTATTAAAAAAAGAATTAGAAATTAATCCATCATCTGTGGATGCTAACCATTTAATGGGAGTTATTTATTTTACATTAAATAATATTAGCTCTTCATTAATGCATTTAGAAAAAGCCCATTTTAGAAGTCCAAACAATCATGATATTTTATGCAATTACGCCAGTGTTTTGCGTAGTTCTGGTGATAATAAAGCGGCCTATCGCCTATATGTTAAAGCTCATAGGTTACAACCAAATTTTTTTAAAGCCATCAATGGATTAGGTTTAGTTGCCGAAGACAGCGGTAGATTTGCAAAAGCAAAAGAGTGCTACAAAAAATGTGTTAAATTAAGACCAGAAAATCCAGGTGTTCATTTTAATTTAGGTAATATTTATACTAAAACTAATGAAAATTTATTAGCTGAAGAAGCCTTTTTAAAAGCCATTGCAATTAAACCAAGCGTTCAAGCTCTAAATAATTTAGGTAATGTTTTAATAAAGCAACACAAAGAAGAGCAAGCGTTACAATATCTAAAACAAGCCATTGAAATTGAATCTCAAAATCCAATATGTTATTTAAATATCACAAATTGTTATTTGTCGTTATTTAACTATGAAAAAGCTATGGAAATGGCACAGCAGGGATTAACTTTTGATGTGAATAATATCAAATTGATGTTGGCTATTAGTCATATATATAATTTACTTGGTGATCATAAGATGGTGTACAATTGGTTAAATAAGGCATTGGATTGTAAATCAAACTCTAAAAATATTGGCTCAGAAATTTTATATTTATCTCATAATTATGATGATGAAAAATATAAACAGCTAAGTCTTGTTGGTAGAGAAATATTTAAAGAAAATTGTGATGATTTTAACTATAAACCAAATAAGAAAAAATCAAAACGTAAAAAAATTAAAATAGGTTTCTTTTCTGGTGATTTTAAAATACATTCAGTTGCATATTTTATATTGGGTTTATTAAACCATCTCAATAAAGAAAAATTTGAAATTATTTGTTTTTCAAATACGCAAGACATAGATGAAGTAACCGATATTATTAAAAAAAATGCAAATGTTTGGATAGATTCTATACATTTAAGCGATTTAGAATTAGTTGAAGTATCTAGAGATTTAAAATTAGATTTTGCTTTTGATTTAGCAGGGCATACAAAAGGTAATCGTCAAGCAGTATTTGCCAAGCGCATTGCACCTATCCAAATAAATTATTTAGGCTTTCCTGGAACTTCTGCTAATACAGCCATGGATTATCGCTTTGTTGATGATATAACCGATATTAATAGCGATGATGTCTATACAGAAAAATTAATCAAATTAAACTCACCTTTTATATCTTATACGCCTGCAGAAAACCCTCCCAATATAGAACCTTTAACAGGTAAAGTTGTTTTAGGTTGTTTTAATAACTCTACAAAAATGGGTGATGATAGTCTTGATTTATTTGCAAATGCGTTAAATACTGTGCCTGATTCAACATTATTATTAAAATCAAAAGCTTTTAAAAGTCAGTGGTTAGTAAAACAATTTTTAAATAGAATGCAAAATAAAGGTATAGATATCAGCCGTGTTAAGTGTGTAGGTTGGCAAGATGGAATATATAACGGCTTAGACTATTATAATAAAATAGACATAGCAATTGACACATATCCTTACAACGGAACTACCACCACGTGTGAAGCATTATATATGGGTACACCTGTTATTAGTGTACAGGGAAACACTCATGCTAGTAGGGTTGGTTCTAGCTTATTAACCGCAATGCAAATGTCAGATTGTATATGCTCTGATAAAGATGATTTTATTGTAAAATTAAAAGCTAAGGTGGCTGATTTAGATTATATTCGCAACTCTGGTATTGATTTAAGAAATCGCTTTAAACAATCTAGCATTTGTGATACAAAAACATTTACAAGTAAATTTGAAAAACAATTAGAATTGTTAATTAATTTATAAATATTATTTTGGAGATACTAGTGCAATTTGAAACAAATCCACACCCGCATATTACAGAATATATTGCCAGTAGTTCCAATAGGTGGCAGGGGGCTGTTATTATATTTCCAGGTGGTGGGTATACTCACCATGCTGAACATGAAGGTAAAGGCTATGCCGATTTTTTATTAAAACATGGTATTAGCTCTTTTGTATCTATTTATCGTACTGCGGGGGATAATGTTCAGCATCCTGCTATGCTTGAAGATGCTCTTTGGAGCATTAATTATGTAAAAAATCGTTGCAAAGAATTAAACCTAAATGATAAATTAGTTGGCGTGATGGGCTCTTCTGCAGGTGGTCATTTAGCATCGCACGCTATGAGTGCGTGGCAAAATTACAGTCAGGATTTACGTCCTGCATTTGGTGTACTATGTTATCCAGTTATAGATTTAGTCAGTGAATATGCTAATCTTGGTTCAAGGATTAATCTGTTAGGTAAAAACAATAGTGATACATTGGCAAGCTCAATATCAGGGCATAATATGGTACATGCAGACACGCCTCCAGCATTTTTATGGCATACAGGTGAAGATCAGTCAGTGCCTATTGAAAATTCTTTATTTATGGCACTAGCTTTAAGTAAATATAAAATCCCATTTGAAATGCATACATATCATGAGGGTCAACATGGACTAGGCTTAAATACTGACCATTTATGGGGGCAAGCATTAGTTAAATGGTTGTATAAATTTTAGCGATTTTCTGGTTCTGTTAATAAATAACGGCCTATAGCTTGATACAATGCTAACATTACTAAAATGGCACAGTGATGGTGATCTTCTGGTATTTCTTTTAAATCATTAATGATTTGCCCAGCAGATAGTTGCATGCCTTTTTGTACAGTTTTGCCTTCAACCATTTCACATACATATGCTCCACACGCATGGGTAGCGCCACAGCCGTCAGCCTGATAAGTAATGTCTTCAATAATATTATTTTCAATATATAAGAACAATTCTTGAGTATCTCCGCATCCACCTTGTATACGAGATGTAACAGTAGGATCGTGCAATTCACCTCTATGTGATTTGTCTTTACAATAATATTTATAATCTTTTATCATTTTATTCATAACATGTTTATTTATAATGTTTTTGTACTAAAAAACCATAAAATATTAAGAAAAAGTAAATAGTTATTAATATATATGTATTAATATATTAATTTTCATAAAATATAATATTGTAAATTATAAAAGGTAGTTTTTATGGAAAAAATATTTAAACCCAAACTATATAGCTTATTAAAAGCAGGAATAGAAAAAAAACAGGTCTTCTCAGATATTTTAGCTGGAATTGTTGTTGGAATTGTTGCTTTACCTCTTGCAATTGCATTCGCAGTTGCTTCAGGAGTTTCCCCTGAAAAAGGTTTAATTACTGCAATTATTGCAGGATTTATTATTTCATTATTGGGAGGAAGCAGAGTACAAATAGGAGGGCCAACAGGTGCTTTCATTGTTATTGTTTATGGTATAGTCGAAAAATACGGCATTGACGGATTAATTATTTCTACGATATTATCAGGAATTATTTTAATTATATTTGGTTTGTTAAAATTAGGTTCTCTTTTAAAATACTTTCCACACCCTTTAGTTGTTGGTTTTACAAGTGGTATTGCTTTAGTTATTTTTTCAACACAAATCAGAGATGCTCTTGGTCTAGATATCCAAAAAGTGCCATCAGGATTTATTGATAAGTGGGAGCTGTATTACTCTCATTTATCAAATATTAATTTATATGCTGCTGTTATTACGCTAATTGCAATATTAATAACAGTGTATTCGTCTAAGTTGACTAATAAAGTTCCAGGCTCGTTTATTGCAATTGTATTAATAACTTTTTTATCACAAATATTTAATTTACCAATTACTACAATAGAATCTTTTTTTGGCGAAATACCAAACAATTTTAGTTTTGTTATGCCATCTTTTAATTTTAATATGCTTTCAGTATATATAGGTCCTGCTTTAACAATTGCGATATTATGTAGTATAGAATCTTTACTCTCAGCAGTTGTTTCTGATGGAATGATAGGTGGAAACCATCGTTCAAACACTGAATTAATAGCACAAGGAATTGCAAATATTATTACTCCTTTTTTTGGAGGCATACCTGCAACTGGTGCAATTGCAAGAACAGCAACCAATGTTAAAAATGGTGGAAGAACACCATTATCAGGAATAACTCATGCTTTAACTTTGTTATTAATTATGCTTTTATTTGGTAAATGGGCTAAATTAATACCTATGTCATGTCTCGCTGGTATATTAATAGTTGTGGCATATAATATGAGTGAATGGCGTTCTTTTTTATCAATCCTTAGAGGCTCTTTTTTTGATATAATTATTTTATTATCTACATTTTTATTAACTGTTTTAGTTGATTTGACTGTAGCAATTGAAATAGGAGTTGTTTTATCATCATTGTTATTTATGAAACGTATGTCTGATATTGGTAAAAGTATACCAACAGATATCGATAGTGATTTAATTAAAAATTATACTGACATACCAGAAGATATTTCTATTTATGAAATAAGTGGTCCGTTGTTTTTTGCATCTGCAAAGCAATATGCAGAAACATTAAAATCAATTGGATTTGAAAGCAAGGTAATTATAATTCGTATGCGTCATGTTCCATTTATTGATTCAACAGGTCTTCATAATTTGCAAGAGGCTATAAAATTATTAAATGATTTTGGAATTGTAATAGTATTTTCAGGAATAAATGAATCAGTATTTAAAGATTTTTCAAAATCTAAAATATTTAAATTGATAGATAAATCACAGTGTTTTAATTCTTTTGAAAGTGCTGTTAATCATTCAAAAAAAATAATTGAACATAAGTAATAAATTATAAAATGTTTCTATTTTTTTTAGTTGTATTGCAGATAAAAAACAAAATATTTATTTAGAACATATAAAAAGAAGATTTAGAAAGCGCAAATCCATCTAGTACAGCTTAATTTGGTATTTTTATAGGCGGAGCGATGGACGAGCGACAACGGTAAAGATTTCGCAACATAATGAGGGTTATGTTGCATT